>JAEAME010002117.1_pt1 | contig 12155 bp, 9 predicted proteins | sample 8958731 | NCBI WGS metagenome assembly JAEAME01 (sample SAMN16933194, study PRJNA681113) | bioreactor sludge metagenome | isolation source: anerobic bioreactor sludge (Control) | place: India:Bengaluru | collected 2018-10-24 | reverse complement strand
GCTATTGGTGTCATTCCTTCGTTTTGGAATTTACACCACTATATAAGACTATAACCCTTATTTTGTATAAGGTATATATTATTATAAGACAATAAATTGTATATCTCAACATGATAATATGTAAATAATATTTATCTTTACAAATATTTATTGAATGATATAATATTAACAGATATCAGCCATATTACGTAGTAAATTATTGTGCAGTAGACTTATTTTAATATTTGCAATATAATTAGATATGGTTTCATAATCGAAACCATCTATTTTTATATAAATACAAGGAGTAAGGAAGAATGGAGAATAAACTGAAAATTATAGCATCTTCATCATTTGTATTATTACTCGTTATGTTAGCGGTTATACTATTCCCCAGGAAACCAGACGAATCTCAAAACGCTCAGTATTTGGCCGCAATGGAAGCGATGAACGATACCCAATTAGGGAAATTATCACCTTTTGCATCCGTTGATATGAAAACCTTTTTGGAAACAGCCATACCTTATTTAACATTTGAACACGGAGAAGATTCGGTATTTATAGCAACAAAACAGGGATATATAAATGAAACAGACAAAAGCGGTATTAAAAGAAACGAAGCTCTTAAAGTACTGTTTAAAATAATTAATAATGAAACGGATGATGAAAATTATTATACAAAAGCAAAAGAGTTAAACATTATTAATGATAAGGACAAGTCACTTCGAAACAATATAAAACTATCTGCCAGTGAAGCCTGCTATTTAATTCACAATACACGTAAAGCATGGTATAGCCAGCTTGAGAATGATTCCGATCCCAAGAAAATAGACGTTTTAAAATACTATTATACCGCATCTGATTTTGTTTTCTCGGATAACGGTAAGATACTCTGGTATGATGACGAAGGCGGAGCTCTCAATGCTTTAAATACACAGGATGGTTCTTTTTCTTCTGTTACAAAGCCGGATGAACCGGAACTTGAAAAATACGTCGCAGGAAAAGGAGAAAAGATTGTTAACATATATGATAACGCTAATGTATTACGTGCAGTCTCAATAGAAAAATCAGAACGCGAAGGTTATATAACCGAAAAGAAATTATTATATCGAAGTAACGATACCTCTCCTTGGGTAACATTTGTTGAGTTTGATCTTACTTACAGTCGTCAATATGAGATAATCGGTTTTACTGCAGACAACAGTAAGTTATATGTAAAAACAAATTTCTATGATAATTATATAACCATATATGAGGTAAACCCCGTTACAAAAGCAAGACAGGTTGTATATAGAAATAAATATGCAGATGTGGCAGACAGTGTTTTATCACAGAGTCTCGGTATACCTGTCGTAGATTTGGTCAACCCCGAATCAGGTGAACTCTTATCCACTATATATGTAAATGATAAAGCCCATCTGGTTTGTATTAACGAGCAATTCGGGAAAATAATGAAACAAGTTAACGATAAGCTCGGAGAAAACCATTTTCCCATAGCTGTAACACCTGATTTTAAATACATAGTTTTATTGCATAAAGACAGTCGCGATCTTGGCAGCTATATTTTATATTATACCGATACACAGACTTATAAAATGCTCGCTACACCCGGAATTCCTCAATCTGAAATAGGGATTACTTTCCCTGTTTCAATAAAAGCATCTGACGGTGAAACGATATATGGCTACTTAACTTTACCCAAAGGAAAGAGCCCCCGAAATCTGCCTCTTATGGTTAATGTAAACGGTGGATATAACTGCAGATTTTTCTGGACACCCGATGCCAATTCACTTTTAGCTATAAACAGTGGACTTGCGGTACTTTCTGTAAACAGCAGAATGTCTGCAGGTTATGGAAATGAATATATCGACTCCGCAAGCAATGATTTATTTCTTGCTCAGAATGATATATATGAAATTACAAAATGGGCTATTGACACTGGAATTGCAAAGATGGATAATATAGGTATTATGGGGCATTCATATGGTGGATTCTCAGCTTTCTACCAGGCCGCAACCCATCCCGAACTGTATAAGTCGGTTATATCTTTAATGGGCGTTTGGGATTGGTCAGACTTAGGAGATGAATTTGCAGAAGGAGAAGAAATTCCTGAATACTATAAACGCTTTGCCCCTTTGCCTCATACAGAATTGGCTGAATCACTTTCTCCCTCAAGCTTTGCCGATAAGCTTGTATGTCCTGTTTTGATTATTTATGCTGCTGATGATAAAATCGTTTACCCGTCACAAAACAGCAGAGCAATAAGGGAACTTGAACAAAATGGGAACACTCCCGTAACGCTTTTTTTAGCTGATGAGTCTCATGTACCCACATCAATTAAGAGCTTGGTAGAAATTATAGATGAAATGGAGACCTTTATGTCGGACAAGTCATTACCCGCTGAATATAAGGAGTAAAAATTAACCGCTATGTCTAATGTAATTAATAGGTTTAAACTACTAATAATTATATATATAACGATTGTAACAGGTGCTACATATTTTAGTATTTACCTGCCTGTTAAAGATACTCTTAAAAATAATGCATTCGAAAATTATCTTCATAATATAAAGACTGACGACATGATAATACAGCAGTTTAGAATTAGATGTGAGGACCTGACAATAAATCTTTCAAACAGCTATTTACTTGAAATTTACTTAAATGATTATATAGGCGGAATAATAACTTTAGAAGATTTAAAAACAAATACACAGTCTAAATATAAAGAACGCATCGGGAACATGCATAACTTAAAATCCGCGGTTAGAATTGTTAAAAACAATATTATTGCGACGCAGGGAGAGGTTGACTGGTCAGAAGCCATTACTATGGGTGATAAAGACTATTTGACAAGTAAAATAGATATAAAGAATCAGGACATTATTTTCAAGGTCTTTTCTCCTATAGAAATCAATAATAACACAGTCGGTTATGATATCCTGGAATTCTATATGACTGATATAATTAACTCCGTAAACAGGGATGTAATAAAGTTTAATCTTTTATTATCAGGTAACGCGAAACCGTCTTTGTATAATAATCCCGTTTACTCATTGGATAACATGGATTTATTTACTGAAGGAAAATATACAGTTCACATTCGCGAAATTGATGGCTGCGATGCTTACTTATATTACAAAGTAGCTAATAAAGTTCTGTTTGCTGCTATTTCTAAATTAACTATAATAATTTTTATTAGTTGTACAGTGGCTATAATTGTGATGGTTACACTGACTAATCTGTTAATCGTAAAGAGTGCAGGGAAAGTACTCGCTAATACCGAAAAAAGCAAGGAGAAATATAAAGAGTTTGCAATAAGAGATACCCTCTCTGGAGCTTATTCAAGAAGATTCTTTGAAAACTGGATAGAAGAACAGCTTGCAGACAAAGATAATGCCAAAAACTTTAAATATACAGCTGTATTATTGGATGTAGACCGTTTTAAGATGATAAACGATTCTTTTGGTCATATAGGCGGAGATAAAGCAATTCATTCTGTCTCCTGTGTACTTCTTGCTACGGTTCGTACCGAAGACTATGTAATAAGATATGGCGGTGACGAGTTCTTAATCCTATTTAAAGACTGCAGCGATGAACAGGCAGAATCTGTTATGGAGAGAGTAAAAGAAAAAATACATGATATAGATGTCATTAATTTTGATATATCAATATCGTACGGTATTCAGAGGATTGACAGTCCTAAAAATATACATGAAGCTGTTAAAATGGCGGATGAAAAGATGTATGCAGAAAAAAAGAAAAAGAATATAATAAGCAATAACTGATTACAGATAATATTTCATATATTTAATAAAACCGTCTCCCTTTAATAGAGAAACGGTTTTGCCCAAATAAACTAAATATTACGTTTCGCCCTTTTCACGAGCTTCGGCTTCATCTTTAATTTCTCTTCGCATAGCATCAAGTGCATGTCTTCGTCTTATATTTTTATCTTGTAAAGTATCTTTAAGCTTATCATCTGAAGTTTTTTCTATCATATCATCAGCAAGTTCCATATTGTGAATTGTAAAATCTATATTTTTTTGTATTCTTTCTACATTATCTGATCTGTCATCAGGTTTTGGTTTATGACTCATACTATATGTGACTCATAATTTATGACGTCACATTTACCCCCCTTTCATACCATTACTAATAATATTTTTATACAAACAGGTAAAAATATAAGTCATAAATTATGCCAAAATCAGTTACTGCCTTTTTTTCTTTTCATCCTGGACAAAGATATTCCTCCGAAACCGCTTATGATTGCTATATAAAAACCGAAATCATACCACCATCCGTTATTAAAAGTCTCATATACATGCAGATCTTTATTAAATATACCTCCTATAAGAGAAATCGGAGCGATCCATCCGTGCCAAACACCCCAAAAGAATCCTGCGGGATCTTTCTCCGTATTTTTACCGTCACCGGGTATGCAGCCTGTTAATGCAAAAAGCAATATAATCACTATAATACATACCAAAATTGTTTTTTTAATCATTAAGCTCTCTCCTTTTGAAACTGTGTATATATAAATTATATGTCTCTTTTATGCAATTAGCAAACATTATCTGAACTGTTTTGGAGTTTGATTTGTGTATTTTCTAAATACCTTTGTAAAGTAACTCTGACTCTCAAATCCTGTAGCCACAGAGATATCTATAATTGAGTAATCCGTGTTGGAGAGAAGTCTTTTACTTTCTTCCACACGTATCATATTTAAGTATTCTTTAAAAGATGACCCCGTACTCTTTTTAAAAAGCGAAGAAAAATATGACGGACTTAGATGTACATTAATAGCTACTTCCTCCAGTGTTATCGGTTTATTGAAGTTTTTTGTTATATACCGAATGGCACTTTTAATAACCTCATTATTCTTTGAAGGTACATAATGAAACATTACCTCCGTAAATTCTTCAACTATTTTCTGAAGCCTGTAACATAACTCATCCAAATCTTTTATTTGTTCTATAGACTTCAAAAAGTCTATATTCATTTTCAAAGTACTGTCTGTTGCCGCACCGCCTTCAATTGCTGTTCTGGACAAAAGCGAACTCAATTCAATCGCACGTGTCTTTATGGATTCTAATTTATTTCCTTCAGAAAAAAGAACGTATCCAAGCAGGTCATTTAATACACCTTTTGCATCTTTTATATTTCCTGTTTTTACTTTTGTAATTAACTCTTTTTCTTTTTCATAAGGATAGTACTCCGTTTTAAACTCATGTGTCTTATACATCTGTATAGACTCCCCTATTTTAGACTGCTGATGCAGTTTTTCCTGATTAAGTATAAGTCTTTGTTTTCCTTCGGTTATTATTCCCGAACAAGAATAGTATAAAAGTCTGGATGCATGGGTTATATTTTTAGGTGTCAACACTTTTATTTGGGATATTTCATCATACAATTCAAACATTGCCCCGGTTGGCATAGGATACTTCACTGCTATATCCTGTATTAATGATGATTCAGGGTTATCCATTAAAAAAGGACCTGCAAGAATTGAACCTATAATCTCATTGTTATATACAATAGGGAATATTATATGATTAAGATTTCCATGGCACGAGAAAATATATGTTTCACCGAATGCAACGGCTAAACTGCCGGCTTTTACGTATAGATTTTCACACAACCTAGGTGGCAGATACTTTTTAAGGACGTTACAGAACTTAAAGTCCTCTCCGTATCTAAGAATTGTGTTTCCTTCTTTATCAATCAGACGTATAGTAAGATTTGTACAGTAGTTAAAGGACTCCAGCATTTCGCTTAACTGTTCCTTATTCAGTGTTTCATATATCAGATTCTGCATGCATTTATCTCTCCTTCTTTGATAATTATAGCACAAAATTATAAAGATATTAAATAAGTTATAATTATAAAAAATTATTACAAATATATTTTTATAATTATTTTATACTTAATAAAAAGCAGGTGATGATAATATGAGTAAATCAATTGATCTATATTTAATATCAGGATTTTTAGGAAGCGGTAAAACCACATTCCTTCAAAAAATGATAGACTACTTTTCCGGTCTGAAAGTTGCAGTTTTAGTAAACGAATTCGGTCCTGTAAGTATAGACGGGATAAAACTGTACAAAGAAGGCATAAAAATTACAGAGATAAACAACGGATCAATTTTCTGCAGTTGTCTTAAAGCTGATTTTATTAAAGCACTCATCACTCTTTCAAATTGTGATATAGATGTTTTGCTGATAGAGAATTCGGGTCTTGCCGATCCCTCAAATATGCATTACATACTCGCAGAAACAAGGGGCAAACAGGCAGTAGAGTACAATTACAGAGGGTCAATATGTATAGTTGATGCTTTAAACTTTCTTAAATATTTAAAGGTGCTTACCCCGATTAATAATCAGATAGCTCAAAGCAATTTCATTATAATAAACAAAACAGATAAAGTAAGTTTCTCTGTTGTTAATAAAATAAAAGAAGAAGTATCCTTGATTAATCCTAAAGCATATATCTACACAACTATTTATGCATACGTTCCTTTATCACTTCTTAATGACAGACTTGTTGATAAAGGTTATATAGGAAATACAAGTAACAAACCAAGCAACAGAATAGCAACCTACTGTTTGGAATCAAATAGTACATTTGATAAAAATGATTTATACAACTTTGTAAAAATATTATCGCCATACACTTACAGGATAAAAGGTTATGCAAAAAGTGATAATGGCTGGATAAATATTGATTGCACCGAAGACAGTATATGTATTCAAGATACTACTCTTGATAAAAAAGTTATTATTGATTGTACAAAGATAGTGATTATAGGAAAATGCACAGACGATTTAAATAAAACAATAGAAGATACATGGAATCAGGTTTTTAATTGTGAAGTAAAAATATATAAGAATCAGTGAGGTAATTATGAATTCAAAGCAACTTGTACTTGATGCTATTTTTAATAAAGAAACAAACAGAACTCCTTGGGTACCGTTTGTAGGATGCCATGCAGCAAGTTTAATAGGAGTTAATGCAGAAGAATACTTCAAGAATGCCGACTTAATTGTAGAAGGACTTACAAAGGCATATGAATTATATAAACCGGATGGTCTTCCTGCATTATTTGATTTACAAATAGAAGCCGAAGCCCTAGGCTGTAAAATTATTTATGCAAAAGATAACCCTCCTTCTGTATCATCACATGTACTTGAAACGGGAAAATCCTTGTATGAATTGAAGGTTCCGACTGAAAAAGACGGCAGATTTCCTTTAGTTCTGGATGCGACAAGAAGAATTGTAGAACTTTTAGGTGATAAGATTGCAATATACGGACTTATTACCGGTCCATTTACACTGGCGCTTCATTTAAAAGGCACAGATATCTTTTATGATATGGCAGACGAACCGGAGGAAGTGCACAGGTTAATGGAATTCTGTTGTAAAGTTTGTATAGCAACATCTAAAATGTATATAGATGCAGGCTGCGATATAATTGCAATAGTCGATCCTATGACTTCTCAAATATCCTCTGACAGTTTTTCCGAGTATGTTTCATGCTATGCAAAAGATATTTTTGAATATATAAGGGGAAGAAACAAAGGGTCAAGCTTCTTTGTATGTGGAAACGCAAAAAGAAATATTGAAGTTATGTGCAAAACAAAACCGGATAATATATCAATAGATGAAAACATACCGCTGGATTATGTAATAGAAACATGTAAACCATATGGTGTTTCTGTCGGCGGAAATATAAAACTGACATTAACCATGTTATTCGGTACACGTATGGATAACGTAAACGACGCAAGAAACTGTATGTCAACCGGAGGTAACAAAGGATATATACTTTCACCGGGTTGTGATATGCCTTATGCTACTCCGCCTGAAAATGTCAGGGCAATAGCAGGAACAGTACACGGTAACTTATCTGAAATACTAGACGAAGGTGATGTTATGGCGGGTATAAGCTATTCTCTGCCCGATTATGTCAATGAGAAGCAGGTTATCGTCGACGTAATCACATTAGACTCAATAAGTTGTGCACCATGTCAGTATACAATGGAGGCCGTACTAAACGCAGCCAAACCATTAGGGGATAAAATTAAGGTAACAGAACATAAAATAAAGGAAAAAGAGGGTGTAGCCTGTATGCTGAAATTAGGTGCAAGTAATATACCCACAATATGTGTGGACGGTATTATTAAATATGTAAGTATATTACCCGATAACGAAGAATTATATAAATGTTTCAGGGACGCAGCCATAAAGAAATGTTTATGATCCGAATATAGCAACAACCTGACTGTCAAGAACAAACTTCTGATCATTCCATTTAAGTGTATTTAACACATAGCCGAGAGAATCAGCATGATATCTTCCGGCTATGCTTTGATATCCGAGTAATTCATATACCTGGTTGGAATCAAAATCAACGGGATACAATCCGCTTAAAGGATCCACAAAGCCTTCGACAGGCACTTTAAGTTTACCGTTCCTATCATATATTTCGTTTAAATACTCCTTACCTTTATTCTGTATATCTATTATATACACCTGATTATTAAACCTACTTGTTACTTTAACTTTGTAATTATCCATGTATACCACATCATATTTAAATTTACCGTTATACACGTCAAAATCAAACATAAGATTTTGCATGAAATCTTTAAAAGAATAAATGTAATAATACATTATACCCCCTGAACCACCGGAAGCAATTCCTATTAATATATCAGGTATACCGTCCCCGTTAAAATCCCAAAGCGAAACATTAGGGTTATACCCACTGTTAGCTTTGAGCGGTACACTTGTAAAAATACCGGTAGCCCCATCCTGTACCACGAGAGTTATATACTGTATGTACGGACTGTCGGGTGTAATAATACCCGTTAAAGAAACGGTATCGATAATACCATCCCCGGTAACGTCTCCTCTGACAGAAAAAACGATACCCGGAAAATTCATATTAGAATCCAGTTCAAAATTACGCATCTTTTCACCATCATAAAAATACTACTGTATTATGCTATGATAGCGAAAACATATAAGTTACTCAATAACTGACTCTTATTCTCATTTATTTCTATAACCCGAATACTCTTCATCAAGTGTTTTCATAATGTCATAAGCTTCAGTGGCTATAACATCCAACTTTTCAGCCTTATCGGCTGCTGTTTCTCCGGGTACCAAATCATAGTAAGAATCTAATATACTTTCCTTTGCATCGTCAATATCGGGAATCTCATCAAATAATCTTGAATAAAGAAGACATGCACCCGCAAAGCCTGAAATAGTGTTTGAGTGCTTATGTGTATCTGCAATATTTAAGTGAGAATTTTTAAAGCCATGCCTGAATTTTAAACGTGCTATTAAGCTTAGCCAATTTGCGCATATAATGTCATACTTCTTTACAGCCTGTGGTATAGAATCTTTACTCTCATTTTCCGCAGGAAAAAGGATTATCTTTGTTTTTGTTTCTTTTAAAGCTTCACAAAAATCACCGATTGCAGGAATATCCTCTTCAACATACAACGTGGACAGTATTAATACATCATAATATCCTTCTCTTAAATTTTTATACTCTTGCTGTGATTGTTTATCTTTGAATATATCATTATAATAAAGGCTGATTGTATAATATCCTTTACTCATACTGTCTGCTTCTACATCGTTTTTATTGTTCTCCATACATAGATTTTTAAACCATTCCATAACGGTACTTGAACCATAGAAGCTGTTTCCGAGTGCAAGAATTTTTAAATTGCTTTTTTTCGAATAGTTTACCGGATCATATTTGATGATCCCCTGCTTCTTTTGTTCGCAACCTACTAATACGGTTATTATTGATAGTGCAATAATAAAACACAAAAATCTTTTCATGTCTCCTCCTTATAGCTCATATTTACCGCTTAAAAGCTCATGCTTTGTATATGTACCGTTTGTATCAGGAACATATACGACTGCTAATGTATTTGAAGGTATTTCCACATTAAAGTATTCGCCGATACTGTAATCAACAGAAATCCTTCCATAGACTGTTTCTATACTGCCCTTCGCCTTCTTTATAATAGATACAGTCTCCGGTTTTATAGTAAAAGTTTTGTATGCGACAGAGGTATTCTTTATGCCCAATACTTCATTGTACATCCATATACCATATCCTCCTTTAAAGTGATGATTATATGACTGGTCATGACCCGTATCCCAACCTTCGTATAAAGTGGTTGCTCCATGCTTAATCTGCTGACCGAAAGAAGGATAATCATCTTTTTCAAGAAACTCTTTTATAATGTCATTGTACCCATACCTTGTCAGTACTTTAAAAATACATCTTAAACCAATATGGCCACAGGTAATATGGTTATCATGCGCTTTTATATCTTCGGATATCCACTTAGCCATATATATGTCTTCTCCCCCACTGTATAAACCTATTTCAATGCAAAAGCTGTTTAAGGTCTCAGTGCCGTATGTATGCTTTTCAAAGTCATAGAATTCCTTTATAAATTTATCCTTTATTCTATATGCAAGAGCTTTAAACTTATCATCTTTTTTGCCAAGTATAATTAAAGCATCATTGATAATTACGGTTGACATATAGAAAAACGCTGTGGATATCTGCTTATAATGTTCAGAAGATTTATACTGATACGGTGCACACCAGTCAGCAAGCGGATAAACATGATCGTTATATATTAAATCGGTTGTGTTATTCAGCATGTGTTCATGCCATGCAAGCATCTGGTCGATATTCTCGCTTAATATGGAAACATCACCGTAATTAAGATAGTTATACCAGGGTATATTAATCATAGCACATCCCCATGCGGGAACAGTATCAAGGCAACCTCTTTTACCGGGCATTACGTTTTGCCATATACCATACCTTTTATGTGAATCCATAGTATCCTGCAAATACTTTCTCCAGAAATGATATGTATCCCATATAACCATTGAAGTATCCGCAATTATATTTGCGTCACCGGTCCAGCCGCATTTCTCTCTTGCCGGACAGTCAGTGGGAATACCGTAGCAGTTTGAAGTAAAAGAGTTGTATAACAGATTATGCATTGTATTTAAGACAGGCATATCACACATAAAGAAACCAGTCTGTGTTAAATCAGTATTCATCTTAAGCCCCGTAACCGATTTTATATCTACAGGCCCACCGGCACCGGATAATTCAACATACCTGAACCCATGATATGTAAAGCGGGGTGTATAACTTATATTACCTCTTTCGCCGAATATGTATCTTATTGTCTGGATACCCCTTATATGGAATACCCCTGAACTTGTAATATCTATCATTCCGGTTTCATCAAGGCTCTCCGCAAAACGCAAAACTACTTCGTTGCCCGGGCAGCCCCATATATTCAGTTTTGCAATACCCGCAAAATTTTCACCCATATCATATACAAAAACACCGCGTTGAGGTGATGTCATATTAATGGGTGCAAGCTCTTTTACCACTCGTATAGGAGGAATCAGCTGAGAACATAGCATTCCTTTTTTTGCTGTATCCTCAAAAACAGGATACCAAGAAGCATCGTCAAATCCGGGTTTATCCCAATCTTTTTGTTCAAGTCTCGCATCATATGTTTCTCCGGTATATACATTGTTTCTCACAATAGGTGAATAATCAGTCTTCCAGTCTAGATCTGTAACAATTTCCTGTATACCGTTTTCATATTCTATGTTTATCTGTACCAAGGCACATGGTTCACCATAAATACCGCCGCCTGTCATAAGCTGCGACTGGTGGTACCATCCGTCTCCCAATATCATTCCGAAACAGTTTGTACCTTGTACAAGCATATCTTTTATATCATAAGTTGCATATAATACTTTTACTTCATATTCGGTCTGTGCAGTATCAAGCATGTGATCGCCGACTTTTTCTCCGTTAATCCTAAACTCATAATAACCAAGACCGCATACATATGCTTTTGCTGCTTTTATTGGTTTATCATATAGTTCCGCCTCATATCTCATCATTACTGCCCAGTCCGAGCGGTAATATTTACCCATACCTATCCATTTGCCGTGCCAGTCGCTTTGAGAAAGCAGCGATGTTTCAAAAAACGAATTCGATGTTTGTTCCTGTTCATTATTGTCCCATATGGTAACTGTGTATGTATACCTAGCATTACTTAACAGAGGCTGTCCCTCATATTTTATAAATACAG
>JAEAME010002095.1_pt1 | contig 12162 bp, 8 predicted proteins | sample 8958731 | NCBI WGS metagenome assembly JAEAME01 (sample SAMN16933194, study PRJNA681113) | bioreactor sludge metagenome | isolation source: anerobic bioreactor sludge (Control) | place: India:Bengaluru | collected 2018-10-24 | reverse complement strand
ATATTTGTGGCGTGCACCGCTCACCCGGGGCGCTGCCCCGGGCTGACCTGAGCTGCCCCTTCAGGGCGAAACAACAGATTGCAGATTCCGGAAGTGTTTTTTCACTTTTCGTTTTTCACTTTTCGTTTTTCGTTTTTTCTCTCCGCTCTCCGCTATTTTTTCCCTCGGAATGTCCCGCTATCCCCGGGTGCTGCCCCGGGCTGGATTAAGCTGCCCCTGCGGGGCGGAGTATATTTATGGCGTGCACCGCTCACCCGGGGCGCTGCCCCGGGCTGGATTAAGCTGTCCCTTCAGGGCGAAACAACAGATTGCAGATTCCGGAAGTAATTTTTCACTTTTCGTTTTTCACTTTTCGTTTTTCGTTTTCCTCATCCTCCCAGGCTGTTGAGCAGCCGGCTTTTGAGTGCGGCGAGGCGGGCATCGCCCGGAGTGCGTTCCGTGAGGGGCAGCTCCACCCGGCAGCGGGTGAGGATCTCCACCGGGGGACGCCCGAGCACCACGATCTCGTCGCCCAGCAGCAGTGCCTCCTCCACGTCGTGGGTCACGAAGATGACCGTCCGCCGGTCGCCCTCCCAGATGCGGGCAAAGGTGCGCACAAGGTTCAGCTTCAGCTTGATGTCAAGTCCCTTGAGCGGCTCGTCCATGAGGATGACGTCGGAGGGGTAGGCGAAGGCGCGGGCGATGGCCACGCGCTGGCGCATGCCGCCGCTGAGCTGTCCCGGGTAATAGCCGGCGAAGGCTTCGAGCTCCACCAGTTCCAGGAACCGGTTGGTGAGCGTCTCCCGGGTGGCGGCGGGGATCTCCCGTCGCAGCACGAAGGCGATGTTTTCGCGCACCGTTTTCCAGGGCAGCAGGCGGGGGTCCTGGAAGATGTAGGAGAAGACCTTTCCGTCGAAGCCCGCGAGGGTGCCGCTGTCGGGGGGTATGATTTTGCCGGCGATGTTCAGCAGGGTGGTCTTGCCGCATCCCGAGGGTCCCAGGATGCAGGTGATGGTTCCCTCGCCGAAGCCGATGGAGAAGTCGCGGAAGAGGGGTATGCCGCCGAGCTCCTTGCCGATGTGTTGCAGTTCGAGCTTCATGGGGTGGTTTTCCAGACGGTGAGTTTGCGTTCGTAGCGGCGGAGCGCTTTTTCGAAGAGGAAGCTGATGGCCACGGCGAGGAGGGTCCAGGCGATGACCGCCTCGACGTTCAGGAAGGTCTGGGCTCCCTGCATGAGGGTGCCGATGCCGTAGCGGGGCTGGCTGAGGACCTCGCCGGTGATGATGGCGCGCCAGCCGATGCCCAGGGCGCTGGAGGCGCCGCTGACCAGGAAGGGCATGATGCCGGGGATGTAGAGTTCGCGGATGATACGCCCGCGGGGGACCCTGTAGAAGGCCGCCATTCCCGTGAGGTCGGGGTCGATGCTGCGGATGCCGTCGATGACGTTGGTGCAGATGAAGGGGAACATGGTGAGCAGCGCGATGAAGACCGGCACGGTGCCGGGGGTGAACCATATCAGCGCCAGCAGGATCAGCGCGATGACCGGCACTGAGCGGAGGGTCACCAGCATGGGCTGCAGAAAGGCGTGAAAGGCGCGGTGGGTGCCGGCCAGGATGCCCAGGGTCACGCCCAGCACGAAGGAGATGGCGAAGCCGGCGAGGCTTCGCAGCACCGTGGAGCCTACGACGGCCAGGAAGCCGGGTTCCCCGAACAGGGCGAAGGTGGCCGCCAGGGTTTTGCCGGGCGAGGGAAGCACCCAGTCGGAGCCGGCCAGCAGCGAGAGCAGCTGCCAGACCGCCAGGATGAAGGCCACCGAGGCAACCTGCCAGAAGCGCTTATCGGTAAATGAAATCTTCATCGGGCATTTTTCCCCCGGTCAGGCCGGGGTTCAGGGTATGGAAAACTTCGAAGTATCGGTTTATCTCTGCGGAAGCCTCCGCGGCGCGCACAAAGTTAAGGTTTAACCGCGGAATGGACCGGAGGGCGGCGACGCTGTCGGGCAGGATGCCGTAGCGCACCACCAGGGCGGCGGCGCTGTCGGGGTATTGGTTGACCCAGCGGGTGGAGGCGGCATAGCCGGCGATGAGCTGTTCGGCCAGGGCGCGGCGGCTGTGCAGGAGGCTGCCCCTGCCCAGGAAGGCCGTTTCGGCCACGGCGATCCCCTCCTGCTGCTGCCATGCCTCGTCGAGCGAGAAGATGCGCACCAGGCGGGGGTTGTTTTTCATGGCCAGGGTGGCCAGGGGCTCGGAGAGCACGGCGAGGCCGGCTTTTCCCGCCTGTGCGGCGTGGGCCAGGTCGATGTGGGTGGGAAAGCTGTAGTCGAGGAGGAGGTCGCGGTCGGGGTCGATTCCCTTTTTGAGGAGGAGGCTGCGGAAGAGCAGGTCGGGGGTCATGCCCCGGGCCATCATGTAAACCCGTCGTCCCCGGAGCTGTTCCCAGCGGGTGAGGGTGGTGTCGCTGCCCACCAGGTAAAGGGTGCCCCACACCGGCACGGCCACCAGCCTGTAGTCGAGTCCTTTGTTGTAGAGGAGGGCGGCCATGGTGGAGGGCAGTATGGCGAAGCCCGCCGTTCCGTCGATCATCCGTTTGCGCACCTGCATGGGCTCGTTGAGGATTTCGACGCGCACGGAGCCGTCGCCGGCATGCGCCAGGCTGTCGATGAGGCGGATCATCCCGATGGAGGAGGGCCCCTTCAGGGTGGCGATGGTCACGGGAGCCTCGCGGTGGCCGGCATGGCAGCCCGCCAGCAGCAGGGCCAGCGCCGCCAGGAGGCCAACCCCTTTGATCCCGGCCCCCACGCCGGTATTGTCGAATCTCTTCATCCCGTACCTGTTGAGGGCAGCGCAGGGGAGAGGCGTTCCCCTTCCGCAGCCCGCTTCCGTTTGCTTCCCCCGTAGGAGACTTCTTCCGGCCTCCTCTCTTCCGCAGGAAGTTACCGGATGCTTCAGCCGTAAAAAAACTTCCGCCGCCTGCCGGTCGATGAGGCTGTCCGGCTCTTCCTTCCGCAGGACCCTGCCGGATGCTTCAGCCTTCCGGAGAATACTTCCGTTTGCTTCCGCAGAAAAACTTCCGCAGCCTGCTTCCGTTTGCTTCCCCCGGAGGAGGCTTCTTCCGGCCTTCTTTTTTCCGCAGGAAGTTACCGGATGCTTCAGCCGTAAAAAAACTTCCGCCGCCTGCCGTTCCGCAGGAAGTTACCGGATGCTTCAGCCGTAAAAAAACTTCCGCCGCCTGCCGGTCGATGAGGCTGTCCGGCTCTTCCTTCCGCAGGACCCTGCCGGATGCTTCAGCCTTCCGGAGAATACTTCCGTTTGCTTCCGCAGAAAAACTTCCGCAGCCTGCCGGTGGCTGAGACGGCCTTTTAATCCGGAACCGCGTCTATCTTCAATCCGCAATCCGTCAAACCGGAAATTCCGCATCCGGAATCCGAAAAATCCGGCCTGTCCGTTTGCTTTTCAGAAAACAAATATATAGACTTGCAGCACTAAAACCAACCAAAGGCCCTTTTCCTGCGGCCCGGGTCTTTTTCCCGGCCAAAGCGGGGCTTTATGAACAAATTATCTGATCCGGAGGTGTTCTGATGGAAAAGAGGGTAGGCACGGCACTGATCCTGGTGGAGGAGCGCGAAAGCGTCCACCGGCTGAATGAAATTCTCTCCAACCACTCCCACATTATTATCGGACGACAGGGATTGCCCCGCAGCGACGGGTTTGGTCTTATTTCCCTGGTCCTGGAAGGCACCCCCGGGCAGATCGGGTCTCTCACCGGCCAGCTGGGCCGTCTGAGCGGCATCGAAGTCAGGTCGGTACTATTAAAAAACCGGGATAATGTTTAAAAAAGGATTGCTGGCTGCCTTGGCAGCCCTGATGGGCGTATGGGGCGCCCAGGGTCAGGTTTTCCGGGTTCAGGGGACGGTGCGTGATTCCCTGACGCGGGAGACGCTTGAAAATGCGGTGGTGGAGCTGACGGGGGGCGGGGAGGGCCCTGTGCACCATCATACCGGCTACACCGATGCGCGGGGCCGTTTTGCCGTGGTTCTCTCCGCCGGCATCTACCGGGTGACGGTTCGTACCATGACCCATGCGCCCCTGTTGCGGGAGCTGCGGGTTGCCGGCGACAGCGACGGCGAGTACCTGCTGGTGCGGCAGCCGGTGCCGCTGGGTGAGGTGGAGGTGTCGAGCCTGCGTGTCAACCGGCGTGTGCGGGAGCTGCCGCTGCCCATGGCGGTGGTGGGGGCCGCCGAATTCCGGAAGCTGCCGGCGCAGACGCTCGCGGGGGTGCTGGCCGCGGAGCCGGGGATAGCGCTGGGGCGCGACGGGATCTGGTCCACCACCATCAACATCCGGGGGTTGAATGAAAGCCGGCTGGTGACGCTGATCGACGGCCACCGCGTGGAGACAGCCACCGATCTGACGGCCTCGCTGAGCCTGGCAGATGCCAACGACATCGAAAGGGTGGAGGTGGTGAAGGGGGCGCAGTCGTCGCTTTACGGCACCGGCGCCATGGGGGGCATCGTCAACATCATCACCCGCGACGGCCATTTTTCGGGGAAGCCTTACCTGAACGGCAGCGTCACGGCAGCCGCGGCTTCGGCCAACGGGCTCTACAGCGGCCACGGAAGCCTGAGCGCCGGGGCGGAGAAATGGTACCTGCGGGTGAGCGGTACCCTTACTGCGGCGGGGGATATGCAGACGCCGGCGGGAAGGATTCCCAACAGCCGGTTTTCTGTCGGCAACTACATGCTCAAGGGAGGGCTCCGGCCCCTGGAGAACCACCGGCTGCGGCTCCAGTACCAGAACAACCGGGGGATCGACGTGGGCATCCCCGGGGGGGAGGCTTTCCCCGGCCCGGCCACGGCCACCTACACCAACATCAGCAGGCACCTGCTCTCGGGGAGCTATGAGATCTCCGGCCTGACGGAAAGCCTGGCCTCGCTGAAGCTCAGCTATTTCACCCAGTACATAGAGCGCGACGTGGAGATGATCCCCAACACGCCACCCACCGAGACCAAGGTGCCGGCGGGGGTGCAGCGGGTGACCCCCACAAGCGTGGTTCCCGTGGGTAACCACCTGACACACGGGGCCCAGTTGCAGGGCACCTGGACGCCGGGCAGCCGGAATACCCTGATCGCCGGGGCCGATGTCTGGTCGCGGGCCATCCGGACAGAGCGCACCAAATACATAAAGAACGAAGTGGTGAACAGCGCGGGGGAGGTGGTGAAGACCACCCTTCTGGAGCGGGGCGAGACGCCGATTCCGCCGGCCTCTTTCGGCAGCGGGGGCCTTTTTGTGCAGGATGAGGCCCGCCTGCCCGGCGACAGGGTGGTGCTCATCGCCGGGGGCCGCATCGACGTCATCCGGGTGGAAAACGGCAGGGGCTATGACGTGGACTACCTGGTGGTGAACGGCACCCGCAACGACAGTCCCCCGAACCAGCGCATCACCTTTGAGGAGGGCACCCACCGCAACCTGTCGTGGAGCGCCAACACCGGACTGCTGTACAAGGTGACCGGCGAAACGGACCTGTCGCTGAACCTGGCGCGTTCCTTCCGGGCGCCCTCGCTCGAGGAGCTCTTCAAATACATCGACCTGGGCAATTTTGTGAGGCTCGGCGACCCGGCGCTGAAACCGGAGAGCGGCTGGTCGGGCGACCTGGGACTGCGGATCTGGAAACCCCGTTTCAACCTGCAGGTGAACGGTTTTGTGAACCGGATCTCGAACATGGTGGTGGAAACGCCGGGCGAATTCATCTATACGGTCAGCACGGGGGCCGCCGGGGGCACCACCGACACGCTGCCGGCGCTGGTCAACGCCAACGTCAGCAGGGCCCTGCTCTACGGGGCCGACGCCGGCATGCAGTACAACGTGACGGGGGGGTTGGTGCTGTTTGCCACGGGCAGCCTGGTGATCGGCCGGGATACTGAGTCGGATGCCAGTCTGCCGCGGGTGCCCCCGCACAACGGACGGCTGGGGGTGCGCTGGGGGTTTCCCGCCGTGGGGACCGCCGAGCTGTCGCTGACGGCGGCGGCGCGGCAGGAACGGATCGCCGAAGGCGAAAAGGCCACGGAGGGCTTTACCCGGTACGACGCGGCCTTCAGCTCCCGCACCATCCGCATGGGAGGCAGCCGGCTGCAGCTCTTCGCCGGCATTGAAAACCTCACCGACCGCCTCTACACCAACCATCTGTCTACCAACCGGGGAGGCGTCAGCGTGGAACCGGGGCGGAATTTCTACCTGCGGCTCAGCCTGGCTTTCTGACCCGGGCGGTTATTGCCCCGGCAGGAGCGTGAGCGCCCCGCCGGTAACCCTGACGCGTGAAGATGGCAGATCCTATGCCGGGAGAAGCTCTGGTTTCCCTTCCGGTTGAAAAGTCAGCAGGGAGGGAGATGCCGGAGCGAACTGACGGAGGGGAGCCTACGGCATTGGCTTTCACTGCATGAATGACGAAAGCATCCCTGTCTTTACCGGCATGTCACTGAAAGTGAGGAAACGACGGCGTCATCCTCCGGGGAGCGGAGAACCGGCCGTTTCTCCCTGACTGCGTGAATTGTTCCGGCAGTCCGGTTTTTCCCCTTCCGCAGCCGGAGGGATTGTTTTTTTTGTTACCTTGGAAGGGAGGTACGGGCAAGGGCGGTCATGGGGCAGGCAGGCGGCGAATTCCCCGGAACCGGCCGCGGATCCTCGTAAACCTGAGGTTATGAAAATACTGCTATATCCTTTCCTGCCGGTGGTGCTGGCCCTTGTGATGCTGGCTCCCGGGCAGGCCGCGGCGCAGAAGGCCGCAACCCTTCTTGCGGGCGACGAATACTGGGACAATGTGTTTGGCGGCAAGGGGATGAATGCCGATGTGAACAGTTTTGCCATGAAGGAGGGGATCCTCTACGTGGCCGGCGAATTCAGCACGGTGGCCGGTTCCAAATTCAGCCGCATAGCCCGCTGGGATGGCGCCGCCTGGTCGTCGGTGGGCGCAGGCCTGGATGAAAATGCCGTTTACACGATCGCCTTTTTCAGGGACGAACTGTATGCCGGCGGGATTTTTTACCGTTCCGATGGCAAATTGATGCGTAATTTCGCCAAATACAACGGGAGCGAATGGGTGGCGCCGGGGCCTGCGCTCGATTCCCAGGTCGACTGTCTGCTGCCGGCCGACAGCGTGCTGTACCTGGGAGGCAGCGTCAACAATGCGGGCGACCTACCCCTGAACGGGATCGGCCGCTGGGATGGCGCCCGGTACCACTCGCTGGCCGGTGGCGTCCGCATCAAGCCGCCGGAAAACGACCTGTCGTATGTGAGTGCCCTGGCCATGATCGGGAATGACCTGTATGCAGGGGGTGATTTCAACGCGGCGGGAACGGTGGATGCCAACGATGTGGCCCGCTGGGACGGCAGTCAGTGGTGGCCCCTGGGCTCCGGCATCGCGTGCGATAAATGCATCGTGACCAGCATGGCCGTGATGGGCGGGGAGCTTTATGTGGCGGGGAGCTTTTCCGCGGCGGACGGGGTGCCGGCCTCCAACATCGCCCGGTGGGATGGCAAGGCGTGGCATGCCCTGGGATCGGGTACCAACAATACCATTTCGGCCCTGGCCGTCATGGGCGACAAACTGTATGCGGGCGGCTTCTTCACCCAGGCAGGCGGCGTGAGCGCCCCGCGGGTGGCCATGTGGGACGGAAGCCAGTGGCACCCCCTGGGCAGCGGCACCGACGGCTGGGTCAAGTCCCTGTTTGCCGCCGGCGGGATGCTTTACGCAGGCGGACGCTTCGACAAGGCCGGCGGAAAAATAGCCCGCAAAATAGCCCGCTGGAACCCCACCGTGCCGGCCCGGGAAACCTCCCTGGCCCCGGAGAAAGGGCGGATAGGCATAAGCCCCAATCCCGCGCGCGATAAAATAGAGATTACGGGCAGCGCCGGATGGCCCTCCTCCCATGGCGAGGTGAAGGTGGAGATTTTCGATCTCTGCGGCAAGAAGGCCCTGGCAATGCTCCTGCCCGCCCTTTCCGGCGCGGAGGCCTGGCATCGCGAGGTCGACATCAGCCATCTGCCCTCCGGCCTCTACCTGGTTAAAACCGGTACCGGCGGCGGTGCGGAGGTGCAAAAGCTGGTGAAACGGTAGCCGGTGACTCCACGGGGGTGCAAAAGCGGGTGAAACAGCAGCAGGCGGCGCTGCCAGGCGAATAGCTTCACGAACACGCCTGCCCTGCGGGGCTATGTTACGGGAATATCAGCACAAACCGGCGGCTCTGCGAGGCGCTGTAAGAAGAAAATGCCGACGAACCCGGCGGCTCACCGGGGTGTTGTCAGAGGAATATGCCAAAGAAAACTGCGGCACTGCGGGGCTATGTTACGGGAATATCAGCACAAACCGGCGGCTCTGCAGGGCGCTGTAAGAAGAAAATGCCGACGAACCCGGCGGCTCACCGGGGTGTTGTCAGAGGAATATGCCAAAGAAAACTGCGGCACTGCGGGGCTATGTTACGGGAATATCAGCACAAACCGGCGGCTCTGCAGGGCGCTGTAAGAAGAAAATGCCGACGAACCCGGCGGCTCACCGGGGTGTTGTCAGAGGAATATGCCAAAGAAAACTGCGGCACTGCGGGGCTATGTTACGGGAATATCAGCACAAACCGGCGGCTATGCGGGGCGCTGTAAGAAGAAAATGCCGACGAACCCGGCGGCTCACCGGGGCGTTTTCAGGGGAATATCGCTAAGAAACCGGTGGCACGGAGTTAGAAAAAGTCACTGAAACGGCAGCCGGCGGTTCAATGGTCGAAGTGCATGCGGATTTTCACCTCCCCGTTTTTTTCCTGAACCTTCACCCGGTCGCAGTAGCGGGCGATGAGATAGCCCGTCAGCTCTTCAATGCTGCTGCCGGCGGCCGCCTCACCGGTTGAGAGCCTGCTTCCCGGCTCCGGGTTGACGGCCCGGCCCTGGTAGTTCATTATCACTTCAATGTTAAACTCGTCGAAAGTCATCGTCAGGTCGACGGGTATTTCCCCGGGATTGGCCCGGTAGATAGCCTCCGTCATTTCGGCGATGGCGAAGGATACTTTTGTTATGACGGCGGGGAGGGCGCCCCACTGCTGGCCCTGGGCCTCGGTGAACCGTACGATGGCGGGGCTGCGCAGTGCCTCGCGGCCGATCTGCAGCATGGCTTTACGGCGTATGCCGATGCGCAGGATCAGGTTCAGCAGCACCACCGTGACGGCCCCCAGGGAGAGCGAGCTGCTGAAAAGGGGATGGATGGCGGGGGGCAGGTGGCCGTACAGCTGCGGCACCATGTCGGCGCTAAGCCCGAAGATCAGGGCGATGCCCACCACGAAGATGCGGCGGGTGTCGAGCATCCGCGAGAGGATCATCTGGATTCCCGCGATGATCATGAAGGCGACGGAGAAGATCAGCAGGGCGCCCATGACCGGCCCCGGCATAGCGAGGAAGATGCCTGCCAGGGAAGGCAGGAAGGCCAGGACGATGGCGATGGCGCCGGTGGCGAGGGCGATCGAACGGCTGGTGGCTCCGGTGGCCACCGAAAGGCCGATGTTCGAGGAGGAGGTCGACTGCCCGAACCCTCCCGCCAGCCCGCTGAGAATGCCCCCCAGTCCGTCGGCCAGGATCCCCGCCGAGATGTTTTTCATGTCCACCCTTTTCCAGCGGGCATCGTTGATGCGCTGGCAGGTGGCGATGTCGCCCGTGACCTTCAGCACCGATGAAAAGGAGGCGATGAGGAAGGGGATGATCAGCGCAGGGCTGAAATCCCACGCGCGGGTCCTGATCCAGGGTACCTCGAAGAAAGAGCCGGAGCCCGCCCCGCGGAAATCCTCCGGGCCGGTGATCCCGCAGAGAAAGGAGAGCAGGTAGCCGGCCGCCATGCCCAGGATGGCGCTGAAAAGGCGCAGCTTCCCCCGGGAGAAGGTGTTCAGACCTACCAGTATGGCCAGCGTGAGAAGCCCCACGGCCACCTCGGCCGGCTCGGAAACGGGATCGTTGAATCCGGTGCCGGCGAGGCTTTTCACCGACACGGGGATCACCACGATGCCGACCAGGGCCACTACCGTACCGGTCACTTCGGGGGGGAAGAAGGGCCGCAGCCGGTGCATCACCCTCGAAAGCAGGGTTCCGGCGAGGCCTGCCAGAATGGTCATCCCGAACACCAGCGGCAGTCCCCCCGCCATGGCGGCCTTGCTGGTGGCATCGAGGTAGGTGGGACTGCTCACCGAGGGGCACAGGTAGCCCGAACCGATCCCTTTTTTGCCGAGCGACTGCAGTATGGTGATCAGTCCGCCCATCAGCAGCGAGAGGCTCACAAAAGCCCGCGCATCCCGCGGTGACAGCGAATCGCCCAGCAGCTGGACGATGATGACCGGGAAGATGCAGGAGATCAGCAGCATGGTGATGTGCTGAAACCCTAGCAGCAGGTTGGTGGCAAAGGGAGGGGTCTCATGTACTCCGTAAATCAGGTTGCCCGGTTTTTCCGCCGGAAGGGATTGGTTTGTGTTCATAGTCGGCAGGGTGTTGTCGGACTTCAAAACTCCCGGACGGCCGGGTGATTCAGGTTCCGGACAGGAGAAGAGCCGTCCGCCCGGATAAAGTTAGCGAAAAAATCAAGACATTTCCTTCTGCGGAAAGCAAAGGAGGAGCGGAGGCACCGGCAGCGGTGCGGCGGTGCAAAAGCGGATGATACGGCAGCAGGTGGCTGCACCGGGGTGGAAAAGCGGGTGAAACGGCAGCCGGCGGCGTTGCCAGGCGCATAACTTCACGAACCCGGCGGCGCTGCGGGGCCCAGTATGAGGAATATCCCTGAGAAACCGGCGGCCCACCGGGGCGCTGTCAGAGGAATATGCCAAAGAAAACTGCGGCGCTGCGGGGCCCAGTATGAGGAATATCCCTGAGAAACCGGCGGCCCACCGGGGCGCTGTCAGAGGAATATGCCAAAGAAAACTGCGGCACTGCGGGGCTATGTTACGGGAATATCAGCACAAGCCGGCGGCGCTGCGGGGTGCTGTCAGAGGAATATGCCGACGAAGCCGGCGGCCGGAACCTGGTTGCGGTTTTTGATGGTTCTTTTCCCGTCGGCAAAGCCGGTGACCGCGCATTCGGCAAAGCAGCCGCAGTTGCCCTGCGCATCGGGAGCATAACCCCGGCACACCCGCAGCACGTCGGGTGAGATCTCGTCGATCAGCACGATGCGGCCGTCGCCGTGTTTCAGCCGGCCCAGCTCGAACTTGCCGTCGATGACGTGCAGTCCCTTCGAGGCAAACTCGGTGGTTACGATGGCGGCGATTTCCTTCACCAGCTCCACGCTTCCGCGGATCTCCCCGCGGGTCATGGCGCCGGTCTCCTCCAGCGCCTCCAGGGTGATGAGGATGTCGCTGTCGCCTTTGGTCCAGGCTTCCACCAGCGTGTGAAGGTTCCGGCAGGGCCGCACAAAGGGATACCTGCGCCAGAAACTGCCGGTGGCCTGGTTGCGCCAGGTGAATTCAAGGTTCTGAAGGGGCGCCGACCCCGGAAAGGGAGGCGGTTCCACCGCCATGCCCAGCGGCAGGGCCGGCTCCACCACCATCTCGTTGTCCCGGATGGTGTCGATGTAATGGGTGGGAATGCCCCTGGCCTGCAGCAGTCTGAAAAAATGGGTGGCAAAGCGGCAGGCTATGGCCCCTTTTCCGGGGATGCTGCCCACCACGGTGTCGTAGCCGGGGTCAAAGACCACCTTCCCGTTGTCGATATAGCCGGTGGCCTTGTCGGTGAATACAAAACGGTATTTGCCCGCCATGGGGCCTTCGGTGATCAGGTGCACATCTTTCGATTTTCCGCGGTAAACCAGGTTTTCGTCAGCCATAGGAGTGGTTTTTTGAAGTGATCGGATTGAGGTTATAAAGATAAGGGCGGGAAGGAATTTTCCTAACAAATTCATCTTCCTTTGCCTGCGGGGCGCTTCTTCGCCGTTCACCCTTCACCGTTCGCTATCCTCTTTTTATTTTTCGTTTTTCACTTTTCACTTTTCGTTTTTCACTTTTTCTCTCCGCTCTCCGCTAATTTTTCCCTCGGCTTGTTCCGTTATCCCCGGGCTGACCTGAACTGCCCCTTCAGGGCGCCTCTTCACCGTTCGCTATCCTCTTTTTATTTTTCGTTTTTCACTTTTCACTTTTCGTTTTTCACTTTTTCTCTCCGCTCTCCGCTAATTTTTCCCTCG
>JAEAME010002070.1_pt1 | contig 12168 bp, 9 predicted proteins | sample 8958731 | NCBI WGS metagenome assembly JAEAME01 (sample SAMN16933194, study PRJNA681113) | bioreactor sludge metagenome | isolation source: anerobic bioreactor sludge (Control) | place: India:Bengaluru | collected 2018-10-24 | reverse complement strand
GAGATGTCCGGGATGCGGGCCGTGATGAAGGCGCGCGGGGTCGCGCCTTCCGCCGCGGCGATCGCGTCGTCGACGCGGCCGGCGGCCAACGACGCCTCCGCCTTCGCCAGGGCCCTTTGGAAGAACATGTCGTCGTTCACGACCGGGTCCAGGGCGGCGACGAGCGGTTCTGCCTCCGCGAGCGTCGCCAGGGCTTCTTCCGGCCGCCCGCGCGCGATCTTCAGCCGGGCGCTCAAGACGGCCTTCATGGTCCCGGCCACGGCTTCGCGGGCGGGGTTGCGCTTGAGGTTGAGGGCGAAGAAAGCGTCGATGGCCCGCTGGGACTCGTCGAACCGGCCCAGGTCGAGATAGACAAGCGACAGCATCCAGTTCGTGACCATGAGGCCGAAATCGTCGCCCCTCCGCTCGGATAGGGCCATCAGGCCTTTGACCTCCGCCGGGGTCCTATCCCATTGGCCAAGGAAATCGCGGACGTAGGCCCGCAGCCAGACCGCCAGCCACTTGGCCGATGCAGCCGGGGCCCGGGCGACCAGCTCGTCGAGGCAACGCAGGGCCTCCGGGTAGTTCTCCTGGAGAGCGTAGACATAGGCCAGGCTGGCCAAGGACAGATGGAAGTCGGGGTGGGCGGCCAGGACCTCCTTGTATTTGGCGACGGCATCGTCGAGCCGGCCCGTGCGCATGAGCATCTCGGCGATCGAATCCTGGGGATTGGGGTCCCCCGGGTTGGCCGCCGCGTAGCGCTCGAGATAGGGGATGGCCCTGCCCGGCTGGCCCATCTTGAGGCAGGCGTAGGCCGCTTCGTTGAGCGTCAGCCCGAAATCGGGATCGAGGGCGAGCGCCTTTTCGAAGTTCGCCAGGGCGCGGGGATATTCCTTGGCGCCGGCGTAGGAACTCCCGAGCTCCTGATAGGCGTCCTTTTCGCCGGGATACTTGGCGACGAGCTCCTCGAGAAGGCGCCTCCGTTCCGGGCCGTCGCGCTTCACGGCCCCGGCATGGGCGGCTTCAATGTAGAGCCGCTCTTTTTCGCTGGCCCGAGAGGCGAGCCGAAGGGCTTGTTCGAGCGCCTCGTCTTGGGCCTTCTTGTCGCCGAGCTCGATATGGGCTCTGGCCAGGTAGCGATAGGCGATCGCGAATTCCGGGTCGAGGCTAACCGCTTTTTCGAAGGAGCGTTTGGCCTCGGCCCCGTAGAACCGCTCGAGCTCGTCGCGGCCGCGAAGGTAGGCCCGGTAGGCCTCGAGCGAGGACGTCGTGATGTCGATGACCCTCGGCGGGGCCTTCTCGATCCGCAGGGCCTCGAGGCCGCGGCCGCGGCGGATGGCCCGGCTGATCTCGTCGATCTGGGACTTGAGGATGCTGGCCGGCCCCTCGCCGCGGGACTGCGTCGTCTTGAGCGCGCGTTTCGTGGCCGCTTCCAGCACCTTGACGTCGGTGACGAAGGTGTCGCCGGCCTTGGTGTAGAAGCCGACGGCCAGCGTCTCGATGCCGGCCCGGCGGCAGACCTCGAAGCCGGCCTCGTCGTCGAGCGCGGCCGCCGCGTCCTTGCCGTTCCGGCGCAGCAGGTCCTTCAGCTCCTGCCATGTCGTGACCCGGAAACGGCCCGACTGCTCGAGACTGGTGATGAGCAGGTTGGGGATGGTCTCCTGGAGATAATCGAACGCCGTGTCGCCGGTCTGGTTCTTGAAAGCCATGACCGCGATCGTGCGCTTGGCCGAGGCGCCGCGGGGCAGGAACATCCAGAGGCCCAAGGCGGCCAGGGCCGCCAGGCCGAGCGCGGCGGGGACCCAGACCTTTTTCGAGGGCAGCCGGACCGTGATCGACTTCGATGTCGCCGGCTTGCGAAGGGGAAGGGGCGTGACCGTGGTCGGCAGGGCCGACTCGATCGCCGCCAGGCTATCCGAGAGCTCGGCCGCCCCGGCGGGCCGTTTCTCGGGCGCTTTTTCCAGGCACTGCAGGACGAGGCGGGCCAGAGCCTCCGGGACCTGCGCGTTGAGGGTCCGCGGGTCGGGCGGCGCTTCGCTCTTCTGCTTGACGGCCACGCTGAGGACGGACTCGCCCTCGAACGGCAGGCGCCCCGTCAGCATCTCGAACAGGACGATGCCGAGCGAGTAGAGGTCCGAGCGCGGCCCCGCCTCCCGGCCGTCGACCTGTTCGGGGGACATGTACTCGGGCGTGCCGATGAGGACGTTGGCCCCGGTGATGCCCTTGCCCTTGACCGACCGGGCGATGCCGAAGTCCATGATCCGGGCGTTGCCGTCCCGGTCGATCATGATGTTCTGCGGCTTCAGGTCGCGGTGGACGACGCCGGCGCGGTGCGCTTCGGCCAGGCCGGCGCAGACCTGGCGGGCCAGGCTGACGGCCTTGCCGACCGGCAGCGCGCCGATGCGGTGGAGGAGGCTCTTGAGGTCCTCGCCGGGGACGTACTCCATGGTGATGAAGTAGGTCGCGCCGTCGCGGCCGAGATCGTGCATGCGGCAGACGTTGCGGTGGGAGATCGTCCGGGCCAGGCGCAGCTCGCTGCGGAAGCGCTCGATCGTCCGCTCGTCGGAAGCGACCTCGGGATTGAGGAGCTTGAGGGCCAGCTTCTCCTTGACCTCGGTGTCGTAGACCTTGTAGACGCGGGCGGATCCGGGCGATAATGCGGCCGATGAGAAAGTGGCTCGTCCTAGGCCTGTTCCTGGCCGTCCTCTATGCCCTGACCAAGATCAACACCCGCCGGACGCGGCGGGCCTTCCCGCTGATGAAACGGATCGACCTGGCCGTGAACGTGGCCGTCGCCGTGCTGTTGGCGATCTATCTTTTCGCCTTCGTCCGCTGGCTGCTGACGCGATAGGCGCGCGGCCGGGGCTTGGCGGGGATGGGGTCAAACCTACCTTTTTTCGAAAAAGGTAGGTTTGACCCCATCTATCCTTTGACCCCATCTATTCTCTTGATTTTAATGGAGCGGGAGGGACTCGAGCCGCTTGACGGACAGAACGGCCGCGGGCGGGGCGGCCGCCGACTGGTCGATGCCGAACACCGAGATCGAGACGTACCCGTCGCGCAGGGCCCAGATGTCCGTATCGGGGCCGGCGGGCTCGAGGTGGGCCCAGCCGGGCGTGTAGACCGCGGTGCCGTCCGCGGCGACGGCCTCGTCGAAACCGACGATGGAGGCCCGGGTGTCCTGGCGCGTGATCCGGATGCCGCGCCATCTCTCAGGGGCCAGGGCCGGGAAATTGACGTTGAGGAAGGTCCCCGCGGCGATGCCGCCGGGGCCGAGGGCGCGGATGATCCCGGCGACCGCCTCCGCGGCCGGGCCGTAATCCATGCCGTTGCCGGCCGCCTGGTTCAAGGCCATGGCGGGCAAACCGAGCAGGGCCGATTCCCGGGCCGCGGCGACCGTGGCCGAGTAGAACGTGACCGTGCCCAGGTTCTCCCCCTTGTTGATGCCCGACAGGACGATGTCCGGCCGGGCCGGGAGCAGGCGTTCGACCGCCAAGCGGACGCACGTGGCCGGCCGGGCGTCGATGGCCAGCCAGCGGATATCGTCCTGGCGGGTCTCCCGGACGGGGATGGGCTGGTCCGACGTGAGGCCGTGGCTGACCCCGCTCTGGTTGCCGGAAGGCGCGGCGACGGTCACCTCTCCGAGCGGGCGGAGGGCCAGGGCCAAAGCGCGAATGCCCGGGGCTTCGATGCCGTCGTCGTTCGTGATCAGGATGCGCCAGCCGCCCGCTTCGGGCGCCGGCGCCGGCGCGCCGCACGACGCCGTGAAGAAGACGATCGCCAGCGCGGCCGCCGCGATGAAACCGGGCCGCTTGTTCATGTTCGGCTCCCGTTGCCGCCGCGATCCGCCGACCATTCGATGTGCATTCTATCAAAAGTCCGCGCGGGACAAGCTCTTAGGTCGGGAGCCCCGGCATTTTTCCACAGGGAAATGCACAGAGTCTGTGGATATCGCGTGTTCATTTTCTGTTCTTCACGTAGGTGTCGAACCATTCGAACATCTCGGCCAGGACGTCGAGCACCGATTCGCGCGCCGCGTAGCCGTGGCTTTCGTACGGCAGGTAGACGAAGCGCGCCGTGGCCCCGAAGCCTTTGAGGGCGGCGAACAGGCGCTCGGATTGGATCGGGAAGGTGCCGGAATTGTTGTCGGCCATGCCGTGGATCATCAGCAGCGGCGTCTTGATCTTGTCGGCGAACATGAACGGCGACATCTTGATGTAGGTGTCGGTGGCCTCCCACAGGGTCCGCCGCTCGCTCTGGAAGCCGAACGGCGTCAGGGTCCGGTTGTAGGCCCCGCTGCGGGCGATGCCGGCCGCGAACAAGTCGCAGTGGGCCAACAAGTTAGCGGTCATGAAGGCGCCGTAGCTGTGGCCCCCGACCCCGACCCGCTTCGGGTCGCCGACGCCCATCTCGTCGAGCTTGCGGATGGCCGCCTCGGCGTTGGAGACGATCTGCTGGACGAAGGTGTCGTTGACCGTTTCGGGGGTGCCGACGACCGGCATTTCGGCGTTGTCGAGGACGGCGTAGCCCTGGGTCAGGAAGAAGAGCTGCGACGTGCCGCGGAAGAAGGTGAAGCGGTTGACCGAGCCGCGGACCTGGCCGGCCGTGGCCGCGGAGTCGTATTCGAGCGGGTAGGCCCAGATGACCACGGGCAGGCGCGTGCCGTCCTTATAGCCCGGCGGCAGGTAGAGCGTGCCGCTCAATTCCAGCCCGTCGAGGGCCCGCTTGTAGGTGATGCGCTCCTTGCGCAGTCCCGTCAATTGCGGCGCCGGGTCCTTGAAATCCGTCAGGGCCGTCCGCTTCTTCGTCTTGAGGTCGAAGAGGGTGTAGTTCGGCGGCTCGGTTTTCGATTCGTAGCTGGTGATGAACTTCGTCCGCGAGGCGCCCGCGAAATCGACGAAGACCTCGTAGGCCGGGTCCTGGCACTGCCAAAGCCGCTCGACCTTGAGGGTCTGGAGGTTCATGCGGTCGAGGAAGGGGTGGTCGCCCTGCGGGGAGGAGCCCTGGCCGGCGAGATAGATCCAGTCCTTGTCCTGGAGCACCACCCGTTCGCCGGTCTTGAGGGCCGTCGTCACCGGCCGGCCGGGGTTCTTGTAGCTGTCGCGCATGCTCAGGTCCCAGATCTTGACCGGGGCGGCCGCGGGGTTGTCGAGATCGACCAGGAAGGTCGTCCGCCAGCTCCGTTTCCACTCGGACTGGGACGCCAGGGCCTTGCCCGGCGCGGCCAGGAACTGTAGCCCGGCGGCCCGCTCCTTGAGCTTGAGGACTTCCCTGGCGTCGGCCGTGAAGGGCGCGTCCAGGGCCAGGAGGCGGTCGCGGAAGGGCGCGTCCTTTTTCGGATCGCCCCCGTCGAGCGCGTCCGCCCAGATGAGCGTTGCCGGCTTGTGCGTCATCCAGGAGATGTTGCGCGGGCCGACGGCCACGCCGTTGATGGGGACGCCTTCGTCGGTCGGCAGGTCGGCGACGAGCTTGACCAGGCGGCCGTCCATGTCCCAGACCTCGTCGGTGCGGGCGAAGCCGTCGGCGGGCAGGGCATAGGAGTAGGGCCGCTTGAGGCGCTCGACCAGCAGGTAGGACATGCCGGGGGCGATCGCGACGGACGTGAAGAGGCCCGGCGCCCCGACCTTGCGGACCTCGCCCGTGGCCGCGTCGACGCGGGCTAATTGCGAGGTGGCGTAGTAGTCGAACAGGACCTCGTCGAAGGCGCTCTTGAGCAGGTCCTGGTACGTGGCCGTCTTGGCCTCCCGGCCGCCGGAGACCTGGATCTCGGGGCCGACCGGCACGCGCGGCGCGACCGGGGCCGGGCCGCGGCCCTCGGGGACGAGCGTGACGAAGATGCCGCGGCTGTCGGGCGCCCATTCGAGCGCGTTGAGGACGCCGTTGACGACCGGCGGGGTCAGGGCCTTGGCCGTGCCGGCCTTGACGTCGACGGCCCAGAGCTCGATGCCGCCCTCGACATAGCGAAGGAAGGCGACGCGCGCGCCGTCGGGGGAGAAGGAGGGGTAGGTGAACCTGGCGCCTTCGGGCAGGGCGACGCGGCGGACGAGGCCCGCCTTCATGTCCTTGAGCGACAGGCCCGTCAGAAAGGTCATGACCTGCGTGCTGTTGAGCCGGGGCGTGATGCGCAGGCCGGCGATCCGCAGGATGGGCTCGGACAAGTAGGCGATCGAAGGCATGGACTCGCGCTCGATGAGCAGCATCGTGTCGCCGGCCGGGCTCATGGCGACCGACGGCGTCGGCGGCGCGTCGACGATGTCGACCACTTCCTTGGGCGGGACCTTGTACGGCTGCTGGGCCGGCAGGGCGGGCACGATCCCCAGGGCCAGGATGACGGCGAGGGCGATGCGGCAGGACCGGTTCTTCACGGGCGACCTCCTCGATCTCGGTGGCGATGTCGCGAAACGGCATTGTAGAACAAATCCCGCTTTTTCGGAACCGCCCCGCGCCGGCGCGCTCCCGGCGGCGGATTGGGTTATAATGCCGGCGGGCCCCGCCATGAACGACACCGCCCCGGCCGCCGTCCGCCTCTCCGTCGTCATCCCCGCCTACAACGCCGGGTCGCGGATCGGGGCCACGCTGGCGGCGGTGGCCGCCTATCTCGACGCCCTCCCGTTCGCCGCGGAGATCGTCGTCGTCGACGACGGCAGCGCCGACGGCACGGCCGCCGCGGCCCGGGCCGCCCTGGCCGGCCGCCCCGCGGCCCGGGTCCTCCGCCACGAGCGCAACCTGGGCAAGGGGGCCGCCGTCCGGGACGGGGTCCTGGCGGCCTCCGGCGAGGTCGTCCTCTTCCTCGACGACGACCTGTCGACGCCCATCGCCGAGGCCGGCCGGGCCCTGGCGGCCATCGAGGCCGGGGCCGGCGTCGTCATCGGCTCGCGGGCCCACCCGGACTCCGAGATCCGGGTCCGCCAGCGCCGGCCCCGCGAGTGGATGGGCAAGACGTTCAACCTGCTGGTGCGGCTCTTCGTCCTGCCCGGCGAGCGCTGCCGCGACACGCAGTGCGGCTTCAAGGCCTTCCGCCGCGATGCGGCCCGGGACATCTTCTCCCGGGTCCGGACCGAGGGCTTCGGCTTCGACGTCGAGGTCCTGGCCCTGGCCCGCGCCGCCGGCTATCGCGTCGCCGAGGTCCCGGTCGTCTGGTGCGACGCCCGGCCCAGCCGGCTCCGGATCGTCGGCGGCTCCTGGGGCATGCTCAAGGACCTGTGGCGCATCCGCCGGGCCCGCCGCCGGGCCGGCCGCGCCTCCCCCCGGCCGCCGGGCCGGACCTAGCCTCCCCCGGGCGAACGGATTTCATCGCCGGATTCACCTCCAGGGGTGATTGCCGTCCCGCGCCTCCCCCCGCAGAATGACCCTGATACGAATGCCCGGACCTCGGGCCGGAGTGCCGCCATGGAAAGACGCAAGCACCGCCGCTTCCAGCAATGGAACAAGGCCATCATCCAGTCCGTGTCCGGCGGGCCGGGCCCCCTGCCCGCCTGCCCGGTGGACGCCTACGCCTGGGACCTTTCGCTCGGCGGGGCCCGGATCCAGTCGGACGAAAGCTTCCCCGTCGGCGCCGTCCTGCGCATTCACCTCGAGCTCGTCCGTTCCCGCGAGTTCGTCGGCCTCGACGGCGACGTCCGCTGGTCGCGCTGGAACGAGGAGTTGAAGGTCAACGAATGCGGCGTGGAGTTCCGGGAGTGCGTGGAGGCCACCCTCCAGGCCCTGATGCGCAACCTCTATCACGAGCCCGATCGCAAAGAGGCGGACCCGCGTCCGCCCGTCCCCATGGACAAGGCGGCCTGACCATGATCGCGACCAAGTCCCAGTTCTCCATGCCCGAGGCCCAGAAGCGCAAGGACCGGCGCTTCAAGCAGTGGAACAAGACCAAGGTCTGGACAATGGCCGACCCCCGCAAGTCCAACGGACACCCGTCCGTCGAAGCCTTCACCTACGACCTGTCGATCGGCGGCGCCCGGCTCCACGCCATGGAGGCCTTCGAGGTCGGATCGCCGCTCCGCCTGCAGGTCGAGCTCGTCCGCACCGGCGAGAGCCTCCGCGTCGAGGGTGTCGTCAAGTGGTGCCGGCGCGAAGAGGCGGCCGGCGTCTTCGAGATGGGCGTCGAGTTCCAGCACACCAGCATGGCGACGGTGTTGAGCCTGATGAAGAACCTCCACGACGGCCGCCGGTCGGCCCCCGCCAAGGCCGACGCGGCCGAGCTCGGCCGGTCCTGACCGTCCGGACCCGCCCCGTGATCGCCACCGTGATCCTGTAGCTCCCCCTGGCGTTGGAGACCGCGATGGAAGCCAGGTCGGAGACCGTCCCCTGGGGATGAAAGACGGGGGCATTGTTGGCCTGCACCAGGACGCCTTCGAGCGCGGCCGTCCGGGCCGGCCGCCAGGCTCCGGCATCTTCGTCATAGCGCTCGATCAGGAACCCCGGGGGGGCGACCCGGAGCCGGACCCGCGTCCCCGTCAGGATGGCCTGAAAGCGGGCCTGGTTGAGCCCCGAGGTCAGGTGCCAGACGGCGGCCCGGAGGCGGAAGCCGCGGGCGATGCGGCCGATGGAGACGGCCCCTCCGGCCGCCAGGACCGCGCCCAAGACGAGGGCCAGCATCACCTCGATCAGCGTGAAGCCCCGCCGCCCGCTTCCCATTCAGTACTCCCGCCAGGCCAGGACCTTCAGCGCGTAGATGGCCAGGTGGGGCTCGGCCGCAAGAGGGGAGTTGGCCGGCAGGTCGCCCGCGGCCGCCCGGTCGTCGCGATAGAGGACGAGCCGGCTGCCGTTCCCGTCGTAGGCGTCGGCGTGCAACGCCCCCAGGAGCTCGACTGTCCGCTGCCGGCCCTCGATGGCGAAACCGCCCGCGGCCGCGGTCAGCGAGGCCTGGACCTTGAGGTCGGCGGGCGCGCCGGCGGCGACGGCGATGCCGCCCGCCGCCGCCTCGCCGGTGACGATGTCCCGGCCGGCCGCGTAGATGACCAGCTGGGCCTCGGAGCCCTTGGCGTACGGCACCCCGTCCTGCCAGCGGACGCCCTCCTGGATCAAGTGGGAGGCGATGGTCACCCGGTCGGCGCAGACGATGGTCAGGTCGACGCCGTCGAGGATGGCCGGCGTCCGGCCGTCGAAACACATCTCGACGCTCCCGTCCGCGGCCACGGCCCCGCCGCCGAGGGCGGCGATGCTGCCGTTGACCAGGACGATCGGCACGGGGACGAGATCGTAGGCGGCGGAGCCTTCCGGTCCCGAGAACTCCGTCCGGACGCGGGCCGGGCTCCACTCCAGCCTCCACTCGGCGCTCCCGGCCCGGAAGACCGCGACCTGGGCGTCGCCCCGGACGGCCAGGATGAGCGCGTCGAGATCGCCCTGCACGTAGACGCCGCCGAGGCCGAGGTCGTCATGGACGAGGTAGACGCCGGCCGGCACGGGCTCGGCCGAGGCCTCCAAGCCGAGCGCCTGCCGGAGCGCGGCAGGGGAGAGGTCGCCGGGCCGGAAGAGGCCGATGTTCAGCGCCTTGGCGGCGAGCGGGCCGGGATCGCCGGGCAGCAGCCCGCCGGGCGACGCGGCCAAGGCCGGGCCGCCCGGCTGTCCCGGCCGGGCCGGCAGCGAGATGCCGTTGTCGGCGGCGAACGAGGCCCGCTCGCCGTCCGTCAAGGCGCCTTCTATATATAAAGGGATGGCCGCCAGGGGCAGGCGGCCGGCCAGCAGGCCCAGCGAGCCCTCGAGCGCCGAGACGCGGCGGGGCCGGATGCGGGTCAGGCCCCCGGAGGCCTCGAGGCGGAGCCCGGCCGTGATCCGCAGGTAGCTGCCCCGGTCCTCGAGGCCCTGGAAGCCGCACTCGGCCCGGCAGACCCAGGTCATGCCGTCGGAGGATTCTTCGAGGACGCGGGGGAAGGCGGTGCCGAAGGCCGCTTCGACGAGCCCCGGGAAGGAAGCGCTTCCGCCGGACCGGACGGCCTCGAGGCTCGCTTCGCCGACCGGCGCGAGAAGGCCTTCGGTCTCGATCCAGGACACGAGGTCGGCGAAGCCCCGCTTGAGGCCGCTTTCGGAGGCGCAGTCGAGCAGGGCCGAGAAGCGCCGGAAGCCGTTGATCCTGACGTGCACCGCGGACGCGTGCAGCATGGCCAGGCCGAGACCGGTGAAGACGGCCATGAGCAGCAGGACGGCCACGGTCACCGAGCCTTTTTCAGTCCTGGGGGGACACGTACCTTCGGTACATGTCCCCGGATCACATCCGGCCCGCCCAGTCCCGAGGGGACACGTACCTTCGGTACATGTCCCCGGCTCACATCCGGCCCGCCCAGTCCCGAGGGGACACGTACCTTCGGTACATGTCCCCGNTCACATCCGGCCCGCCCAGTCCCGAGGGGACACGTACCTTCGGTACATGTCCCCGGCTCACATCCGGCCCGCCAGGGCCGCGTTCTTGAGGAAGACGGTCGCCTCATGGGGAGGTACTCCTTCCGTTCGGGGTTGGATCCGCAGGCGCACGAGCGGGGCGGCGGGCTCGAGCGTCCAGCCGGCCGCGGCGATGTCCTCGGCCAGCGGCTGGGCCGGCGAGGCGTTGACGCGCCGCCGCAGCACCCCCGCCGCGTCCAGGCGATAAGCCACGGTCTCGAGCAGGGCGAGGCGCGGGCCCTCCGGTCCCGCCGGGGCGTAGTCCCGGCCGAGCGGAGCGTCGATGACGACGGCGCCCGGCTCCACCCGGACGACGGTCCGCGCCTCACCCGCGGCGCCGTCGCGCAAGACGACGATCTGCCCGGCGGCCACGTCCGCCGTCGAGACCAGGGCCAGCCGCGTGTCCCCGGCGCCGGCCGCGGCGGCCAGCTCCAGGACGCGCTCGAGCGAAACCGTCCGCAGCTCGGCCGCGTCCGCGGCCGCCGCTTCGACCAGCCCGAGGGCGATCTCCGCGGCCAGGCCCCGACCGGCGTGGAGCAGGTCGATGCGCATGCGGTCGACGGCCGCCAGGGCCGACTGGGCCCCTTCCTCCCGGGCCTTGAGTTGCGTGAAGCCCCTCTGGGCCCGGGCAAAGAACTCGAAGCCGGCCGTCAGCGCCAGGAGGGATAGGGCCAGGCCGAGGAGGGCCTCGAGCAGGGCGAAGCCGGGCCGCCTCATGGCCGGAACCCTAGGTCCCGCGAGATGAAGAGCAAGGCCGCCGTCGCCGGGCCGGCCGAGCCGGCCGGCCGGGCCCGGAGGCGGACCGCCTTCAGGCCGGCCCCCTCGTCGGCGATCACCCAGGTCTCCGCGATCCGCACGGTCCCCGCCGCGGCGTCGATGATCTCTTCGTAGGCGCCCGCGGCCAGGCCGGGATCGTCGAAGGGGCGGGCCTTCAACGATTCGAGCCGGTCCAGCACGGCCTGGGTGACGGCGGCCGCGAGGTCGCCGCGGCGCTTGGCCCGCAGCGCCAGCGCCAGCATCTCGCCCCCGCCGACGACGAGCAGGAAGACGAGAGCCATGGCCACGAGGACCTCGACGAGGCCCATTCCCGCGTCCCGTTCGATGCGCCGCACGGCTCGCTCTCCGCGATCGAGGAGAGCGTCCCGCGTGCCACGGCGCCGGAAAATATTTCTTGCGGGAACGGCCCGCGGCGATCGCCGCGGTGTCAACGGACGTCGCGAAAAGAGCTGAAAAATATGGCGGTTGGCGTCAACGCGCGGGGACGCCCGGAGGCCCGGAAAAATCTTTCGGAAACTCTTGACAAGCCTCCGGCGAATCCCTATCATAATAGGGCCTTTGAGGCTATCCTTATTCTGACAACCGTCACTGGTTGAAATAATCGTCAGAATCGATAGAGACTGAGGTTTCTCTCTCGGGTTAGAGAGAAGTAAGATCTTTGAAACAAAAAGCGGAGCGACCAGTCGTTGATCTTTTTTGCCACATCAAACTCGCTAGGAACCCGCAAGGGTTTCTATAATTGAAGAGTTTGATCCTGGCTCAGAGCGAACGCTGGCGGCGTGCTTAACACATGCAAGTCGAACGGGTCCGGGGGGCAACTCCCGGGCTAGTGGCGAACGGGTGAGTAACACGTGGGTCATCTCCCCCCGAGTGAGGAATAAGCCTGCGAAAGCGGGTCTAATACCGCATAACGCTTCGGGACACATGTCTTCGAAGTTAAAGCCGTAAGGCGCTTGGGGATGAGCCTGCGTCCTATTAGCTAGTTGGTAGGGTAATGGCCTACCAAGGCGATGATGGGTAGCCGGCCTGAGAGGGTGA
>JAEAME010002115.1_pt1 | contig 12182 bp, 9 predicted proteins | sample 8958731 | NCBI WGS metagenome assembly JAEAME01 (sample SAMN16933194, study PRJNA681113) | bioreactor sludge metagenome | isolation source: anerobic bioreactor sludge (Control) | place: India:Bengaluru | collected 2018-10-24 | reverse complement strand
CCCCCTGCCTCTCCCCCATGCATGTTACCCTTTGTATATTAATACGGTTAAAAAAGGTTGCTTTATAATAAGTGACGCCCGGCCGTCAAGTACATCTACAAAGCAATGATTTAGCTGTTATGAAATTGTGAGAATTATTCACAGAAACAGAGCATAATATTTTTAATTATGTTTTTCTTCTGCACAATCTGTATATTCATCTAATATTGAATCTAAAATACGCTTTAATCTTTTTCTTTTGATAATTCAACTAATGCTCCTCCATAGTGCCCATTGTATATTAGAAGGTTTAGAGATATCGTGCCGATATTCACGGGCAACAGAATGGAATCTTTCTTTCCACTATCTCTCAGGTGTCTAGTTCGTTTGCAGACTCCTTACACCCTCTTCGGACATTCAAAAATAAATTGATTTGTCTACCGGAAACTGTGTCATTTGCACCGGCGAGAGAAGAATGTTGATTACTCCTCGCTATGTGGTCCAAATCTATGGTCCAAGAATGTTTGATTGCAACTCGGCGAGTTTTACACTAGTATGCTGGTTCAGCATGTTACAATGCAGTTCCATTTATCCGCTCCTAATGATATACTACTGCAGTATAAGAGCTTAAAGCACGTTACACGTGCACGTTCAAGATTGTTTGTAGCATACGCATACAAGAAAGATACGATCGCCGGAGGGAACCATGGAATGGCAGCAAATCATCGGGTTCTACCATGTTGCCAAATTTGGCAGTATCACAAAGGCTGCAGAAGCAACTTTTCGCAGCCAATCGGCCCTTAGCCAACAAATCAGTGGTCTTGAAAGAGAGTTATCGTGCTTACTTTTTGAAAGGACAGGGAAACGACTACAGCTTACTTCCGCCGGAGAAAGATTTCTGCGATTTGCTACTAATATTATAGGTGAGCAGGAGAACCTTATACGAGAAATAAGAGAGATGAAGAATGAAATCATCGGCAGATTAAAAGTTGCCGCGCAATTCGCTCCTCTCTACTATTTCTTCCCCGAGGTGTTTCGTACGTATAGAGGCCTTTATCCACTCGTCGATCTATTAGTTGTTGAACGACCTCCCCGAGAGGCCATGGAGTTGGTTAAACAGGGAGAGGTTGACATGGCGATTGGAACAGAGTCCATGGTTCTGGCAGATCTGACGACAATAAGGTTAAAGGAGTTGAACAACTTCATGCTTGCCCCTGCCGATTGCTCATTAGGTAAAAACGGACCGGTTACACTCGAGGAAATCGCAGAATACCCTCTTATCCTTGGCCCCCGGTACATGAGAACCATTCATGAACGATTGTTGAACGATATGGAACAAAGACAGATTTCTTACCAAGTCATCATGGAGTCGTCGAATTTGGTTCTTAGCGCCAGATATATTGAACTGGGACTCGGCGTAACTTTTTTCAGTGCATGGTTTGGTATCGACATAGTGTCGAAAAGGAAATTCAGGCTTATTCCGATTGATCATCTAGTTGAACCTGGTCACGTCGCGGTTGTGGTTCGGAAGGATAAGAAACTACAAGATTATCAGAACGCTTTCTTGACAATCTTTTACAACAAATTGGCTGAAACTGGCCAGGCTTCAAGTTCTTTCCCACAGGATCTTGCCAAAATTAGCGAATCGTTGCAGAAGTCAGGATAATTATCGCTTAGTTTATGATTCAGCAACACTTTCTCCATCAGTTTCTCTGAAAGATATCTTTAGAACTATTAATTTGACCTACTAGACTGATTGTTATAGACAATACCTAATTGGAACGTATTTTATGAACCCGGATATAGGAATCTGTTAAGGCAACCGATATTTAAAGGCTTGACGGCATACAAGAACTTCATTCTTGTATCTTAAGCAAAATAAACGGGAGGTGTTTTATGGTGGCGAAAAAATCGTCAATGAAATGGTTTGTAAGTCTATGTATCAGCGTCTTCGCAATATGCGTGATGACTCCAATGGTGTATTCACAACAGAAGACAGTAGAATTGAAATTTGTAACGATGAGGGGTCCGACCGAACCGAACGCCACTGTGTGGCAGATACCGATGGCAAAGGAAATTGAAAAACAGACCAATGGTAGGGTGAAAATAACTCATTTCTGGTCGAATGCCCTTGGTAAAACCGCTGAACATTTTGATCTCGTTAAGTCCGGAGTAGCCGATATGACTGACTATGCCGGCAGTTATAATCCTGGTAAGTTTCAGATAACCGAAATCGGCAACTTGCCTTTCGCAGCAAAGAATCCCGTAAACATACGTAAAGCAATGCACAAGCTGCTGGAGAAGGGCTATTTCAAGAATTCCTGGGGTGAGGTAGAAGTGCTTGCGTGGAATATAACCCCATTTTATCAGTTGTTATTTCGCAAAGACAAACCCCTCACATTTGATGATCTTGCGGGCAGGAAAATAAGGACACCAGGTGGTTATATGACAGTTTTTTTGAAGAATATTAAGGCAGTTCCGATCACTATTCCTCCTACTGAAGCATTCCTATCCTGGGAAAAAGGTCTTGTCGAGGGATGGATGCATCCAATGGGGGCATTCAATATCTATAAACTCTTTGAGCTTAAGAACAAATCTTTGCTAAAGCTTGACGCCATGGCTATGGCAAATGCTGCAGTCATTATTAACAAGCAAAAAATGGCCTCTCTTGATCCAGAGACGCAGAAAATCATCCGCAGGGTGGTACTGGATTATGAAGATGTCTATGTGAAAGCCGGTGATAACAATGACAAGATAGCCCTAACAGCAATGGAGAAGACAGGTGTTGAAATCTACACGCTACCGCCTGAAGAAATGAACAAACTGAAGAAGGCTGTTCTACCCGTTTGGCAACAGTATATTGAAGATATAAACAAAACGGGCGGAGACGGAAAGGCTATTGTCAGGGAATACGTTAATATTCTGAAATCCTTTGGAGAAGACCCTATCTACAAGCCATAACTATTTGTGCAATGAGGGCTATCCGAGATTGCCTCTTACCTGACTATTTCGGATAGCCTTGGATGATTATTATCTCCTCAATGACACATTAAGGAGTTCAGTATGACAACGATCATACATTTCTTTAGACGATTCAATCTGTTCTGCTTTGGAATAAGTGGTCTATTACTCATCTTCGTAACCTTGATTACCTTCTTTGATGTCATCGGCAGGTATTTCAGAGCGCCAATACCGGGCGCGCTCGAGTTAACACAACTCGCGCTCTCCTGCATTGTCTTCTTGACGCTTGCCCACACGCAAACCATTAAGGGGCACATATTCCTTGATTATACCATTCCACTACCCAAAAATTTACAATTGATTTTAGATACGTTTCTTTCTCTGATTGGCCTATTTGTTATGGGCGTGCTCGCCTACAAGTCGGTTTTTTTCGTTATTGAATCTTTCAACAGCAGGGAGTGGACAGACTATCATCATATTCCTCTTTATTTAATCAAGTCCGTTGTTATTCTAGGTGGACTATCCTTTTGTATAGAACTGATTATCGAAGTGCTTGAAAACGTCAAGCAAAGACGGAGGGTGGATAGTGGAACTGTTGTCGAATAGCGCTATTGGAATTTATGGTTTCGTTTTTCTTTTTCTTCTCATGGGTCTTCGTGTACCGATTTTTTTAGCATTCACAGCAGTTGGTTTTTTTGGATTGATAACTGTAACTGGGTTTGATTCAGCTGCGAAAATGCTTGTTTCAACCTTCTGGAACCAGTCTCAAAGCTATGATCTTATGGCTATTCCACTTTTTATCTTCATGGGAGTTTTTGCCTATCAATCCGGTATTGGTGCAGACCTTTATTATGCAGCCGAGAAATGGCTTGGTAGGATACCCGGCGGGCTCGCTTTAGCAACAACATGGGGATGTGCCGGTTTTGGAGCTGTTACGGGTTCAAGCGCCACAGGTGCAATCGCTTTTGGTCCTATTGCCTACAAACCTATGAAAGATGCAGGGTACGATGAACGACTCGTTCTGGGTACCTTGTGCGCGGCACCGAGCATGGGCGTTCTCATCCCGCCAAGCATTGCCTTTATTGTGTATGGTAGTATCACAGGAGATTCAATCGGAAAACTGTTCATAGCTGGTATAATACCAGGGCTTTTGCAGGCAACTATGTACAGTCTAACTATACTCATTTTTACCGGTTTCGGTATATGGCATGGCCCTGCTGGAAGGAAATACTCATGGAAAGAAAAATTTGTGAGCTTAAAAGGAGTATGGGGCATGCTCGCAATATTTTTTTTGGTAATCGGCGGGCTATACGGTGGCTTGTTTACACCGAATGAAGGTGCTGCGGTAGGTGCGGTCGGTTCGTTTGTCATTTTTCTGATCAAAAGAGGGGTTGCAGTACAACCGATGAAAGAGGCACTCACAGAAAGCCTAAGAACCTCCTGCATGATTTACATGCTGGTCATTAGCTCGATGCTCTTCGCACAGTTCATTGCGCTCACGGGACTGAGCAGTGCCCTTGTACAATGGGTGATGAATCTTCAGATTGCACCCGTCTGGATAATATCTGGAATGCTTGTCATTTACATAATACTAGGCTTTCCAATGCCTGCGACCCCGATGATTGTTCTTACTGTACCACTAATGTATCCCATTCTTACGGATGTCTTTCATATGAGTGGAATATGGTTCGGTGTATTGACTGTGGTCATGGTAGAAATAGCTAACATATCCCCGCCTGTCGGTATCAATTTGTTTGTTATACAAGGACTTTTCAAACAGTCACGGATCAAAGACCTGTACTGGGGGGTTATGCCTTTTCTTGTCGTAGACATCATACGTACGGCCCTGCTCGTTACATTTCCCGTCCTTTCATTGTGGTTAATAGGGGGCAAATAAGAGTCGCATTTACCATTAAATGAGGATAAAAAATGAAATCCACAACGAATAAAATGAATCAAAGCCGGCCAGGTCGTTTTATTATCGAGCCTCCGACTCTTATTTCTCTCGGCTTTGAGTGGTACATCGAAGGCGATGACAATCGAACCGCGTCTGTCCAGGTTCAGTACCGTCGAAAAGGATCGGAGAATTGGCTTACAGCACTGCCGCTATTGCGCATACAGAACGAGGAAAGCATAGCAACCATATTCAACAACGGCATCGACTACATTGCGCCAAACCTATTCGCCGGAAGCATATTTGACTTAGAACCAGACACAGATTATGAATGCATGTTTCGATTAGAGGATCCTGATGGTGTTGAAGGCGATCACGAAAAAATCGTTGTCGTGAGAACCCGCCCTGAACCGCAGCCGTATAAGAACGGTCGCATCTACCATGTATACCCCTTTCATTATTGCGGAGATAAAAAAGAACCTGCATTCCCCAACTTGATGGCTGCGTATTACATTGGGTGGTGTGAGGCGGACTGGAGTAACGTTGCCCCTCCGCGAGTGCAACCTGGCGACACAATCCTGATTCATGCAGGTCTTTATAAAGATGATTGGAATGTCTACGGCTCAGACATCGCCGGAAGAGGTATGGGCACCCCTTTTCAAGGGACCTATTATCTTACGGCTAAGGGGACCCCGGAAAAACCAATAGTCATAAAAGCTGCAGGTGACGGTGAAGTCATTTTCGATGGAAATAATAATTTCAACCTATTCAATGTAATGGCAGGAGATTACCATTTCTTTGAGGGAATTACCATTCGCAACACCTACGTAGCCTTTCTTGCGGGGAATAAGAATATTGCCGGTTCAAGCGGACTAACAGTGAAAAGATGCCGCTTTGAAGATATTGATAAAGGCATTCACACCGACTGGTCAGGTTCCAAAAATTTCTATATATCCGACAATGTTTTCATCGGCAGACATGATCCATATAGCCTTCATTCCTGGTACAATTTTCCTCAACGCAAATCGGTTTATCCATATGAAATATGTTTATCGGAGTACGCCGTGAAAGTCGCTGGCGCTGGCCACGTCATATGCCACAATTACATCGCGAACTTTCATGACGGCATCGATCATGCCACTTATGGCGTTCCTGATGGATACCCGGTCTACCAGCATCCTGAAGAATATCCAGTTGAGGATGTACTGAGAGCAGATAGGATGTTCGTCTCGATCGACATTTACAATAATTTCATAACTAACATGCATGACAATTTCATTGAAGCGGATGGGGCGATGTACAACATCCGTGTTTTTAGAAATTTCTGTATAAATGCGGCGGCACATGCTTTGAGTCAACAGACTTTACTTGGAGGACCGGCTTACTTTATAAGAAATATTGTTTACAATGCCCCTAATAGTATTAAACATGCTCAGAATCCGTCGGGGTTGATCTATTATCACAACACTTTCCTTGCCAAAGTGGAGGCACAGCAGTCTTCAAATTTCCATTTCCGTAATAATCTTATTCTCGGATGGCAACCTGATGAGTCGATTCTTTCACTTGACACTTTTACCGATTATTCTTCCAGTGATTATAACGGATTTGGCACAAGTCATGGATCGGACGTATTGTTCACGTATAAGGCCCCATCATTTGGTGTATCCAAAGATTACAACTGCGAGAGATCAAAACAACAGTTTGGAACTTTGGCAGAATATGCAGAAGCAACGGGTCAAGATAGGCACAGCACAATGGTCGACTTCACAATTTTTGAAAATATCGCACCACCCGATTGGCAAAATATAACAAAGATCTATAATCCACAGGCTCTAGATTTTACGCTGCGGCCCAACACGCCGGCCATAGATACGGGATGCATTCTCCTAAACATAAATGATAATTTCACTGGTAAAGCACCTGATCTGGGGGCAATCGAACTTGGTTTGCCGGTTCCCATCTACGGACCTAGACCTTTGGAAGTGCGTACAGACGAAACCTGAAAGTTATTGGAGTTCATCTTGGGATTGCGTGGACAAAAATTTGAAGACATATGCACACAGTAGGAATAAAAGAACACAAGAGGATAGTCTATGCATAATGTACTTGAAGGCGCTGCCGCTATTATGGAGATGATGCATGATCTCTGTCATATTGCTGGGCTCGGTATTGGGTCAGGAATAAACATCGGAGAAAAAGGTGACAAAGCTGCCTGCTATATTGTGGAGAGACTTCATCAACTAGGTTTATCGGAGGCTCGCTTAGAACCGATAAGAGTGAAAAGCCCATTTCCTCAAAGTTATGAAATAACCGTGAGAGAAAGCGGAAGAGAAGTTTCGCTATCGAATGCTTGTTTTCCCCTTCACTGGACGGCAGGGACTCCTGAGGAGGGAATTACCGGGGAGCTGGTCTATGTCGGGGACGGTTCTCGCTCACAATTTGAGCAGATCGACGTTGCTGGGAAAATCGTCTTGATAAATGAAATGTTCATGCGTGGCTACATCGCGACTGCAAAAACTGGAACTATCATGGCTAAAGAAAAAGGCGCAATAGCCGTGTTCCGGGCCAATATGATTGTTGATAGTCCACAGCAACAGAAAGGAGAAGGATCCGCGCAAGATGTCATTCCGATTCCTGTTTTTTGTTTCAGCAAAAGCGGTGGGGACTATCTACGAGAAATGGTGTTGTCGGGGGTTCAGCATACCGTGAGCATAAAGCTCGACGTACCACATAGGGAATATAATGCTCATAATGTTGTTTTCGAGCTGCCGGGGAACGGTCGCACAAATGAGTGCATATTAGTTGGTACTCATTACGATACAGGCCATTTTACGGGGGCTGTTGATAATAATGGTAGCGTCGCATTAATGATCAAGCTTGCGGAATACTTTTTCACAAAATCACCAGAATTAAGAAACCGCGATATGATCTTCGCTTGGTGCTCTGGTCATGACTATGACTTAAACTCGGGTCATTACCAGTTTGCCGACAAACATAAAGATCAACTGAAAAGAGCAATAGTGTGGGATGTTGATCATGCTCTTGGTGGCACGCGGTACAGGTACGACGATACCTTTGGTAAAATAGTGCCCCTAGAAGGAGAGACTTGTGAGTTCTACATAATATCCAACAACTATGTCTTTTCGAGACTAGCGACATTTTCCTTGGAAAAAAATGGGTTTATCTGTACCCAAAATAGGTTCGAGACTATAGGACGTGGACCCCAGTGGGGCATTGCGCCGGATACGTGTCCGTGGGTTAATGCAGCAAGTATACCACTATACTATCACTCATTATTGGATACGCCTGACAAGATAACACAGGATCATGCAGCACGAGCCTTCCTGTCTCACACTGAAATCCTTGAAAACATTGATAATACACCTGAAGGTTTTCTCTACTACAGTAACCTCAACAGGTCTGGTGAAGGAAAGCCCCCCGAAGTTTTCATTTCCATTCTTTCCAAGACAGTGAATACGGGAGACACGGTGTATGTATGGAACGATGAAACTCGCTTTAAAAACAATAAGACAAGCTTCCACTACCCGGCCCTGCCGGAATGGGCAGGAACCGTATGGGATTGGGGAGATGGCACACCAGCAACAATTGGCGGTCCAACAGCCAGCCATATCTACAGCTCGCCTGGAATCTACACCATTAGAATGAGCTTTACGAACTCAGGAGGAGACGAAAGGACTGCGGAGCAACAAATCATTGTGACACGACAGAAAAGAAGTGCAATATAGAAATCAGCAATGGCTTACATAACAATAATGGGAGGACAAAATGCAAGTTGAAAATACAAAATATGGTAGGCTTATTTTGCGCGAGCCCCTTGGAAAGGCAGTTCATCCAGAAATACAGGTGCCTGTCATCAACATTGGGCGCAAGTCTCCTGTTCAACAGTGGGACGGCTTTCCTTTCAACATGACACTGGAGGCTGTTACGTCGCCGGTTTCGATGGGAGGACATGGACACAGTCATGATTATGACGAAGTACTCTGTTTTATGGGTGCGAACCCTTTGGATTACCACGATTTTGGGGCAGAGGCTTACATCATACTTGGTGAAGTGGAGAAGCATATCATTAACGCGACATCCTTCATCTATATTCCACGTGGGCTAATGCACTGTCCTCTCGTATTCACTAGAGTAGACAAGCCTGTCGTATTTGGTTTTATCGAGCTTTCTCCGAAATACGAAGCGAACAAAAAGCCCGAGGACATGATAGATAATTAACATCAGTTGTGGCACTTGAATAGACGTCAAGGATTTAAGACATGATTGGCACTAAAAGGACAATTATCGTTATTGGTGGCTCAGCAGCCGGTCCAAAAGTAGCTGCACGTGCGAGGAGGCTAGACCAGGCCGCTGAAATTATTATCATTCAGAAAGAGCCTGATCTTTCTATGGCGTCCTGCGGCTATCCGTACTATATCGGAGGCCTGGTGATCGACCGTAAACAGCTTCTATCAACCGGCGGCGGTACTTTGAGAGATTCCGCATACTTCCGGAATACAAAAGGCATAATTGCTATGGTCGACACCGAGGTTACGGCAATCAACAGGGAGAAAAGATCTCTAACGTACAACAATCTCCTAACGAACAAAACGGACACTCTCCAGTACGATAGATTGATCATAGCAACAGGGTCATTAGCGAGCATCCCCGAAGTCCCTGGTAAGAGCTTGACGGGGATTACCACCCTTAAGTCGATGCGCGATGTAGATTTTCTGAGAAGTGTTAAAGACGAAGGAAAGATCAAACGAGCGGTTGTGATTGGCGGCGGTTCCGTAGGTCTTGAGACTTGCGAAGCATTGCACTTGGCAAACATTAACGTCGTCCTAATAGAGGCTGCTCCTCAAATAATACCCTTTCTAGATTGGCAACTCGCCAAAATAGTCGAGAATCATGTGATGACTAAGATAGAAAATGTCATTACAAACAGCTTTGTTTCTGAATTCAAAGGTGAAAATGATCAGTTGACCGCAGTTTTACTGTCCGACGGCACACGGATACCCTGTGACCTGTGTGTTATATCTGTTGGAATAAAGCCAAACAGTACTCTTGCCAGATCGGCAGGGCTGCTGATTGGTCCAACGGGCGGGATTGCGGTTGACCAATACATGCAAACATCTGACCCCAACATATATGCGGCGGGTGATTGCACTGAACAACACCATCTGATAACAGGTGAAGCAACCCATGCTCCGCTTGGTGATCGTGCCAATCTTGAGGGACGTGTGGCGGGAGAAAATGCGGTTAAGGGAAACAAGGTTAGCTTTCCCGGGACCATTCATTCACGTATCTGCAAAATTTTTGACTACGCTGTTGGATCGACAGGTATATCAGAAACAAGAGCCCTTGAAAACAGTGAAACCGGTCTGGCAACCGTACTTGTGGCAGGTACAGATAAGCCTGGATACATGAAAGGTTGCTCGTTAATTTCAAAAATGATTATTGATCATCGATCTAAGAAGATCGTGGGCTTTCAGTGCATAGGACTGGGTGACGTTAGCAAACAGCTGGCTCAAGCCAGCATTGCTGTGCAAAGTGCGATGAGCCTCAATGATATTGCTAGCCTTGACCTCCCATACGCACCGCCCTATTCGGCTCCAATCGACAATTTCATTGTTTGCGCCCACGTACTCCAAAACAAGTTAAGCGGGCAGTTGAAAGGCATATCGGCAGAAGAGGTGATGAATAAGCTCAAAAAGAACGAAAGGAGTTACTTTCTTGATGTTCGCGATTTGCCTGAATATGAAAATATCAGATTAGATATTGGTGAGACCCTGATTCCCTTGGGCTTGCTAAGAAGCAGACTCGATGAACTTCCACAGGAAAAGAATGGAGAGATAGTAGTTTACTGCAAGAACGGCCCACGTAGTTATGAAGCAGCACTGTTTCTTGAGTCTCAAGGTTGGAATAATATAAAAGTGATGGAGGGGGGAATAGCAGCCTGGCCATATACCAGAGGTAGCGGGTTTTGCATGAAATGAGTAAAAACGGATTGGCATTGATGACAAAATCTTGATGCCGGAGAAACACGGCGGCATGCTCGCCGGATAGAGGTGCACAGAAAAAAGTAGGAGGTTGTTATGTCGCTTAGCAAAATAAATTATAAGATTCTCAATGAATTCCATTTTGACATACAGCCAGTCGGTGTAAAATACCTCGTCAGAGCCCCTGTGGATATTCACGCACTGAGCGAGAAAATGACCCTCTGCGAAATGCTGAAAAAGGCACAGAGTGGAGAAGCGTTCTATGCCGCTGTCTCCAGCCACACCTGTGAGGCAGGGCAGTATATACTGGGACAAAAAGACATAGAAGATCAGTTTGTGAGCGGAGAATTTGGGGCAGGTCTCCAGTTATTCAAGGAATCTCGCGCAGCAGGCAGACTCTACCATTACATCCCGAAGATAGCGAAAGGTGTTCTCAACTATATAGCGCTGGCCCCTTTAGATAAACTTTCATTCGAAGCCGATGTCTTGATCATTATTGCCAATATCGATCAGGCAGAGATACTTCTTCGGGCAATGAGTTATGAAACCGGACAGATGTGGTCCAGCAAGTACTCGGCTGCAATTGGTTGTGCATGGCTCTTTGCATATCCCTATCTTAGCGGAGAGATCAACTTCATTACGACAGGGCTCGGATTCGGCATGAGACGGAGAAAGTTGTTCCCCCAAGGACAGCAGTTTATAGCTATACCGTTTGACCGCATAACCTCCATGCTGCAAACACTGAAAGAGATGCCCTGGGTTCCGGAGCCGTTTAAACCCGATGGCCTTGAATATGTTGCACAGCTTCGCGAGAGATTGCACCTTGAATAGATTCCCATTTATGAAAATGAGCTACTTTCAAGATAATTGGAACTTCGTTAAGACAGCAATCAATCAGTTGACAGAGGGTTGCCTGCCTTATGTAAAGTTCCCGCCGCCTCAAAGGACAAACTCTCCTCCTACTTGATGTACCCCCCCTCAAAAAAAGGCGGCTGTTCTCTCTCTATTTCAAGGAAAGGAATGTAACTGATTTATATTAATAATTCGGAGGAAATATACGAACAATTAACATACCAACTTGGTTTTTCCCGACTTTCTAATATCATATCATCGATTGAGAAAAATACCAAAAAGAAAATGTTGAAGTTATTGAAAAAAATAAATACACGTTTTCAGAAAATATTGTTGTTCGCCGGTAATATCAGCAAAACCTCGTTGATATTTTATGGATAATTTGTCCACGACTGCGGATTGAAAGCAAGCATTTTTGCAGAGATTAACGATAAGTTTGTTACAGCTTGCTATATTGTAGTTCTCAATTGAACGAGAAGAGCAATAGGGATATC
>JAEAME010002114.1_pt1 | contig 12186 bp, 8 predicted proteins | sample 8958731 | NCBI WGS metagenome assembly JAEAME01 (sample SAMN16933194, study PRJNA681113) | bioreactor sludge metagenome | isolation source: anerobic bioreactor sludge (Control) | place: India:Bengaluru | collected 2018-10-24 | reverse complement strand
TATAGGCGTTGTCCACAAATACCCAGTAAACGCCTCCGATCCCGTCGGGCAGGTCACCGCGCAGTTGGGCGCAGAATCCGTATTCCCCGTCAACGCGGGAAACCAGGCGGCGCCTGTTGGTCTTCAGGAGTTTCTGCAACTCGGCATTGGGGAACGGGGTAGCCAGGGGGCTTTTGACCATTTGGCCTTCCGGGCCCAGGACGTACCACACGGCATCGTTTTCCTTGTCGTAAATAGTCCCGGTGAACGTGCTCCGCTGGAAATCCATGATGTCCTTTATGGTCAGCAGCTTGTTGGGTTTGAAAGAAAAGGGGTACATGCCAATGGGTTCTACCGTCTGACCGTACTGGTTCAGGTTCTGGTAGGGATTGTCGGTCCAGCGCCGGGGCAGTTCGGGAAGGGTGGGGTTGTATAATGCGTTGAAGAGCCATTGCCGGTGGGTGTGGGCTTCGCGCGGGGTGATCCCGGCGTAGGCGTTGCTCCAGATAAAGGGCATGGTGCCGTTGGGATCGTACCAGCCGTGCTCTATGGCCACGCTCATATAATTGGAAGAGGCTCGGTACTGGTCCGGTTTGGAAAGGTCAATTTCTTTGATCACGCTCCAGTTGGAAATGACGGCCACGTGATCGTCCGGCAGCCGTTGTGCCGCCCAGATGCAACCCGGTGTTCCGCTGTCTTTTTTCCAGCCTTTGCCCACGGCAAAGAATTCCAGCACCCATACTTCATCGGGATCGGCCAGGGTGACCAGCTCGGGATCTTTCCCGCAGGAAGGAAGAAATCCGTAGGTTTCCATCAGGGTGGTCATCAGTTCCAGGGCCTCCCTGGCTGTTTTGCAGCGTTGCAGGGCAAAGACCTGTGCCTGTTCTATGGTCATGATCTGGTCCCCTTCCCCTTTGGTCAGTTCAAGCTCCGGGCGCTGGTTGGTGGTGCTTTCGCCAATGCACAGCTGGTGTTCGTTGATCTGGGAATAGGCCGAGTGAAAATACGTGTAGGTTTGTTCCACCTGGGGAATGGTCCCCAGGATCTCCCCGTAGTCGTCTATGGGGCGGGTATTGTCCAGCAATCCCCACCAGACGGGAGTCGTGGCTCCTTTTTCAAAACGTTGTCCGGGAACGATACGTATGCGGCAGTCCGGTCCGCAATCGGTGTGTGAATTCAGAACGCTTCCGTCTGCAGTGGCTTTTTTACCGGCAATCACAACGGTGCAGGCTGTGCTGTAAGACCAGATAACAGAAGCAAGAAACAAAGAAAGTAACAGAATGATTTTTTTCATAATACAGAGTAATGCGTCGTACGACGGTGAGCTAACAAAAATAGACAATTTCGGTGATTTTCTTAACTTAGCGAGACAATCATGAGAAATTCCCGGCTGATACTACTTGGTTTGTTGTTGCTGGTTTCCTGCAATACGGCACTCAGGCAGAATGCCATGCAAATACGTCTGGCGCATCTGGACAGTCTGATGAACCAGATGCCCCGGGTTGTCCTGGACAGTTTGGAACAAATGGATATTTCTGATTATCCGGAGTTTGACCAGGCGTATTACAATTTGTTGCTGACCATAGCCAGGGATAAAGCGTATGTGGAATTCCGGGACGATTCCATTATATCGTTAGCTGCGGATTGGTACAGGAAAGTCAGTGATCCCGAAAAGCTTGCCCGGTCCCTGATCTACCTGGGTATTGTCCGTTATGGGCTCAATCCAATGGACACACTGCCATACCTCCATTTGAAAGAGGCCGAAGAGCTCATGAATATTCATGCCCTGGAAGACCCGCCGCTTCAGGTGCTGCTGTATGGGTATCTGGGGGATATTGCTTTACGTAACTTAAATTATGACCTAGCAGATGATTATTTTGAAAAGGAGTTAAGTGCTTGCCAAAAAACGGAAAATCACAGAAACTACATAGGTACGCTCATTAACTTATTTTATTCTAAAATATTGTTAAAAAAAACTGACGAAGTTCAGGAAATTGTGCTGCAATTAAATACTTTGGATTCTATTCCCGATGATTTAACTCTATATATAAATAAAGTTAATGCTTATTATTATCAGACAGGACATTCATTTAATGAATTTATTGCACGTACTCTGAATGATTCTTTAAAAGGAATGCATGACACCGATAAACCAAGAATACTGTTTGATATCTCTCAGTTTTATATGAAGCTGAACCGTATTGACAGCGCCGTTGTTTACGGAGAAGCCTGTATTCAATCGATCATAGACTCTTTAAATATTGACAACTATTCATTTTATAAACATCTTGCTTTTTTATATTCACTAACTGGAGAATACAAAGAATCTTCCGACAATTACAAAAAAGCCCTGGAGGCGTTTCAAACCTATCACACTGTAGTTAATGAAAAACGAATCCTGGAACTTGAAAAGAAATACAATATTGCTGAAGTGCAACAACAGTTGCTGAAAGAAAAACTAAAGAAACGGGCTTTTATCATAGGTTTCGTAGTCCTGTTTGCCATCGCACTGATTTTATCATTTGGAATCTTATATTGGAAGCACACAGCGGTCAGAAACAAGCGGCTGGAAATCATACAGCAGCAAAAAATAGATCAATTGCGTTTTTTTGTGGCGGCAATCAATTGTACACTGGGAATCCTTCCCGACTTTGTCGCTAACGTTAACCGATTGGCTCACAAGAACCGTGAAACCTGTCCGGAATTGTATCACACCCTGCAGGAAAAGATTGTCAGTATAAACAAAGAATACCGTAAATCATGTTCTGCCATTATTCAAGATCCTCTTTTCAATAATATCTTCAATGACCATAATAGCCTTCCCGCTCAGCTCAGCGACCGGGAAAAACTCATTCATAAATTATCCGAAAGCGGTTTTTCGAATGAACTCATTGCCGGATTGTTAAATGTAACAACAGACAATATTCGTTCAAGCAAATCCAAAATCAATAGGAAGATTGCGGGAAAATAAACTGTTTTCAACTATTAGGGCGAAACTTTTGAAATATAACTTGTTGATTTAAATTTCATTAACCCTCATTTTACCGAAACTTTTTCTTGGGGTATTGATTTTTAGTGATTTAATTAATAAAATTGCTAAAAAGTTGATTATGAAATCGTTTCTTGCTTTCATCCTCTTATTGCTGTTAACCGCCCCTGCTTTGGCCCAGGATACTACAAGTACTGCAAAAATTGATATTAAGATTGATCCATTGAGGCCTAAATCTCTTATTGGTGCGACCGTAACCGCTGAATACGACAATCAGTATGTTTATGTGCACATCCTGAATTTCACCGGTACGGCTTTCATTGAAATCAAAAATGCTGTAGGAGCATCCGTTTCCAGAATAAAAGCCGGCATCACCAATGCCGCGAGCGTTTATATTCCTATAGATCATTTACCATCTGGTGGATATACTATATTCATTACAGCAGCCTACAGGTATTATGGGGTATTCTTGTTATGAGAACAGGTTCACAAGTTAAAACGAAACATATATTAATAAACCAGCCTTAGTAACTGCTATAGCATAGATGTATCTACCCTAAGTTTCTTATGTAAAAGCGAAATACTGTATCGTTGTCCACCATCTGTTCACAATGAAGATAATAGTTTATATATCAATTAAATATGCCTAGTTATAAAAATGTTTTTTCTTTTTTTCTTAAACGTTTAAAGATAAAACATACTCAAGATTACGCAGATAAACTATTTAATGAACATCCGCATAAAAATAATTTGTATGGATTATCAGACATGCTAACGGTTTATGGTATAAAGAATGCGGGATTCAAGATTGAACATAAAGAAGAGATTTACAGTGTAACTACACCATTTATTGCTCATGCTGGTGGCAGTTTTGTATTGGTAGATGCTATTAACCTAGAGCAGACAAATTATTATTGGAATGGAAAAACTATTTCTTTAGCTACCAGTGATTTTTTAAAAATATGGTCAGGCATTTTTTTGGTAGCTGAACCCGATGAACAATCGATTGAACCGGATTACCAACGTCATAAATTTACAGAAATAGTAAACAAAGCTAAAAATTACGTTGCGGGCGTAAGCCTGGCAAGTGCTTTTCATATCGCTTGCATTACAACAAGAGTATATGCCCACATAGATTTGTTAGTGCTTATTATGCTGCTACTGAACCTGGCTGGGATCTATATCGGATACCTGCTGCTCTTAAAGCATTTGCACATAAAGGGAGGTTATGGTGACAAAATATGTTCGTTATTTAAGCAAGCCGATTGTAATAACATTCTCGAATCCGATGCCGCATCATTGTTTGGTATCATCAGTTGGAGTGAAATTGGATTGAGTTATTTTATCTCAAATGTGATAATTATACTCATCTTTCCTCAGTTGACGGTATGGATGGCATTTATCAATATTTTTGCGCTTCCTTACAGTTTTTGGAGTATTTGGTATCAGCGGTTTAAAGCTAAACAATGGTGCCCGTTGTGCTTGATGGTACAGATATTAATGTGGTCAATATTTGTAGTAAACTTGTGTAAAGGTTTTATCGGGGTTCCCGTTTTTGATGTATTGCAAATAGGTATAACGGCATGTGTATATATTATTCCGTTACTCGCAATTCATACTCTTGCACCATTAGTTATAAACAAACGCCTTATAGTGCAAGTAACTCAGGAAATAAACAGCCTTAAAGCTAATGAAAAGGTTTTTACTACTTTACTTAGAGAACAGATTCGTTACGATGTTTCTCCTGATTATTCACACGTTTTTCTAGGGAATCCCTCGGAAAGTCTTTTTGTCACGGTCCTTACCAATCCGCATTGTAATCCGTGTGCCCATATGCATGAACGGATAGGCATATTTCTGAAGAACAATCCACAAATTCAGGTGCAATATATTTTTTCATCTTTTTCCCCTAAATTGGAGATTTCTGCACGATACCTAATTGCTGTTTACCTTCAAAAAAATCAAGAAGAACGCGAAAGCATTTATAATGAGTGGTTTAAAAGCGGAAAAATGAATAAAGAAGCTTTCTTCTTAAAATATCCGGTGGATATAAACAATGATGCTGTTACAGAAGAGTTTAATCTTCATAAAGCATGGATACAGATGTCGAAGTTTCGCTCTACGCCTACGTTGTTAGTAAATGGATACAAATTGCCAGTAAATTATAAAATAGAAGATTTGAAATACTTTACCGATCCAGATTTCGAAATCAAATAACTGTTGTTGCTATGCAAGACAACAGGCAGTCGATAAGCGCAATTGATTGTAAATGAATTGCATAGATTTTTTTTATTAACTAAACAATTTTATTATGATTTCAACTCACTCGTTGCAAGGTGCAACAATGTTAAACAAAAGTGAAATGAAAAGTATTTCTGGTGGAACTGGTATGTGTTGTGCGTACGCTGCCCATTGGTCAGACCCTGGGTTTATCTGTATTAATTATGGAGGATCACCTGCAGAAGCCCAATTTATGGCTGAAGAAGATGGTTGGTGGGCATGTAATACACCGGAGATATGGGATGTATGCTGTCCTTGATAATGTTTTTAAGAGGGTGAATCACAAAATGTGGTTTTACCCTCTTTTTTAGACATCAACTCTTTGAAGACCATTTAAATATTCAAATTCCGATTTTTTTATTATTATGTTCTTCTATCCACTTCTGTTCAAAAAATTAACTTTATTAACCGTACAATCAATATGTATCTGAGAAAAATAACCCTGTTAACATTATCGCTTGCACTGCTTAGGCTGTACAGCTGCACCAACAAGCCGACAGTCATAAGCGGCTCTTTTGATCAGGATGTGGATTTTGTCCTGCTCAGTAATGCCGAAGTGGACATTTGTCATGAAGCTTTTTTAGACACCATTTTCCTTGACAATAAAATAAATCTCGAGTTAAAGTTGGACTTAAAGGAAGATCGCTTTTTTATTTTACGAATTCCAGATGGTTCAAAATCCGGGTTCAATCAAGAACTTATTCTGCCCATACAGGCCGGGGGTAGATATCGTATAACACTCCAAGAAGACCATCAATATATTGTCAGTGGGACAAACCAAGAGGGAATACGCAATTATCAGACTATATTGAACTACAGACCCGAAAGTTTTCAATGGAATATATTCAAAAGCGACTCTTTATCACGTGAAGAAGTTATTGAAAAAAGAAAACAGGAAGAATTAGATCTCTTTAAGAATCTGTTGGAAGAAAAAAAGATTACTTCTTCTTTTTATACATTAATTGAAAATGACCGGAATTGTTTATATGCCTTCGTTTCTGCCTGGAAGTATTCGTCGGATGTGTTGACGATACTCAGGAATCGGCATGACAATTATGATGAGGCAAAAATGGCTGAAATTGTTGATACACTCACAGGTATTTATGAAAAACATAAACCGGATGATAATAATCTGATGAAGTCCCCGCAATGGAAGCATTATGCATTATTCATGTATATAAGAGTATATAAGCAATATTTATTCAAGGAGGTAAATACAAATAATGTCGAGGCCTTACTTTCCCGAGAACATATACCTTTTTGGTTTATACAGATAAAAGAATCTTTCCGGGGAAAAGCATTGGAAGCGGCTTTAGCTTTGCTCTTATATGAAGAAGGGGGTCTTAAAGGTTGTGGTGAATTGAGCATTCCTTATTATAATTACTTTTTAGAACAATTCCCCCAAAGCCCTTATTTGAAATACTTTAAAAATCAGATGGAAGAGACCGTAGCTTTTTATAAAGATAAAGACTTTGATCCGTCGGTTCATTTTGTTGAACCGCGAGATTCTATAAATACATTCCAGGAACTCCTTGCACTATTCAGGGGTAAAAGGTTGTATGTGGACGTATGGGCCACCTGGTGCGGTCCGTGTCGGATGCAATTTGAGTTTAACGATTTGCTGAGACCTATTTTGCAGAGAAATAACATTAAATCACTTTACATTTTAACAAATTCTGACGACAAACAGACTAATACATGGGAAGGACTCATAAAAACTTATAATTTAAGAGGTTATCATTTCCGCGCCAACAAAGCGTTTTTGGAAGATTTAAAGAGAATCTATTCCACTGATAACGATGCCCTCAACCCGGAAGGTAAAAGATATTTTTTAATCCCGTGGTATATGTTAATAAATGAAGAAGGAAATATAGTAGACAAACACTTTAAAAAGCCCTCTGAACTTGTGAAAGACACCCTCGCCATTTTCTGATTTATGTCTCGATTGCTCTGTCGGACTCAAATATTGCATGGAACTTATTTATTTTATTAACTAAAACAATTTATTATGATTTCAACTCGCTCGTTGCAAGGTGCAACACAATTAGACAACAACGCCATGAAAGATGTTATAGGTGGGGAGACGATGGGTAGACTTGTATGTGATCGAAATACAGGTGTGGCCATTTATGTACCTAATTGTGATAGATCAACAGTGGAACCACTCTGTGGAGGAGATTTAAGTAACGCATATTGTACTGAAATGAATGTACCAGAACAAGTTGTTTTGGAGTAGTTTTGACGGGGCACAAGTTAAGTTTATACTTAAGTTGTGCCCCATTTTTTATTTAGATTAATTAGAAACACCAACCAATTATGAATCAATTTAAAGCTAAGTATGTTATTTTTTTAATAGGACTCTGCAGCAGTATCTTAGTTGCAAATGCCAGCTCTATTAACCCTGACAATAATCAACATGAAAATACAATATTCCAAGTAGTATATGAAGTAAGTCAAAAGGCTATAAAGAATCAAGAATCTATCGAAATAATTGATACAATGGCTTTATACTGTGGCAAAAATGTAAGTTTGTATTCCACTTGGAATAAGGAGGCCAAATACGATGCACTTCAAGCTACTAAAGAAAACATTCTATCAAAATCAAAACAAAAGGTTACAACTTATGCCTACGAATCTTTCGTATCTAATCTTAACGATAAAAATAATATAGGAGTTTGGACTATTAATTGGGAAATGGAAGATATATTCAAGAATAGAATATCAAATTCAGCTACTTTTATATACAATGATAAAGATGAAGGATGGATTAAAGCCGTGGAAAACATTCCGATTCAAAATTGGGATATACAATCGGATACAATGACTGTTCTTGGTTATAAATGTCAAAAAGCCACTACTGCCTTTTGGGGCAGGAATTATAATGCATGGTTTACTTTGGATATTCCACTCCATGATGGACCATGGCTGTTTTCCGGATTACCGGGTTTAATTTTGAGGATTCAGGATACAGAGGGTATTTTTCAATTTACTGCTGTTGGACTGGAGCAGTTAATGACGCCAATGACTTTGGCTGTGGACGAATCTGTATCATATAAAACAGTGACTTTTAAAAAATATTTGGCATTGAAAAAGAATAGACGCAAAAGTGTACAATACTACAGTTATGAAAATAATGTTCTATACATTGCAGACATTTATAATCCAATACAATTTGAGTCATTATACGAAGAGAATTAGCATATGATATATTGGCATTACATCTAATCAAACATTTCAGATGAAGCGCGCCATTGTTACTTGCATTTTTTTTCTGTTTGGGATATCTTGTTACGCACAAACGGAAATCAAAGGTAAAGTACTTGATAATGAAAAACGTAATCCAATTGTTGCCGCAACTGTTATTATACACCCTGTAGGGTTACAAGACATCCTGACATATGGCACCACCGGAGAGGACGGATCATTTGTCTTGAAGAAAGCAGGTTTGCCCGATACGGTGGTTATTTCTGTTCGCTCCATGAACACCGAACCTTTTAGTAAAATAATAAAAAGTAATATCGATTTTGTTGAGTTGAACGTTACAGAAAAAGCAATCGCACTAAACGAAGTGATTGTCAAACCTGTTAAAATACGACAAAAGGGAGACACTCTAAATTACTCCGTTTCGAGTTTTGTAGACGTTACAGACAAAAGCATAGGAGATGTTTTGAAAAAACTTCCTGGTATACAAGTACTTTCATCCGGAAAAATACTATATCAAAACAAAGCCATCAGTAAATTCTATATTGAAGGATTGGATATGCTCAGAGGAAAATATGGCATCGCAACCAATAATATTGATGCTTCCAAAGTAGCAACAGTGCAAGTGTTGGAAAATCATCAACCCATCAAAGTGTTAAAAGATATGGAGATTCCGGAGGAGGCTGCGATTAACTTAAAATTGAAAGAGTCTGCTAAAGGCGCATTCTTTGCCACCGTTCAACTGGGATTAGGTTTGCCTTTGTGGCTGTTCAACAACGAGTTGGTTGGCATGCGATTTACCCGCAAACAACAAAACATGTTGGTATTTAAAGATGACAATACGGGACGAGACATTGCTCAAGAGTTGGTTTCTTTTTATGATAATACAAGAAATTTGGGGGTTAATTTCCTCTCTGTATCAAAACCTGAAACCCCACACATCAACAATCAACATTTTTTGTTCAACAATGCCAATGTGGTATCAATGAACAATTTATATGTCATCAATAAGGATATGACTTTGACGGGGAATCTCAATTTCCTACATGATAAACAAACACAAAACGGATTCTCTGAACGTCAAATATATCTGGCAAACGGTCAGAAAGTCACTATTATTGAAGATGCGCAGAATCAATTACTAAAACGCGAATTAGAAGGAAATTTAGTGTGGGAGAGCAATTTGGATAACAAATATCTGAATAACAAATTGAGAGCTATCGGTAAATGGAATAATGAAAACAGCATACTGCTCCCAAGCAGCAGTTCTCAAAACAAACAATCTCTTCAATCGTCACAAATCAATATCAGCAATGATTTTGACTATATGTTCAAACGCAACAGACAACAATATCGTATTGGAGCTTTTTCCGGATATGTTTCGCAACCAATCTCACTTTCCACTTCGCCATCTTCTCTTGCGGAAATTATCATGAATAATCCGCTTGTGGATTCAGTAATGCTACAAGACGTCCGATATCGTCAATTTTCATCCAACGCCTATTTTTCCGGAGGATTTGGAGAAAAATTTACAATTAGTTATAAAGCTCAAATTTATACCAACATCTATCGTTTACATACTCAAATGTATAATGATTTGAACAGAAATATCCCGTTGATGACGGATAGTCTGCAAAACGATTTGTCACGAAATGAATTTGGTGGCATACTTTCCACCACGATTTCGTACAAGTTTTCGTCTTCTTTATACGGCACTATTACCATTCCCTTTGAATATGTATGGATGCAACGCAAGGACCTTAATCACAATTTGAATAAAAATAATGGATATACGCTGTTTTCTCCCTTTTTACAACTCAATTATATTATTTCACCCCGTATCAAATTATACATAATTGCCAATCATAACCAATCTATTGGCGGAATTCAGGAAGATTATTTAGGTTATATCATGGGTAATTATAGAAGTGTCAAACGTACGGGTCTGATTCAGAGTGAACACAGAAGTACTTTCGGAAGCATTTCACTGGATTATAAAAATCCTTTTACCGCTTTTTTTGGTGGTTTATACTTTAGTTTTAGCAATAATTGGACAAATATTTTGAGAGATTATCGCTACAACGGTATTTACGCGAATGAAGACGGTATATACCACCCTAATTCATCAAATATATTCCGAGGTAGTCTCTCCTTAGGAAAAAACGTTGACGCGATTCGTGCCGACTTGAAGCTTCATGTCGGTTTTTTGTTTTCTAACGGACTGACATTGAATCAAGGCGAAATCACTAAATTCAGCACACAATCCTGGAATATCTCCCCATCTGTATCTTCCGAAATAACAAAATGGTTAATAATTAAATACAATGCTGATTACAGACAATCTCTGCAGGTGATAAGTGAGGAGAAAAAACCTATGATCCACAATTTCAGACAGAACATCACAACCTCTATCATACCCATCAAAACACTTATTCTCAGCCTATCGTTCAACCATTATTACAATAGCGCGCTTTCGGTGAATACTAAATCCGCTTGGTTTGGCAATATCGGACTCAAATACATAATGAAAAAGGTGGAAATAATGATAGATTGGACAAACATTTTCAATACACGTCAATTCATCACTTCATCTTACAGCAACGTAATGAGCTATTATGCGCAATATGTTATGCGTCCCACGGAAGTGCTGCTTAGAGTCAAATTCAAGTTGTTATAATGATTGATGAAGACGGAAATATCGTCAACAAACACGTTGGCCATTTTCTGACGCTTTCAATAATTCAAGATTGATTATGAACCCTTTCCCGTTTTATAAGCAACTGGATTCCCGCGATTGTGATGCAACTTGTTGCCGTTAAAGCCGCATTATCTCCGTGGATGTTTTTATTCTACCGGATTATAAGTGGTTGTTTCCATGGCTTCCTCTGGCAGTTTTCCTACAGAGCCGTCACACAAAATTCTGTAAATGTCATTAAAATCAGAGTGATTTCCGGCATAACGTGATCAACAACTCCAAAATCAATCGGAACATTGCAGGAAAATGAATTGTTTTTCACCCGCGAGGGCGAAACTTTTCATATATAACTTGCAGATTTAGTTTACATTAACCCTCATTTTACCGAAACTTTTTCTTGGGGTATTGATTTTTTACATTTGATTAGGTAATATTGCCAAAAGGATTGATATTCAGCGGGATAATTTGAATTCACAGGTCCTTGTTTATGTAAAAAATCATTATAAAGTCATGATTTTCCAAAAAATTAACCCGACCGAAATTTTTGAAAATTTACTGAATCTCAAGCAAATCACTTTTGAGGTTACGGACGCCTGTAATCTAAAATGTAACTATTGCGGTTATGGCGATATGTATTTCGGTTATGATAAGAGAGAATCGAAGTACATGCCTTTTCACCAGGTAAGGCTCTTGTTTGATTACCTTTTTGTTATCTGGGAAAAAGACCGCCCGGCTTCTGAAATCCCAATGACTTATATCAGTTTTTACGGCGGAGAACCGTTGTTAAATATGAATCTGATTATGGCTGTCGTTCAATATTTGGACCACAGGCACATCAACAGGAATTTTGTTTTCTCTATGACTACCAATGCCGTTTTATTGGACAGATATATAGATTATCTGGTTGCTCATGATTTTCATCTTTTAATTAGCCTCGACGGAGACAAAGCGGCTCAGAGTTACAGATCAGACATATCCGGAAGGAATTCATTCGACAAGGTATATAAAAATGTGAAAATCCTGCAAAATTTATACCCTGCAT
>JAEAME010002113.1_pt1 | contig 12187 bp, 11 predicted proteins | sample 8958731 | NCBI WGS metagenome assembly JAEAME01 (sample SAMN16933194, study PRJNA681113) | bioreactor sludge metagenome | isolation source: anerobic bioreactor sludge (Control) | place: India:Bengaluru | collected 2018-10-24 | reverse complement strand
CCCGCCGCTGCCGCGGCCAAAGCTATGTGATTCCGGTATTTAAATTGACAAATAAGGATCCAATTTCGGAATCCAGGATAAAGATGGAAAGGAACGGAAGAGATATCTTGGGGATCGGGATTGAATGCCGACACCGATACCGGTTCCGACCCGGAGAATCGCAGCATGCCGCCCGATTTGACCGAACAGGCCAAGGCCACGCCTTAAAGGCGCGGTTGATCAGTCGATGGGGACTTCGGGGATTGTCAGGATGAGCAGACAACTGGCAAGAGTTGTTATTGCGGCGATTAGGAAGACCATCTTCAGGCTGGCTTCAAAGGAAGCTCGTATGGCCTTGACCGTTTCGATAAACAGCGCCGGACCACGATCACCCAGTGCCTTGCAGGAGTTTTCAAGCGTCGTCAACGCCTGCGGCGATAACAGAACCCGGGGGTCTGCCAGTGACTCCAGGGCCGCTTCATCTACTCTCCCGCTCAGTTCCGCAGGCAAAGATGCCTGCAGTCTGTCCGCATAGGTCTGGTTCATCGCGGAGCCGAGGATAGCAGGAGCGATTGCGTTGCCCATGAACACAAAGGCAAATATCGCTCCAACCGCTACGCCCAGCCTGTTCTTGGGGACCGCAAATTGGGAGACGAGCGTGTTGATGGTCGGAATGGAACCCAATCCGAATCCCGTGATTGCCGTAACCACGATTCCCAGCCAGATGGGAGTATTGGCTCTGAATGCAACCATGGAGAAGGTAGTGCAAGTGATTATGATATAGCCCGTGACAAGCATCCATTTATAGCGTTTTGTCCTGGCAATCAGAAATCCGGTGGGAACTCCCATGAAAGCCATGATAATGCCGAATGGAGTAATGACCTGCCCGCTAAGACTTGCACTGGTGCCCTGGACCCCCTGCAGAAAGAGCGGGTAATACATAGTGACCGCCAGCATCCCGAAGTAGGACAGGAGGCCGGCGAAAGCTGCCGTGAGAAATGTGCGGTTGGTCATCACTTCAGGGGCCAATATCGGTTCCTCTGCTTTACGTTCGACCTGAATCAAGACAATCCAAAGAATCGCCGAAATTGCGAGCAATCCCATTACTTGAGCGGACATCCAGGGGTAGGTGCTTCCAGCCCAAGAAAATGCCATGATCATTACGGCTAGAGTCGCCGCGAGCAGGAAGGAGCCGAGAAAATCGATTTTGCGGACAATCCTCTTTTTCGGGGAAGCGACACCTCCGGCAACCAAGACCGCGGATATCGCCGCGAGCAGCGCGGCCAGCACAAAAAAGTAGCGCCAGCTCATTTTGTCCGTAATCATACCGACCGTGGTTGGCCCGACAATGGACGCAATACCTGCCGGGATCTGAAGCAGTCCGCTCCAGCGGCTGCGTTTGACCGGTTCATACAGGTCCCCGATGGTTGAAAAGCAGAGAGACGAAAGAGTTCCTTGACCCAGGGATAGGAGCATGCGCGCAGCGATAAAAAACAGGAAATTCCAGCTGATTGCCGACAGGATTGCCCCGGCCATATAGAGACCCAGCGATACCATCAGAAGAATACGGCGGCCGTATACGTCAGAGAGTTTTCCGAATACCAGCGTGGCGAAAGAAGCTGCTAAAGCCGGCATTGAAATGGCCCAGGAAAACAGGGCCATGCCGTTCAGGTCGGATGCAACCCGGGGTTGTGCTATGCCGATGCCGCGGAAAAAAAAGATCGTGGCGAAATAGGTGATGAAAACTGCAACCAATCCCAAAACGGCGTTCCTGTCTGAGACTGAAGATTCCCCGTTTGACATATGCACCCCGTGTCGCAATTTCCGATTGCCGATTGAGAGACGACCCCGGCAGTTTAGTCCAAGCAGGTTTGCGCGGCTACTAGTCCAAAATCCTCGGCTCCGCAGGAAGATACCCGTGCGTCAATCGGAAGCTTGTTCACCTGTTTATATGTATGACCTTCGCCGGAGGGAATCCGTTGAAGTAGGTCGAGGAGGCATGGGTGTAAGCGCCGATGTTTTCGCTGTAGACAAGATCTCCCAATTTGAGCTCCGGAAGCTCCTCCGCCTGAGAAATGGTGTCCAACGCATCGCAAGTAGGACCGAACACGGCCGATATGCATTTGGGGCCCTTTTTGAAAGCCTTCAGGTGATACTGGCAGTGGTCAAACAGGATACCGGAAAACGTGTGATAAATGCCGTCGTTAATGTAGTAGCAGCGCTTTCCGTCCCGCTCTGATTTCCCGATGACTTCCGCGACCAGAGTCGCCGCCGTGCCCACCATGAATCTGCCCGGCTCCGCCAGAATCTCCAGGCTTTTCGGAAAAAGTCGATTCAACTCCGTACCGAGGATTCGAGCAAGCTCGCGGAATGGCCTCACATGCCGGTCGTATCGTGCGGGGAAGCCGCCGCCAATGTCGAGCAGTTTGAGGGCCAAGCCGCGCACCTCCGCTTCCTCCATTATGGAGGCCGAAATCGATAGTGCCTGTACATAATTCTCGAAATTGGTGCATTGGCTCCCGACGTGAAAACCCATGCCCTCCACTGTTAGTCCGGCCTCTGCTGCCGCGGCGATAAGATCCACTGCCTCGCCCGGCGCCGCGCCGAACTTGCTGGACAATTCGACCATCGATCCCGTGTTGGGGACGCGAATTCGCAGGATGAGGCCTGCATTCGGCGCGTGCTTTCGGATTTTCCTGATTTCCTCGGCGTTATCGTAGGCTACAAGCGGCTTGTACCGGTCCAGTTCCTCCAGTGTGCGCCGGTCCTTGATGGGATTTGAATAGACGATTTTGTCCCAGATGTAATCCTGGCGCTCCGCAGCCGGCAGTTCGCGGATATTTTCGTAAACCAGATTAAATTCGGCAATCGAGGCGACATCGAAGCTGGCGCCCGCGTCATAGAGCGTTTTGATGATTGCGGGATCGGGATTGGCTTTCACGGCATAATAGGCCTGCACCCGGGGCAGGTAGCGCCTGAATGCGGTATAATTGCTGCGCACGGCATCGTGATCCACGATAAACAGCGGAGTCCCGTGTTTTTGCGCCAGCTCCTTCAATAAGCTAGTTTTCATCATGCTGGTATACCAGACTTGATTGGCGATTCTCGATTTCCAACCCTCGGTTCGCGGCACACCCGCAATCCGGAGGCCAGCTTCGGCAAAGGTCCGGGCATCCTGTTGGAAATCAGCACTCGGGAATCGATAATCGGTTACAGTTGTTTGTTATGTTTCCAGTACTCGGTTGTGACCAATTCCATGATTTCCGGGAGTTTGTCGTACAGCCGTTTAAGCTTTCGCGGCTTGCACCTTGCCAGGGCATAGTGTGCGAGCAGCGGGAATGCCACGGTGGAATCCGCGTAGCAGACCACGGCATCCGGAAGCTGCTGCGGATCGACTTTCCCCCAGGTCACGGCTTCGTGCGGCGTGGCTCCGGAAAGGCCGCCCGTATCCGGCCGGGCGTCGGTAAACTGGATGAAGTAATCGTGCCCTTCTTCCTTGACGCGCAGCACTTCCTGGATCTGAGGCTCGGTCTGGAGCGTAAAGTTTTTGGGTGATCCGCCGCCTATTAGAAGCGTGCCGGTTTTCAATCCAGCGCGTTTCGCGGCCAGAACAATCCCCGTGGATTCGTTTACGTCGCGCGAGGAATTAATCCGCAGCGCGTTGTTGCGCAGCTCCAGCCCGGCTATGTTCATTCCGATGGTGGAATCTCCCGGCGAGGGGCAGAAGCAGGGCACGCCGGCGCGATATGCGGCGGCGAGTACAGAACTGTTCTTCCGGCCGGTCTGTTCTTCAAACAGCGCACAATATTTACCCAGGAGATAGTGCAGCTCGGTTGTGCCCATCTCATGCTGGAATTCCGGCTGCATGAGGATTTGCCTCAGCACGTGGTCTGTAGCCATCAGGACGTCGTTGTAGTCGAGCAGGATGTCGTAGATGCGAACAACCCCAAGTTTCCGGAGTTCGGGATCGGGAGAAAAAGGCGATCCGCGGAAAAGCGGCATATTCATTGCGTGGTGCATATCATGATACAGGTTGGCTCCTGTCGATACGATCCAATCCACGAAGCCTGCATTGATGAGCGGAATGATAGCCGCCGATCCTATTCCCGCCGGCGTCATCGCGCCCGCGAGGCTCATGCCGACGGTGACCTTCGGCTGCAGCATTTTTTCCGTGAACAGCCTGCACGCTTCCTGCAAACGGCCGGCGTTGTAAGCCAGGAATGTGTTGTCCACGAGTTCCGCCACCGATTCCCTGCCGGTAATCGGTTTCGGCAGGATGCGCTTTCCACGCAGAAACTGCTGCTTGCCCTTGGAAAATTTATGCGGATATTTGCTGACAAATCTCTTGGGCAGTTTGACATTACCCATGATTGCCTCTCCTTCCTGTTGTTATCCTCCTGCTTCCGAGCAGCGTGTATGTAAAGAGCTTATAGACAAGTTTTGCAGCTAAAAAATCGGGAGCCCTGAAGCCCGGGATTGGCGCCAGTTCTACCACGTCAAAAACCGGAACGGCCGCCGCGTTACCGCAGACGGTTCTGGCGATTTCGAGCATCCGGTCCCAGGAAATGCCACCCGGTTCCGGAGTACCCACGGCCGGCATGATTGCCGGGTCAAGGCCGTCGAGGTCGACGGTGAGGAAAACGTGCTTTTTCTTCACGAAGCGGGCCAAGTCTCTGAGATATCCGCCCCGGGGATCAGACGCCTCTTCTGAGAAGACCGTTCGGATGTTGCTGTTGCGCCGCATGAACGCAGCCTCTTCGGCCGAAAAGTTCCGGATGCCGATCTGAAATATCGGGCAGACTTCCTGAATTCGTTTTGCGGCACAGGCGTGGCTGTAAGGAGATCCTTCGTATTCCTCGCGCAGGTCCGCGTGCGCATCCACATGCACAGCGACGAGCGGATCCGGATTCAGCGCGCGGACCAGCCCGCGCACGACGCCTCCGGATATGGAATGCTCGCCGCCCAACACTCCAAGGACCTTCGGGTGCTCGCTTCCCGAGAGCAGCTTCGCGACCGCATCCTCGACTGACTGAATCATGGCTTCCGGAGAGCGATGCACCAGGTTCAGCGGAAGAGTCGTGTGGACGCCGTATTCCATGGCTGGTTCGCTGCCGAACTCGCGGTCGTAAAGCTCAACTTGTCGCGAAGCCGCCAGGATTGCTGCCGGTCCCTCCCGCGTCCCCGCTCCATACGAAGTTGTGGATTCATACGGAATGGACAGCAGCCATCCTCGTGCCCGCTCCGGATTGGAAAGCTTCTGCGGAAGACCAAGGAAATTCCACGGCGTCTGAAATAGTTCGTGGCCCGACATTGACAACTCCGCCTAATCTTTAATTGGCAGGACGTGAATGGCTTTGACAACCAGTTTCACCTGATCACCAACCTTCAAGCCCATGTCTTTGACGGATTCTGTGGTGAGGACGGATGCCATTTCGTGAGGAACGGCCACCTCGAACTTGACTAGCGACATGACGTCGCCTTCCTTGATTGAAATGACTTTGCCGCCGATGCTGTTCCTCGCTCCTGTTTTCATGGTGCACCTCCGACGGATCGACGAATAAACACACAAATAGTATCTTCGTGCATTCAATCGTCGGTCGTCAACCGTCAATCGCTAATTGGAAGATCTGCCGATTGTTCCCTTGGCAGTCGCGATGTTCTTCTTCGCCGGCTCTTTCGGGCGCAGGGCGCGGGTGGCTTTTCCCGCCAGCCACATTTCCGAATTTGCGATGGCGCCGAGCTCCTTGGCGAGTTGCTGCTGATAGTCCGGCTTGCCGCAGGATTGCAGGACGCGCCTGGTTTCTTCCCCGCAAGCGACTCTCTTGTAGAGCTCGTTAAACACCGGCTTCACTGCCTTGCGGAATTTCGATTTCCAGTCGAGGGCGCCGCGCTGGGCCGTAGCGGAGCAGTTGGAGTACATCCAGTCCATGCCGTTTTCACCGACGAGGCGGATCAGGCTTTCGGTGAATTCCTCGACCGTTTCATTGAACGCCTCGCTCGGGCTGTGTCCGTGCTTCCGGAGCACTTCGTACTGCGCTTCCATGACGCCCGCGATCGCACCCATGAGCACGCCTCGCTCGCCGGTCAGGTCGCTGTAGACTTCATTCTTGAAGGTGGTGGGGAAAAGGTATCCCGATCCGACGGCGATGCCCAGCGCCAGGCAGCGCTCCCGTGCGCGGCCGGTGGCGTCCTGTTCAACGGCGAAACTTGAGTTGATGCCCGCTCCCGAAAGGAAGTTGCGGCGCAGCGATGTGCCCGATCCCTTTGGCGCTACCATGACCACATCAACGTCCTTCGGTGGAATGACCTTTGTCTGATCCTTATAGACAATTGAGAAACCGTGCGAGAAGTACAACGCCTTCCCCGGGGTCAACCGTTGCTTGACAGTCGGCCAGATAGCCCGCTGTGCCGCGTCGGACACAAGCATTTCGATGATGGTTCCGCGCTCGCAGGCCTCTTCAATCTCGAACAGGTTTTTGCCGGGCGCCCAGCCGTCCTTTTTGGCACGGTTCCAGTCATTCATATACTTTTTGGACTGCCCGATGATCACGTTGAATCCGTTGTCCTTCATGTTCAAGGCCTGCGCCGGCCCCTGAACGCCATAACCGATCACCGCGATCGTCTCGCCCTTGAGCACTTTTCGCGCCTTAGCCATGGGAAATTCTTTCCGTGTGACAACGTTTTCTTTAACACCTCCAAAATCGATGAGCGCCATGATTGCTTTCCTTTCTTTAATGGTAAGCCGCTGCAGAATGGCTTTATGTTTAATTCACGGGAATGATTTTTATAAGTCATTCGCCGCCTTGGTTCAAGACCAATCCTCATTAATTTCGGTGACAAGCACCATCAACCTAATCCCGATGATACCCATAGCCTGAGAAGATCGGGCTGTGCGATTCCGGTTTCATAGCTATCAATCCCGAAAATTTCAGACCGGAAAAATTTATTGACAATTAATACTGTATGATATACAGTGTATGTCGTATAATGTCTGATAAACGGTAGGTGCCAATGAATGCTGAATTGTTCGAAAATCTCCGGCTCGAATTGAGACGAGGGTGTTTGAGCCTAGCGGTGCTCTCCCGGCTTCGGGTTGAGCATTACGGCTATACGCTACGTAAAGCATTATCTGACAAAGGATTAGAGATTGATGAGAACACCCTGTACCCGCTGCTTCGCAGATTGGAAAGTCAGGGACTCCTGGTCAGTGAATGGCGCGAAGAAAATAAGCGCAATAAGCGCTTTTATCGCATTACTCCGATCGGTGAACAGATCCTCGATCAATTGCTGGATGAATGGCAGGGAATAAACCGGGCATTAGATCAAATCCTTGAGGCCAAACAATGAAACTCCTCAAAAACTATCTGAAGGCTGTGAAATGGTATCTGCCGCGCGGGCAGAGAGACGACATTATTAATGAACTTCAGGAAAATCTGCTTTCCAGAATGGAAGATACGGAAGCTCGACTCGGCAGGCCGCTGACAGAGCTGGAACAGGCTTCTATTCTTAGGGAACATGGGGAGCCCGTGGTGGTGGCCGGCCGCTATGGCGCGAACCTTAAGTATGTAGCTTTCGGACGCCAGCTGATCGGTCCGATGCTCTACCCCATTTATATCTGGATTCTATGGCTTCATTGGGGAGTGACGTTTTTTATTCATTTATATATGGCGATCTTCAAGGAAAGCCTTGGAATCGGAGCCTTTCTTATTGCCGCATCCTGCCAGTTTATTGCTGTAACCATAGTGTTCATCATTTTGGACATTTATCATCGAAAGGCTCTGCAGTTCTGGTGTTTGCATCTTGAGCATATAAATCCAATCTCGCGCTGGCAATCAGCCTTCGGATTAATCCTGTGGTCCGTCTATAGCGGTTACTGGGCGCTGATTCCGTATTTTCCCGGCCTGATTTTCGGCAACGTTTCCGGTTTGAAACTTGCTCCCGTGTGGCATGAATTCTATTGGCCAATCTTGCTGCTATTGTTAGCCGGTGTGGCACAGAGAGCCATTAATCTTGCTTATCCGGGCTGGAACTGGCTGCAGCCCTCCGTGCGCCTTGTCGTCAATATCATCGGTCTTGGCATGTTGTATTTCCTCCTGAGTGGCTATCCCTACATCCTTGTCGAAAATGCTGCAACAGCCATGTCGGAAGCGAAGCGCCTGGCTTCCGTTTTAAATGCAGTCATTAAGGCCACCCTGCTAATCGGATTCTCCGTCTACTGGTTCATCAATATCTGCATTCTCGTTGGGCTTTGTATAAAGCATGCCCGGTATCGTTGGAGCCGTTGGTGAAAACAAGTGGAATTATCTCGATAAAGTGAGGATAAAAATCGACATGTCGGATCATCAACGACTTCATGCGCTTGATACTGTAAGGGCATTTGCCCTGCTGGCAGGGATTGTGCTGCATGCCAGCATGTCGTTTTTCCCGATAACGAGCGGCACACCGTGGCTCGTTGCGGACAGTTCCCAAAGCCGCATTCCTCAGGCAGTGTTCTTCGTTATCCATATCTTTCGAATGGCGACCTTTTATTTTATTGCCGGCTTTTTCGCACACATGCTTTTTCATCGAAGAGGAGCCTCCGGCTTTTTGCTGGATCGGGCTAAACGAATCGTTGTTCCGTTTATTGTCGGATGGACAATTATGGGACCATTGGTGGTCCTGGCATTGATTTGGAGTGCAAAGATTTCCGGAGGAGCCTCGCTGCCGTCAGATAATCTTCCTAAAATGGATTTCCCGCTATTTCATCTATGGTTTCTCTACTATCTGCTTCTGCTGTATTCAATAGTCCTTTTTCTTCGCCTGACCTTTGTTAAATTCCTCGATGTTGATGGCAGGATTCGACGGCTGATGGACGGCTGGATTCGCTGGTTGGTACGGGGGTACGCAACCACTCTGGTTCTGGCAGCGCCTTTAGCCATATGCCTGTATCTCATACCTGATTGGATAATGTGGCTGGGAATTCCAACGCCGGATATAAATTTGACTCCGCAAATTCCCGCACTGGTTGGATATGGAACGGCCATGGCTTTTGGCTGGCTTTTACACCGCCAGGTGGATCTGCTGCAGGTTTGGAAAAGCCGCTGGCCGCTCCATCTCGTTGGCGCTGTTGCTCTCACTTTCCTTTGCTATCGCATGATCTCCGCATCTCCAGGTTCCGAAGCGACGGTCACAGAATCTCATAAGCTGATGTACGCCGCCTGCTACTGCATTGCCGCATGGAACTGGGTGTTCGCCATAATTGGTTCGGCGCTTCGATTCTTTTCCGGAGAGAGCAAGGCATGGCGATATGTTTCGGATTCTTCCTACTGGCTGTATTTGGTTCATCTCCCGCTGGTGTTGGCATTGCAGGCGGTGATGATACGGTGGGATATTCACTGGAGCATCAAGTTTCTTTTGATTATTGTCATCGCAACGGGATTGCTGCTGTTGAGCTACCATTACCTGGTTCGGTTCACCTATATAGGCGAAGTATTGAACGGACGCCGAATTCGACAATCCCGGATCAAGGAGATCCCCCAAAACAAGCCCCTTACCGCAGTTTTTGCTCCGGAATCGCAGGAGCCCATTGTTGCAGAGTTATCCGGCATACATAAACGCTATGGTTCTACCTTAGCGTTAGACGGTATCGATTTGCAGATTCCTTGCGGCAATCTGTTTGCCATACTCGGTCCCAACGGAGCGGGAAAGACAACGGCTATTTCATTGCTGCTTGGGCTTCAGGAACCCGATTCCGGAACAGCCAAGCTCTTTGGTGAATCGCCTTATCTGATCGAGGTTCGACGTCAGACCGGCGTGATGATGCAGGAAGTGGCCCTCACGCCCGAGCTTCGCGGCAGAGACCTGATAGACTTGTCGGCAAGCTATTACCCAAACCCGATGCCACTTGATGAAATCACCAAATTGACTGGGATCTCATCGTTTGCCGGTCGGCCTTATGGAAAATTGTCCGGGGGGCAGAAACGTCAGGTGCAATTTGCTATGGCGATCGCAGGTCGGCCGAAACTGTTGTTTCTGGATGAACCCACTGCGGGACTCGATGTTCAAGCGCGCGAGACAATGTGGGCGCTGCTGCGTCAGCTGGTAGCCAATGGAACTTCTATTGTTTTAACGACTCATTACCTGGAAGAAGCCGAAGCGCTGGCGGATCGCGTTGCGGTACTGGCCAAAGGCAGGCTGGTAGCCCTGGGAAGCGTGAACGAGATTCGCGCCCTGGTGGCGCGCAAGCGGATATGCTGTCTTACAAGCTTGAATCCCTCTCAAATCGAAAATTGGCCGGAAGTGCAGGATATAAGCCGGGCTGGGAAACAGTTGCACATCACTGTAACAGATGCGGAGACAGTCGTTCGCCGTCTTCTGAAAGAAGATCAGGATCTCCAGGAACTTGAAGTCAGCCGTGCAGGACTGGCGGAGGCATTTACGGAAATAATCCGGGAGGCTGCAAAATGAGAGCTTCATTGCCAATAGAAAACATGGGCCCTCAAACGTTGTCTATGTCGGCAGGCAGAGTGATTCGGGCCTATCTGATCGAGGCGAAATACACCATCTTCTCCATGCTGCGAACGCCGGCATTTTCCATTACGATGCTGGGATTGCCGGTCTTTCTGTATCTTCTAATAGGTGTATTGGTCTTTGGCCCAAAAACAGCGGAAGATCCGAAGACGGCTGTTTTTATATTCAGCGGCTTTTTGGTATTTGCAGTTTCGGGTCCGGGATTGTTCGGATTTGGGGTCAGCCTTGCGAATGAGCGGCAGTACGGAATACTGGCGCTTAAACGGGCGCAGCCAATGCCGCCGGGCGCATATCTGCTGGCAAAAATGATCGTGGCCATGACTTTCTCTCTCATTGTCATGCCGGTGTTGATTCTATTGGGCATGTGGCTGGGGCATTTGAATCTGACAACGGCTCAGATTGCCGGTCTTGTTGCGGTCAGCATATTCGGAGTGTTGCCGTTCTGCGCTATTGGATTTCTGATAGGCACGCTGGTTTCCGGCTCTGCCGCTCCTGGAGTGGTAAACCTTGTCTTTTTCCCCATGCTGTATCTGTCCGGAATGTTTTTCCCATTGCCAAAAGTACTGCAGACATGGGCTCTCATCTGGCCGACTTTCTATCTGAATCAACTTATCTGGAATGCTGCCGGGACGGAGAGCGTTTTCAATCCCAAAATCTGCATCGCCCTTCTTACGGGACTGACAGTGTTATGTGCCGGACTGGCTGCAAGGAGGCTGGCGCGCATAGGATGATTTCCTCTCTCTCTTGCCGGTTACTCTCAGCGCCGGACCGGCGAATCCGTGCGACAGAGCCTGCCTGGAAGGCTTTGTGGATCAGCATCTCGCTGCCTTGGCAGCACACGACGCTTCGATGCTGCCTCTAAAAATGGGCATTTTCAATAATTCGTGCGGCTGGCTCTTTCAAAGTCCAAACGAAATTGGAAGTCAGAGATTCCGGCCCTGCCCGAATGACAATTATTGCGCCCATAAATTCCGCCGAAACCCTGCCCGTCAATCTCGTATCATTCCGATCCTGTGTTGGTCAGGACGAGCTTGCCGTGCTTCACTCCTTTCAGGCTGAGGAGATGGTCGGCAAAGGCTTTCGCTTCCGTGCCGCGTCCCTTGAGAATGATGACTTCCAGGCAGTTGTGGTGATCCAGATGCACGTGTGTGCTTGCCAATACCTGACCCTTGTAATCATGCTGCACGTCGATCAACTGCTCCGAAAGCTTCGGCTGATGGTGGTCATAGACCAGTGTGAGGGTAGCGACGACCGATTTGTTGGTTATGACGTCTTCCGCGACAAAGTGATCGCGCACAATATCGCGAATTGCCTCAGATCGGTTTTTATATCCTTTCTGCTCGATCATCCGGTCAAAGCGTTCCAGAAGATGCCGATCAAGAGAAATACCCGTTCGTATTAGCGATGACATGTGCCTCCTCTCCATCTCCGTTCGTTGTTGCTTTATTTTACATGAGCGGACCCTCTTTGCGCTGCCCTGATTTCTGTGCTATCGTCTCGTATTACGACTAAAAAAATGGTGTTACGTGCATGATTGTGGATTCGCTTGTATCGACCGGGAAGTTTCTCCTTGCTGTTGTTCCCCTGTTTATTCTGGGCGTTGTCCTCGCACAACTGTCTGTGGAGCTGCGATGGCTGGATCGACTGTCCTGGCTGGCTCGCCCGTTTGCCAGTCTGGGGCACCTTCATCCGGAATGCG
>JAEAME010002111.1_pt1 | contig 12192 bp, 10 predicted proteins | sample 8958731 | NCBI WGS metagenome assembly JAEAME01 (sample SAMN16933194, study PRJNA681113) | bioreactor sludge metagenome | isolation source: anerobic bioreactor sludge (Control) | place: India:Bengaluru | collected 2018-10-24 | reverse complement strand
CACTTTTATTTTGAGACAGATATAGACAGTGGCCGCCCCATACCCCCGTCCGTTGGCGGTAATTTTAAGAGCGACCACCAAACGCCTTGAAAAATTCTTCAAATACCTGAAAAGATAAATTATTGCATAAAAACGCTTCGTTATTGTGAGTATTTCCAATTATGATATGGTTTTCATTCACGACAAAGAAAAACCTGCAATTTGATGACCATACCATTGATTTTATTTCTATCCAAAAATCAGTTTCCTTTAATTTAATTTCGTGCATTAGCGGTTTTTCATCTTTCAATTCAATATTAAGTGGATTGAAAACAACGAAATCAGCGTTTTTAATTCCGTTCTGAAAAACAAAACTACCGCCAACAGCACCTAAAAAACAGGCGGGATTAGTCGCTTCGTTGACAGTTTCAAATAAGTTTAATTGTTTGTTCATTTTATTAAGTTTTGTGGGTAGTTTTCCGCCCGATTTTTTAGCTGCGAACCGTTATCGCTCAGTGTAAAAAGACAGCCAACGCACATTCAAGCACATTTGGTTTTGCCCGACACACAAAGCCGACCCTTCGCAAAACCAAAAGAGCTTGAAATAAGCGAAGCGATTCACGAACACCAATAAAATAATAGAAGTAACGTGAGTAATTTTTCCCACCGCACAGACGACAGAACTAAAAATAAATTGTATTTTTGACGAATTAGTCCAAACAATAACGACAAGATGAATTCCTTTGGTGAATATTTACGAAGCAGACGAGAACAATTGGGTCTTCCATTAAGGAAAGTAGCAGCAGAACTCGACATAGACACTTCCATTCTAAGCAAGATTGAAAGAAGTGAACGTGCAGCGACAAAAGAAATGCTGCCGACACTGGCTAAGACTTTGGAAGTTCAGGAAAAGGAATTGGAAATTGAATTCATCAAAGCATTTATTCTGTCTGACATAGGAGATTTAAAATTTTTGAAAAGCGGCTTGGAAGAAACGCTGAACACCATAAAAAGCCGCAAATTAATATGAGTATAGACAATAAAATAGACCAAACAGACTTGACTTTCTTCACCAATGAAGAAGGACATACTTTATTAAGCAGGTTCAAATCAACACTTAAAGACACGCAACTTTTTGACGTGTTGGTTGGGTATTTCAGAGCAAGCGGTTTTCACCAATTATATGACGCACTTGAACCCGTTGAGAAAATCAGAATTTTGGTTGGGCTTAGCGTGGACAGAGACTCTTATGATATGATGCAGTACCATCAACAAAATGGCACAATAGACTTTGAATCGCATCAACGCACCAAAAAACGCTACCAACAGAACCTAAAGGAAGAAATTGAAAACAGTGATGAAAATGAGAACCGCCTTGAAATAGGTATACGCAAGTTTATTGGGTTTCTGAAAGCTGACTGCCATGACCCTGAAATGGACAAAGCATATAACGGCAGCGGCAAGAAACTTGAAATACGAGCCTATCCATCCAAAAACATTCACGCTAAAGTTTACATCGGGAAATTCAAGCCCGAAGACCGAGACTATGGGTTTGTGATAACTGGTTCTAGTAACTTTTCTGAATCGGGTTTTGTGGCAAATCGTGAATTTAATGTAGAGCTACGTAGTAAACGAGATGTTCTTTTTGCTGAAGAACAATTCAATGCACTTTGGAAAGAATCGGTTGACATTTCAGAAGACTTTGTTGATACCATTCAAAATAAAACTTGGCTCAACAACCAAATCAAGCCTTACGAACTCTATTTAAAACTGATTTACGAGTATCTGGAAGAAGACATCAATTTGGCTGATGAATTCGAGCCATTCCTACCTGATGGCTTTATGAAATTGAAATACCAAAATCAAGCAGCTATTCAGGCAAAGAAGATTTTGGAAACTTACAACGGTGTTTTCTTGGCAGACGTGGTTGGTCTTGGCAAAACCTTCATCACGGCTTTATTGCTTCAACAATTGCAAGGCAGAACCTTGGTGATTTGTCCACCTGTATTGAAAGACTACTGGAAAGATTCACTATTTGATTTTGGTATCAGAAGTTTTGAAGTGGAATCTTTGGGCAAGTTGGAACACATCATCAAAAAAGGTTTGGAACGCTACGATTACATTGTGGTGGACGAAGCTCACCGTTTTAGAAATGAAAACACCCAATCATACGCCAACTTATTAGACATCTGCCGTGGCAAAAAAGTGATTTTGGTAACGGCAACACCTTTGAACAATACCGTTGACGACATTTTTGCTCAGTTAAAACTGTTTCAAGCACCTAAGAATTCAACCATTCCGGGCATTCCGAATTTGGAAAAATACTTTTCAAATTTCAGAACACGATTGGCTAAACTTGAAAAGACCGACCCTGAATATAAAAAACTCATCAAAGCTATTTCTGACGATATTAGAAATAGCATTTTACGCTATGTGATGGTTCGCAGAACCCGAACTGATGTAATGACTTATTTTAAGCAGGATATGAAAATGCAGGGATTGACTTTCCCGAACCTGGACAATCCGCAAAAAATCGTGTACAAATATGAAGGTGAGTTAGAAACCATTTTCAACAACACCATCAAAAAGCTACAAGAGTTCACCTATGCCCGATACACGCCTTTGCTTTACTACATCGGGAATAAAGCTTTGAGCGAATTTGAAATGCAGCAACAACGCAACGTTGGTGGATTTATGAAGGGTATATTGGTAAAACGATTGGAAAGCAGTTTCCACGCATTTCGCCAAAGTGTTGACCGCTTCATCACTTCCTATGAAAAGTTCATTGCTATGTACAAAAACGGCACGGTGTACATCAGCAAAAAAGTGGATGTGTACGACCTGATTGAAAGCGACAACATTGAACGTCTTGAAGAATTTGTGGAAGAAGAAAAGGCACATAAGTACGATTCACAGGATTTCAAAAAAGACTTCCTTGACAAACTGGAATTTGACCTTGCCATTTTAAAGGAAGTAAAAAAACTGTGGCAAACGGTCAACTCTGACCCGAAGTTGGAAACATTCATTAAGGAGCTTAAGTCCAAAGCAGCCCTGAAAAGCAACAAACTGGTCATTTTCACAGAATCGAAAGAAACAGGAGATTACATCTACGAAGCTTTGCAAGGTGAGTTCAAAGGCAAAGTGATGTTTTATTCTAGCACGGGCGGACGGCACACCGACAATAAACTCACTTCAAACCACACGGTTTCAAGAGACATAATTACTTCCAATTTCGACCCTAAACACAAAGAGAAAAATGACGACCTGAAAATATTGATTGCCACAGATGTGTTAGCAGAAGGTATCAACCTACACCGTTCCAACGTACTTATCAATTACGATTTGCCTTGGAATCCTACACGGGTATTGCAGCGTGCAGGTCGTGTAAATCGTTTAGGCAGCAATTTCCCGAATGTGCATATTTTCAACTTCTTCCCTACTTCTCATTCTGACGAACATCTTGGACTGGAAGTTAACATCACCAATAAAATCCAAATGTTTCACGACATATTGGGTGAAGATGCCAAATACCTGAGTGACGGGGAAGAATTCGGCAGTCAGGAATTATTCAACACCTTGAACAGTAAAACCGCTTATACGGGTGAAGATGGCGAAGGCGATTCGGAATTGAAGTATCTGGAATTGATGCGAAAGTTACGTGATGACAATCCCGACTTGTTTGAAAAAATCAAAAACCTACCGAAGAAAGCCCGTTCAGGTTTCAAAAAAGAAAATTTGGAAGATGATGCCTTGGTCACCTTTTTCCGCATTGGTAAACTCAAAAAGTTCTACATCAACCAAAGTGGCAAATCAGGTGAGATTACCTTTTTTGATGCCGTGAAAGAATTGGAATGTAAGCCCGACACGCAACGTGCCAACATTCCAAACGATTACTTTCATCTATTGCAAACTAACAAAACCCGTTTTGAATTAGACACCACGGTAGGTGATGAACAAACCAAAGGAAGTGGCGGACGTTCAAACGCCAAATACATTGAAACCCGATTGAAAGACAAGTCTTTCAAAAACTTCAAAGGGTTTACAGACACGAATGATGAGTTTTTAAACGGAGTTCGCGAAATGTTGGCACAAGGAACCATTGCCAAGAAAACAGCACAGTTAATCAAAACGGAATTGGAGAAAACCACCGACCCGCTTCAAATATTGCACATTCTGGAAAAGCATATCCGATACGTGGCTATTGAAGGGGCACAGAACGCTAAGAAATTTCAAAAACGTGAAGTTATCCTTTCAGGGTACTTAATCAAGTAAGCAGTATGGATAAGAAAACAGCACAAGAACTAATAGAAAAAACGTTTAACAATGCTTTCAGCGAAGAGCAGTTCACCGTTTTTGCTAAAAACCTATTAAATGATATTGAAGACAAGCACAATCAGTATAGCGGCAACCTGATTTGGGACGACTACAAAGAACACATCAATACCTATAAACGCATTGGCAAATATATTGACCCGGATGGCGAAGCATTAGATGTATTGATTGTAGAGGTAAAAAGCGTAACCAAATTAGAACGGGCAAGAACCGCACTGCGTAATTTTGTTATCAAGCATTTAAGCAAGTTTGAAAAAGACTATGCTTTGGTGGCTTTTTACAGCAAAGAAGATGAAGGGGCAGATTGGCGATTTTCATTCATTAAATTAGAATACCGTTCTGAATTGGACGAAGAAAAAGGCAAGGTAAAAACAAAAAAAGAATTTACCCCAGCCAAACGCTATTCGTTTTTGGTCGGTAAATATGAAAAAGCACATACCGCCAAAAATCAACTGTTGCCCTTATTGCAGAATATCTCCAACAACCCTACTATTGAAGAATTAGAAGCTGCCTTTAGTATTGAAAAAGTAACCGATGAGTTCTTTAACCAATACAAAGACCTGTACATTAAATTGTTTGAACATTTTGAAAACGACAGCCAAGTAAAAACCGAATTTGAGAAAGCAGCAATTGACAATGCCCGTTTTACCAAAAAGCTATTGGGACAAATTGTGTTCTTGTATTTTTTACAGAAAAAAGGTTGGCTGGGTGTGGCTAAAAACGAACGTTGGGGAACCGGAAAAAAACGATTCATTCAGGAACTGTACGACCAAGCACAAACGGATGATGTTAATTTCTTTAAAGACAAACTACAATATCTCTTTTATGAAGCACTTGCTAAAGAAAGAGATAATGTAAATTCCTACTACAAACGCTTTGATTGCCGTATTCCTTTTTTGAATGGAGGTTTGTTTGAAGCCGATTACAAATGGCAGGAAGCCAATATCAGCATTCCTTCTACCCTGTTTAGAAACGAAGAAAAAAACAAAGCGGGTGATGTAGGCACTGGCATTTTAGATGTGTTTGACCGCTACAACTTTACCATTAAGGAAGATGAGCCGCTGGATAAGGAAGTAGCCGTTGACCCTGAAATGTTGGGTAAGGTGTTTGAAAATATGCTCGACATTACCGAGCGTAAAAGCAAAGGTGCTTTCTACACCCCAAGAGAAATTGTGCATTATATGTGTCAGGAGAGCTTAATTCATTATTTGGATAATGCCCTGGAAAACAAGGTGAAAAAGGAACATATTGAAGATTTTATTCGTAAAGGACATTCGTATTTAGAAAATGATATCAATGCTCTAAAGAAAATTGACAAGATAAAAGCAGGCGAACAAAAATCTACTGATGCAGAATTAAAACTGCCCGAGAGCATACGCCAAAATGCCGATTTGATTGACCAAAAGCTAAGCAACATAAAAATTTGTGACCCTGCCATTGGTTCGGGAGCATTTCCGGTAGGCTTGTTGCACGAACTGGTAAACGCCATGCTAGTGCTGAAACCGCATTTGAGCTATGAATACTTAACTGAGAAACTGAAAAACTTTGGATTTGAATACCGAGAAAGTATCAGTGATAGCAGATACATATACCGTTTAAAGCGCCACATCATACAAGAAAGTATTTACGGAGTGGATATAGATGCTTCTGCTATAGACATTGCCCGACTGCGTTTGTGGCTCTCCTTAGTGGTGGATGAAGACGACCTCGATCCGATTGAAACATTACCTAATTTAGATTACAAAATTGTGTGCGGTAATTCATTGATTGGATTCCCTGAGGGTTGGCAGAGTCCTGCTTTTGAAAAAATAGAAAAACTAAAAGACGAGTTTTACAATGTTACTGATTATGAAAGAAAACAGCAGTTAAAACAAGAAATTGAAGGTGAAATTCAGGAACGTTTAAAATCCTCAAAACGTGTTTTCGGATATCAGGTAGACTTTGACTTCAAACTCTTTTTCTCGGAAGTGTGGCGTGAAAAGGGTGGTTTTGATGTGGTGATTGGGAATCCACCTTACGTCAATATAGCGAATATTAAGGATCCTTCAATTAGAGAATTTCTAAAAAAACACTATGAAGTAGCTAGAAATAAGTCTGATTTATATTCATTCTTTTCCGAAAAAGGTCAAAGAATTTTAAAAAATAATGGGATTCTATATTTCATTGTTTCAAATAGCTGGCTTGGTATTGATAGTTTTATGAATTTCAGAAAGTTCCTTGTTCAGAAAACCAAGGTAATTGATTTAGTAAAATGCAAAGGTGATGTTTTTGACGCGACTGTTACACCTGTAATTTTTGGCTTTATTAATAAACAGGTATCTGACAATGAAATTGTACTTCATTCTTTAGAAGATGGAGAATTCAAATTACTTTCAAACAAAATTGCTTATAAAGACATTCGCTTAATTCCTAGTTATCCATTTTCATTTGATAATCAAATAAAATTCAATATACCAACCATAAAACTGGGAACAATAGCAAGTTTCACACTTGGAATAAAAACTAGTAACGATTCAAGATTTATATCAGATGAAAAATATCCTGACAGCTGCTACCCTTTAATAAGGGGTAAGGATGTTTCTAAATACAACATAAAGTATGCAGGTAAATATATTTGGTATAGACCAGAATTAATGCAAGAAAAAAAAGGTGCAGGACCTAGAAATATTGAATATTTTTTAGCAAAAGAAAAAATAATAATTAAAGATGTTGCGAAAAAGATAGAAGCCACAATAGATAGGAACAAATATTTGACAAATGACACTCTCAATTCAATTTACGAATTAAATGGAGCTAAATTTACTTATATTCTTGCGCTTTTAAATTCAGAAGTAATTAATGTTTGGTATAAAAATATTTTTTCTAGCGGCTTGCATATTAAGTTGAATGAATTGAAAGAAATCCCTATTGCTACAATACAGTTTAGTGATGAAACAATTATTGATAAAATAGTCGAATACTTATTGATATTGAAAAGAGGAATTATCCAGAATTATTTTGACGCAGTTTTAAATGCCTCGATTTATCAACTCTACTTCCCCGCAGAAATCAAATCGGCAGGCAAAGAAATCCTAAAGCATTTGGGAGACCTGAAACCCATTACAGATGAGATGAGCGAAGAAAAAAAGCTGGCCATCATCCAAAGTGAGTTTGAGCGTTTGTACGACCCCAACCACCCTGTTCGCTTTGCTATAGAAACACTGGATAGTGTGGAGGAAGTGAGAATAATTAAGGAGGCGCTTAAATGAGTTATGGGTTATGAGTGATGGGTTATGAGTAAAAATGAAATATTATGAGTGAAAGGAAAGGAGCAATATTGAAACAAAGTTTTGGGTTTGCGGTGCGAGTCGTAAACCTTTATAAATATTTGGTGGCGGATAAAAAGGAGTTTGTGTTGAGCAAACAACTATTACGGTCCGGAACTGCTGTGGGTGCATTGGTGAGAGAAGCTCAAAATGCGGAAAGCAAAGCCGACTTCATTCATAAATTGGGTATCGCCCAGAAGGAATGTGATGAAAGTATTTATTGGCTTGAATTATTGGTAGAAACCGATTTTTTGAAGCGAGAAGAATTTGAAAGCATAAAAGAGGATGCAGAGGGATTGCTCAAAATGATACGCTCCGCCATCATTACTACTAAGGGCAAAACCTCATCACCCATACCTAATAACTCATAACTCAAAAAATGACAGCAGATGGAAAAATAGAAGTGATGGTAGCATCTTCGGTGATTGGCTATGAAGACCAGGTGGAACGGGTTTGCGGTCTGTTTGAACAAATGGGCTATCATCCCATCAGTTCTCATTACAAAACAATGCCTGTTGACCCATCCAAATCAAATCTTGAAAATTGCCTGACTGCTGTTGAAAATTGTGATGTGTTCTTCGGTATAATACGGCCCTTCTATGGAACAGGTGTTATTGGTGCCACATCTATTACACACGAAGAAATGAAAAAAGCCATTGAGCTGAAAAAGCCGAGATGGTTTGTTGCCCATCGGGATATTCGGGTAGCTCGTGTCCTTTTGAAACAATACAGGTACTTAGCAGATGGAAGTTTAAATCCTGACTTTACCTATCGAGAAACCAAATTACTGGATGACATTCGGGTTATTGATATGTACAACGATACTATTTTGAATGATGTTCCGCCCGAAGAGCGGGTTGGGCATTGGACAGATGAATATTTCAATATCAAAGACATTGAAAAGGTCATCGAAACACAATTTGGTAAAATGGACAGAATTTTTGACATCATCGAAAAAATGAAAACAGTATGAAAACAGGTGATGTAAACTATATACAAGACATATTGCAGAAAAAGGAATCTGCCACTTTGGAGTTTAAGGCTCGCTTTGATAAAGTAGAATGTGCCAAAGTGATTTGCTCATTTCTTAATCGTGATGGTGGGCAATTGGTTATTGGAGCAGAAGAATCTGAAAAGATTACAGGAGTTCAAAATGCGGAGAAGCTAGCCGTAGAATTTCAAAATTTTCTGATTTCTGAGATTGTGCCTGAGCCTGCAATTTCGGTGGACATTCAAAAAGTTGGCAACAATAAATTAATTGTTGTTTCGGTTTGGAAAGGAACAAATCAGCCTTACATATTCAATGGAGGTGTTTATTACCGTGTTGGTTCTTCAACCGTACAAGCCAATTCCAAACAATTGGCTGAGTTAATTCATAAAGAAACAGATCGCAATCAACGTTGGGAAACAAAATCTGCCATTGAGGTAGAAGTTGAGGATATTGACTTGAATGAAGTTTTAGACTGCATTAAGGATGCAAATAAATCAGGGCGTGAACAAAGTTTGCCAGATAATCCGCTTCAATTCTTAAATAAATACGGGTTGTACAAAAACGGTGATTTCACCAATGCAGCTGTAGTTTTATTTGGGAAAAATCCCGTGAAGTTTTTTCCGCAAGTTCGGGTTCGACTATCTGTTTTCAAAACCGACAAAACGGGTGAAAAGCTTTTGTATGACAAGATATTTGACCACAATCTATTCAAGTCTATTCGGCAAATAACTGACTTCTTTGATTTGGCTTACGGTGTTTCCAGTTCTTTCCAATCTACTAAATGGACGAGAACAGACAAGGTTTCCTTTCCAAGGTTAGCAATTCGTGAAGCTATTCTAAACGCTTTTGTTCATAGGGATTACTCTTCTTTTTCAAGCAGCATCGCCATCAATATTTATCCTGACAAACTTCAAGTAAATAGCTACGGAAGTTTACCAAAGGGAATTAGTGTGAAGTCTTTATCCGAAGACCATTTGTCCATTCCTGTTAATCCTGATATAGCCCACATTTTCTTTTTGAGGGGTTGGATTGAAAAGATTGGCATTGGCACAGTAAAGATGATTGCTCACTGTAAAGACCTTGGCTTCAAACCGCCAGTTTGGAAAGTAAAAGACAATACTGTTTCGGTTACATTTCCTGATGTTGCTGTTCCTTTCAATTTTAATGAGGGAATAACTGAGGGAATAACTGAGGGAATAACAAAAATGATAGATGAGGGAATAACTGAGGGATTAATTGAGGGAATAACCGAGGGAGTAAAAGAATCTATGATTCAAATAGTTTCTCTGATCCTGACAGAAAAGAGCATCAGAGCATCTGAAATAGCTGAAAAGCTGAATAAGCCTTATAAAACTTTAGAACGTCATATATCTCTGCTCAAGCAAATTGGAGCAATTGAGTATATAGGGTCAAAAAGAGCTGGAGGTTACGAAGTGTCTGAAGATTTCAAAAAGTTAAGTGGCAAATAACTTTAGGGATGAAAATTAAGAAAGTCGAAATAAAAGATTATAAGGCATTCTACGGCTTGAATGAATTTAAGGTAGAAGGCAAAAACCTTTTCATCTATGGGGAAAACGGAAGCGGTAAAAGTTCCTTTTATTATGCCTTGAAGGACTTCTTTCAATCATCCACCGAAACATTGAGCTATGATGAAACCGAAAATATTTTCTTGACCAAAGCCCAACAAGGCAAAGGTTTCATAAAAGTAACTTTCAATCCTGACCGAAGCGGAGCAGCCAATGACAAAACCTATACGGTTAAGAAAACATCAAAAGACACCTATACCGCAGGAGACACAAGCATCCGTGATGCTATCAAGCTCAAAAGCTTCCTGACCTACAAACACCTTCTATCTATTCATCACATCAAAAGAGAAAATGAAATAGACTTGTTTGAATTACTCGTTAAGGGTGTTCTCAAACATTTCAAGAGTGTGGCTATCACAGGAACAAAGGAATTGGGCGAACTCTGGGATGATGTGGAAGTGGCGATTGGAAAGGAAACCAGTCAGGCTTTTAACATTACTGCCAAGAAAAAGGAAGTTGATGAAGCCATTGACAAGTTCAATACGGCTTTCAAAAAGCTATTTGAAAGAAACAGCATCGAAAACATAATGAAGTTTGCCCAACCCATTTTAGACAAATTCGGGCACAACATAGAAATCGAACTCAACTATACACAAGCCAGACCAAACACCGCCTACAACGCAATTGAACGCAACCACGTAAGAGCCAAAGTGAAATATTTGGGTAAAGAAATTCCAAAACCACACATTTTCCTGAACGAAGCAAGGCTTTCAGCCATTGCCATATCCATTTACTTAGGGATGGTTAAAAGACACGTTCAAGGCATTCCATGTAAAGTGCTTTTCTTGGATGACATATTTATTGGTTTGGACATTTCAAATCGTCTACCCTTATTGGAAATTCTAAATACAGACTTTTCGGCTTATCAAGTTTTCATAACCACTTACGACAAACCTTGGTATGAATTTGTGCGGACAAATTATTTGAATAGAAACAACAAATGGAAATGCTTTGAAATTTATGCAGGACGGACAAAGAAAGGCTTTACCATTCCCGTTGTAAAAGAAATCAAAGGACAAGGCAACAACGAGCATTTAACTTACTTCATTCAGACAGCAGAAGACTATCACAACAAAGGCGACAACAAAGCCGCAGGAGTTTACCTGCGTTCAGCATTTGAAGCCATCTTGAAGCAATTCTGCTTCAACAAAGTGACAGTAAAATTTACCATTGACCAAAGTAAACTAAAGGCAGACGAATTCTGGAACGCAACAAAGAAATACATAACTACTCATCCAAGTCCAGCTAACTACAACTTGACACAAAACACAAAAGACGAAATTGACATTCTCTTGCCTTTGGTATTAAATCCACTGAATCATAACGACATCAATAAAAACGAGCATAGCAGTGAAATCAGTCGAACGGTAAACATTTTAAAGACATTAAGAACGGAACTAAATGTATAAGCCAACCCTTCACAGCCACACACATTGCCAAGCCGCACAAGCCCACGCTACAACCCAAGCTTGGCAAAGAGTGTGTCTGTCCAACCGCACGACCAGAACGACCGACAATCCAACGGACGAAAAAGAACACCGAAGCGATAACAGCGTGTATGTGGCAATAGCGGGTGAAGTGGTAAATCGAAGGTCTGTGCTTTTAAGAAACTTTGTGCTAAACGGACAGGAAAGTGCTTCTAATCCGCTACTGCACATACACGCAAACCGTTATGAGTAATTAATAAATAATATGACTGAAAGTGATTTGATTACGCTAGTTGAGATTGAAGATAAATTCATCGCAGAAGATATACAGCAGCTTTTGGAGGATTATCAGATCTATTCAGTACTGATATCAGATAATCCGGCCTCTACTGTATTAAATGTCTATTCCGGATTTGCTCCGATAGAAAACATAAGCATCCGAATTAATAAGATTGACTACTTGAAAGCTACCGAAATAATGACGAAAAGCGAATACAAAGATTTATTAACTAACTCATAATTAAATAGGAATATGAGCGGCGTGCAACGCCCAGCGATTATTCCCGGTTGAA
>JAEAME010002091.1_pt1 | contig 12194 bp, 7 predicted proteins | sample 8958731 | NCBI WGS metagenome assembly JAEAME01 (sample SAMN16933194, study PRJNA681113) | bioreactor sludge metagenome | isolation source: anerobic bioreactor sludge (Control) | place: India:Bengaluru | collected 2018-10-24 | reverse complement strand
GCCCCGTATCGCCTACATGACCCGCGCCCCCCTCGACTATTCCCGGTAACACTACCGTACCTTAACAATTGAATATGGAATCCCTGATTGGTCTTAACCAGCCTTGTCATGACTAATAACCCGGGCATTGTAGGGTCGGGTTTTTAACCCGACCGCCCCGTCCCCCGCGTCCATTTCGTCCATGTCGTCCACCTCACCTTCTTCGGGCCAGATTAGCTTGGCAACCCCCAATTAGCCTCGAATTGAATCCCTTGCCCCTTATTTAAGGGGAGAGATACAGAGAGGGGTTGTCCAGGATCCAAGTAATCCCCGCTCATACTGAGCCCGTCGAACGTATGAGCGGATTGGCTCCTTTTATGGGCGGGCGGGTTGCGTAAACCCGCCCCTACCGTTTCTATTTTTTTTTACCAAATAATCGTAGATGATAGAGTCCCCTCTCCAAATCGTTTGGAGAGGGCTAGGGTGAGGAAAGTCCCCTCTCCAAATGTCTTGGAGAAGGTTAGTGCCTGCCCTGAGCGTAGTCGAAGGGGTGAGGAAATTCCCCTCTCCAAATATTTTGGTTTTTGATCACGATGAGGGCATTAATCGTTAACCGATTCGCAATCGTCCGAATCGGGAAGAGGGCTAGAGCCTGCCCTGAGCGTAGTCGAAGGGGTGAGGATTATCGGCTTGGGGTTTATAGTATCTGGTTATTTGGTTATTATTTGTTAGCATGCTATTTGAACCCGCCTTCTTCTTGCGATATAGTGTTGGCATTGGCTTGCATCGTGACAGGATATTGACATAATAAGTTACTGCACAGTTTAAAGGAGATAGGAAATGGAAAAACTCCGGATCGGTTTTGTCCCCGCGCACCGCGCCCCCTTCGATGAGTCGTGGGCGGTGCAGATGCGGGAACGGTGCCTGAAAGCTTTTGCTAAAAACAAGATGCTGGAAATCGTGGTCCCTGATGTCAAACTGACCCAGGGCGGCTGCGTACGTGATGACGCCGAGGCGGAGAAGGTTATCGCCTTGTTCCGGGAGCAGCAGATCGACGGTTTGATCATCGGGACGATGACCTTCGGCGATGAAGTCTCCGCCCTGTCGGTGGCCTCCGCATTCAGCAACCGGCCAATTATGTTATTCGGCACCAGGGAAGGCCCCTTTACTGCTGACGGCAACCGCCGTTCCGATTCCTTTTGCGGCACCCTGTCCATTTCCTCCGGCCTGCACCGCCGCCACATCCCCTTCCTTTTCGCCGGCATCGTCTTCCCGGAAGAAGCCGACTTCCTGGACAGTTTGGACAATTTCGTGCGCGTTTGCGCCGTCGGCCGCGGCTTTATCGGCGCCCGCATCGGGCTGGTCGGACCCCGGCCGGAACGTTTCGAGACCTGCATCTTCAGTGAGGATGCCCTGACCGAGAATTTCGGACAGACAGTGGTGCCGATCGACCTGGCTGACATCATGAACCGGGCACAGTCGCCGGAAAGCCGAACGAATGTGAAGAAGATCATCCGCAAGATAAAAGCCGAAGCTGATATTTCCGCCCTCGATACCACGACCGCAGAAAAGATCGCCGGCCTGGAATATGCCCTGACCAAATTCGCCGCCGAAAAGAAACTCTCCGCCATGGGCGTGCAGTGCTGGACGGCCATGCAGTCGGTCTACGGCCTCTCCCCCTGCTATACCATGGGGCGGCTGACCGATATGGGTATCATGACTTCCTGCGAAGTAGATATCTACGGCGCCCTGACGATGCTGATCCAGTACCTGGCCGGATTGGGGACCACCGTACCCCATTTCATTGACTGGACTATCCAGCACCAGGAAAAGAAGAATACCTTCTTTGCCTGGCACTGCGGTAACGGGCCGCCCTCGCTGTCCTGCGCCGCTGGTAAGGTTGATATCAGCTATCATAGTATCCTGGGCGAATCACTGGGCCTGGACCGTTCTAAAGGCACCGGCGAATTCCAGATCAAGCCCGGCCCGGTTACCCTGTGCCGCCTGCAGGAGCATGACGGTGAATTCAAGATGCTGGTCACCTACGGCGATGCTGTGAAAACCAACCAGAAACTGCGCGGATCATGGTCGTGGGTCACCGTGCCCGACCTCGAACTGCTGTACTCCACCCTGGTGGAAGAGGGCTTTACCCATCACGCCAGCCTCATCCATGGGGACTATACGCGGGCTATCAGCGATGCCTGCGAGTACCTGGGGATAGAACCGGTGGAAGTGTAATCAGTAAACCCTGATTTCAGGCGTGATATTTATCTGGTGATATATTGTGCGTGCAACACGGCTTCTAATTGAGTGCTGCTGCATTCTAAAGCGACGCCAGAAAAGGTGCATAATATGAAACGAGATCGGGTAAGCCTTATTTGCCCTGTTTTTTCCTGGTTGTCAGTGTGATTAGAACTCCGGCAATCAATAGCGTGCAGCAGGTAATCACGATGGGGAACCAGTTGATGCCTCGGTTTTCGGCCAAAGGTATCGGTGATTGGATATTGCTCGTGGTGGCCGGTGGTAATTGTTCAATGGTAAATGAAGAAATTAGATCGTTGATATTTACCATATAATTTCCCGGGTCGTGGCGATTTACAGAAAATTCGACAATAGACTCAGCCCCGGCCTTGAGCGATATGCTCTTAGCCATTTCCGATGAATGGTTAATGGCCAGAATAATATTGTACTCCCCGTTGGTACCCCCTGTATTACTCACTTTAGCTGAGATTGTGATCGCTTCTCCGGGTGAAGCCAGTATAGGCCGGACTTCTAAGTCCGATATTGTGAAGGCCGCAGGGGCAGGTGGTGGCGGTGATGTTGTAGCCACAGGAACTTTCGGCATCCCTGCTAGAGCGTATTTGCCGCTGCGTTCGATCTCTGTAGAAACATTTAAGGTTGCCTTATTATATTGACTATTACAGATTTTCCACAGCGAATCGCCTTTATCAAAAACTACAATATGAAGCGTTTCCGTATCGATGTCGGCCGGTATTCCAGCGATATCATTGTAGAAGGTAAGAGTAATTGTCGGGGAAAAGGTTGCTCCTTCGGGTGACAGTTCATAAACCGGGCTGATCAACTTGTAGTTTGAAATCAGGGGAGTAAGACTGGCGGTGGTGTCGATCTTAATCGCCTTAAGTGGGCAAGCCTCTTTCGTTCTGGCTAAAATTCCTTTACTAAAATTTAACTCTATTTTTTCATCTGGAGATCTTAAAGATAATGCCAAATAAAATAAGCCATCATTGTTGGTATATGGTGTTAATACGGTAGAACCAGGCTCTACCGGCGGGCTAAAGCCGCTTCCCCCGCTAAAACTATTACTAAGATCGGTAACGATATCAGCGGCAAGAACAACCGAGATAGTATGGTCTGCATTGACGTTGGTGAAAATATAGCTGCCGGCTGCCCCGGCGGACACGCTGTCAACTAATACATCCGTGATATGATAACCGGTGTCTGCCGATATCTGAAATACCTGGCTGGCGCCGGCATTAACCGTGACGCTGCCGGAAGGCGAAATAGAGCCGTGTTCCCCCGCGCTGGCGGTGATCGTGTAGGCAGCGGATGTATCAGCGGCAAAACTTGCGGCGATACTATGGTTTGCATTGATGTTGGTGAAAGTATAGCTGCCGGCTGCCCCGGCGGACACGCTGTCAACTAATACATCCGTGATATGNTCTGAAATACCTGGCTGGCGCCGGCATTAACCGTGACGCTGCCGGAAGGCGAAATGGAGCCGTGTTCTCCTGCGCTGGCGGTTATTGTAAAAGCCGCAGGCGCATCAGCGGTGAATACAACCGAGATGGTATGGTTGATATTTATGTTTAAAAAATTATACTGTTCAACAGGACCGATTGATGATCCGTCTACTTTTACGTCGGCAACATGATAGTTGGCTCCCGGTGCCATCAGGAAACTAAGGTCTGAGTTTGAACGCACGGAAATATCACCGGAGGGTACGATCCAACCGTGTTCTCCGGCAGTAGCGGCAATCGTGAATCTTGGCAAATCATCGAATGCGAAAGCCGCAGAGATTTCATGATTGGCATCAATTGCGGTGAAAGTATAACTGCCGACGGCGCCAACTGATACCCCGTCTACATAAACATCGCTAATATAATATCCTTCATCAGGCGAAATAAAAAAGGTCTGGCTGGTGTTAGAGTCAACTGTTATATCCCCGGAAGGAGTGATTGATCCGTGTGCTTCGCAGTGCGCTTCGATATTGAACTCTTCTATAGGAAGTGGCCATGAGGATACAGTCACTACTCTTTGCGTATAACGATACATGTACATCTGGCCAAGTCCTGCATACCAGATGTCTGATTTTCCTTTTAGATGCTGAATGTGTTCGTAAGCGATACCTCCGGGAGTCCAATTATTTTTACCAATATGTCCCCAAACATGATAGATTCCGCCGTTACTGTAGATATGGTCGAATATGTTATTCAGGTAATCCAGTGTAGAGGTATCCAGGTAGGCGGATGTCCAGGCCCGTCCAAAGTGACGGTCCAAGCTGTTCCATTCAGCCCAGGGAGTGGCTCTATTCTCCCCTGAAACTTCATATGTTTGTCTGGCAACCAGGTATCCGTATTGGCCAAGCTTCTGGCTGACCATATCATCCGAAAAGCCATATGGTTCAATCCAACTCCAGATATATCCCTGGCCATCCTTACTATAAGGCAGGCTTAGGTTATTGAGAATATCAGATTTACTACCCCCGATCTCCGAATCAGCATCCGGGTAGGGAGGGGCCGCGTGACTCCTTGAATGGGAAGCTATTTCCAAATACCCATAGTCCACGCCCGTTTGGAATACCGACCAATCCACATCCTGTCCCAAAGTTTCGATAGCCGGAGTCCACCAGACCTGCGCATTTGCGAACAACTGACTGGCTTCCAGAAATTTATCATTTCCACCCCATGTCGGTACTTCTCCGACATCGTCAATGGATATGATAACGGCTTTGTTTCTATTGTCGTAGAAATCCGGTATTCCGAGATAATTGATGAGTACATCCGTCCCTGAATGATCTATAATTTTTACAAAAATATCGTTGCTATAAGAAGCAAAAGCCAGTGAAAGATAAGCTTTATTTGCCGGATAATCGAAGCGTGCTGCTTCAATTCCACTAAATGAATCGCTGCCCGACATGGTTGGGATCTGTGTCCAGGTACCTGAAGTGGAATATGACTTGTAAGCTGTGAGATCTTCGCTATCAATGGGTATAGAGAAAGCATAAGTAACCGGATAAGTAAAACCATATGTATCGTGATCTAAAGAGCAGATTGATAATTTGTAAGAACAGGCAGGTTCATAACCGAATTTTTCAGTAAATAATGTCCTATCCGTGACGGCTTCAAGAGCATTGGCAGTGAGAGGTGCAAGAGACAGTTCATAAAAATGTGTACTTAAGATATTCAGTATACATGTTATAGTGATGGCGAATATAAAAGTAAGTTTATGTTTCATCTATAATATTCTTAATACCAGACAAGACCGACTAAAGACTCAATTCTTATTTAGTTTTTAAAGATACTAAAGTATAAACTTCTTCGTAATAACAATGCTTATTCAGATTTAAGGACTGATACAACTAATATGTATTCGTATTAGCTGGTTCAAACAATTCTACCATACTTACCAGTCTATATAGTACTTAAGTAGTAGAATATTACATATAGGAGATAAATACAAGGTCATTTTTCATAACTTTAATTGACAAGTTATAGCTTTTTTGTTTTTAACATAGTACTTTTGGCCATACAGGACGAGAAAACCAATGTTCTGTACTCATCTCAGCATATAATAGTTGGGTCATTGGCATATTTTACACTCAGTGATACCTGGGAAAGGGTTGATAGCTATTCCCCACTATACTGCTGCAGCAGGCGGGCTTCTGCTGCTGCGAACCGGTCCAAATAGCCGCCGGGTTGATGGAAGGTCTGGACGTCTTCCGGCAGGGGGGTGAGAGCATCGCGGCGGGGCAGGAAAGCGGCACTGACAGCATCGATATCCACATCACGGCCGGCTGATTTCATCAAGGCAGCGATGCCGGCGACAGCGGCGCCCAGGGCGGCGCCGGCTTTGCCGGTGACGATGACGGGCTGGTTCCAGATGGCAGCCACCCGCCGCAGGATAGCGGGGCTGTCTGCGGCTCCGCCCGTGATATAGAGGGGGGTGGTGCCGGGTGGGGAAAAAGCCTTCGAGTGCAGGTAGACGGCAGCCAGGCTGGACTCGATGATGCCCGTGTAGTCGCTGCCCAGCGTGGGCTGGTTGCTGCCTATCCTGGTCATGTCGAAGCTGCCGGAAGCCGGGAAAGACTCGCGGCGGGGCTGCCAGAAAACCAGGCTTTGCCCGGGTGGGGTTTGCTGTAAAGCAGCCTCGGCCGGGGCATAGTCTTCACGCCCCATGCCGTAAAGGGCACGGACCTGGTCCCAGACCAGGGCGCCGTTAGTGCGGCAGCCGAACATGAAAGGCCGGCCTACCCCGTCGTACATGGCGGACGCAGCGCCGGTGATGTCCATCGTCCTGCCGTCGGTTGCGGCCATGTTGACGAAGCTGGTCCCCAGACTCAGCAGGCTGCCGCTGACCACGACCTTGGACTGGGGGTTATCGCCGGAACCGGCGGCAACCAGGCAGTCCGCAGGCAGGCCGTACTTATGGACGAAGTAGGCGGCGATAGTGCCCGCGACGGCATCCGGGGCGGCCAGGGCGGGTAGTTTGCGGCGGAAGGCCGCCCTGCCTCCCGGCAAGCCCCGGGAAATGGCCCCGAGCAACTCTTCCGACCACTGGCGGCGGCGGTAATTCATGAGGGACATACCGCAGGCATTACCGAAATCAGCCGGTACATTGGCATTCCCGGTCAACACCGCCGGAATAAAGTTGCCGAGAAGCTGGATGATATGCGTTGTCCGGTAGACGTCAGGGTACTGTTCGGCGGTGCGGCGGATGACGGTGCCGGTAAAGCGCAGCTGGGCATCCGAACCGGAAAGTTCGATAAGCCGTGCTTTACCGCCCACCGCATCACGGAGGAAGCCTGCCTGGGCGGCAGTATTCGAAGTCATCCAGATGGGTGCCCGGCTGTAAGCCAGGCTGTTTTTGAGCATGACAGCGAGTTCTGTAGACGTGCTGTCCGCACCCCGCAGGCTCTGGAATAAAGCCGGCGCCCGGGTGTTCAGGTAGACATGGCCGTGCTGCTGGCCGGAGGCATTGATAACAGCGAGGACCGAGAGGTCGAGGTGGGTTTGCAGGTCGTGCAGCAGGGCATCGAGGGCCGCCAGGAACATGAGCGGCGGCTGGTCGGCCTCGCCTGCGGTGCGGGGCGGCAGGATGTAGTCCGCCGGTTGGATGCCGAAGACATTGAGACGGGGATCCCGAACATAATTCAGGGAATGCCGGGCGACGACAGTGGAGGCATCGATGTCCAGCACTATTGCAGAGAGACTCTGCGTGCTCAGGTCAAGGCCGAGGGCAAGTCTGTGTTTGGGCATATATGTTCCTTTTCATCAATATAAAAGATGCTTAAGACCAGCCTTGATATGTCATTTCGAAGTACGAAGTACTGAGAAATCCGTTTCTTACTAAGGAAGAACGGATTCTTCCCCTACGGCGGCACCTCCAGGTTCAGAATGACATTTCTGTGATTCATCTATTCCATCTCGATGACCACTTTCACCGACTGCGGCCGGGGTTTTACCGCATATTCATAAGCCTTGATGGCATCGGCGAACTTATAGCGGTCGGTGATAAGCGGCTTGACGTCGATGCTGCCGGAACCCAGTAAGGCGATGGCCCGGGGATAGATATGGGCGTAGCGGAAGATGGTCTCCATGCGGGCTTCCTTAGCCTGGGCGGCCACGATATCGACCGGGACCGGATTTACGGGCATGCCGATAAAAACGACCCGCCCGCCGGGACACAGAGGCTCAAAGATATTGGCGATGGCAGCGGCACTGCCGCTGGCCTCGAAAATTACGTCGACGCCCCAACCACCGGTCTCCTGTGCTACGACCTCTGCCAGCTTCTGCGTCTTGATGTTTACGGGGATGAAGCCGTATTCAGCCGCCAGTTCGAGCTTGGGCTGGATAACATCAGAGATGATGACCTTGCTGCAGCCGGCGGCGCGCGCGGCGAGGGCAGTGACCAGGCCGATAGTGCCGCAGCCGCAGACCAGGGCGGTATCGCCTGGTTTGACGGCGGCTTTTTTTGCCGCCTGGAGGCCGACCGACAGCGGTTCCACCATGGCCCCTTCGGCATAACTGACGTTGTCCGGAAGCTTGAAGGTGAACATGGCGGGGTGCACCACGGTTTCCCGCAGGCAGCCGTGGATGGGAGGCGTCGCCCAGAAGCGGACGGCGGGGTCGAGATTATACAGCCCTTCCAGGGTGGCGCGGGAGTGGAGGTCGGGGATGCCCGGTTCCATGCAGACACGGTCGCCAGCTTTTAAAGCACGCACATTACGGCCGACCTCTATTATCGTACCGGAGGCTTCATGGCCGAGGACCATGGGGGCGTTGACGACGAAGTTGCCGATCTTGCCGAACTCAAAGTAATGGACATCGCTGCCGCAGATGCCCACGGTATGGATCTTGATCTTGACATCATCCAGGCCGGTTTTTTCCTCAAGGGGCATATCAAGGATAGCCAGACTGTTTTTCTCTTTGAGGACCAGGGCTTTCATATCTACTCCTTTATAATGAATTCGCCTTCCAGACGGATATCGGTGGAAGACGCCCCGACCATTACTTTAAAAACTCCCGGTTCGACTTTCTTTACCATTTCCCGGTTATAGAACGCCAACGCTGCTGCCGACAGCGTAAAAGCCAAAGTACGGCTTTCACCGGGTTTGAGGTGGACTCGCTGAAATCCCTTCAATTCCTTGACCGGGCGGGTAACGCTGGCGACGATATCATTGATGTACAATTGGACCACTTCATCGCCGGCACGGCGGCCGGTATTCTTAACTGCCGCCTTGATAGTGACGGTACCGTCAGCCCTGGCCTGAGCCGGGGAAATGGACAGATCACTGTAGGTGAAAGTGGTATAGCTGAGGCCGTGCCCGAACTCATAAAGGGGGCGGACGCTGACATCCACATAGTCGACCCAGACGGCAGAGCGCCGCCCGGAGGGTTTATGCCCGTAATAAGCCGGTACCTGCCCTGCCTGGCGCGGGAAAGAAGCAGCCAGTTTGCCGCCTGGATTATAATTGCCGAAGAGGACATCGGCCACGGCCCGGCCGCCTTCTTCACCGGGCAGCCAGGCGGCGACGACGGCGGGGAGTTTTTCCGCCAGCCAGCCCAGGGTCAGCGGCCGGCCGTCGATGATCACCAGGACCACCGGTTTCCCGGTATCGTAAATGGCCTTGACCAGTTCTTCCTGGACCCCGAGCAGGCCGAGTTCGGTGCGGTCACGCATCTCGCCGCAGGTGCATTCCGGCAGCAGGCCGGACTTGCCGCCCACGACCACTACGACGACATCGGCTTTCTTTGCCGCGGCCGCGGCCGCTGGAATCCGGCTTTGGTCCGGGCTGTTATAGTCGCAGCCTTCAGCATACAGCACCCTTGTCTGCGGGGAAACCGCGGCCTTGATGCCGTCGAGGACGGTGATGATGCGGGGGGTGTCGACGATGCCTTTCTGGGCGGAGCGGTCCTTCCACTTAACTTCGGGCTTGCCGGTGGTGGGGTTGGTGGAAATCTCGTAACCGACATTGCTGGGATAGGTGTAGTCGCCCAGCAGGTTACGCTGGGAAGCGGCATTGGGGCCGATGACGGCGATAGTACGGATCCCCTTATCCAGGGGCAGCAGGCCGCCGTCATTCTTTAAAAGGACGATGGACTTGCGGGCGGCCTCCCGGGCGAGGGCGCGGTGGGCTGAGATATCGAATACCTTCTTGACCGCCTGGGGTTCGACGAAGGGATGATCGAATAAGCCGAGGCGGTATTTCATGATCAACAGCCGCAGCACGGCACGGTCGACTAAAGCTTCGGGAAGCAATCCCTGTACCACTTTCTCCTGCAGCGGTTGGGCAAAGCAGTCGGCATGGGGCAATTCAATATCGATGCCGGCAGCCAGGGCCAACCCCGCGGCTTCCCCTTTATCGGCACAGATACGGTGGATGGTCATTAACTGCTCGATGGCATAATAGTCCGAAACTAACAGACCGTCGAAACCCCATTCGCCGTGCAGGATTTCCGTCAGCAGTTCGGCGGAGGCGCCGCAGGGGATGCCGTCGATTTCATGGTAAGCATTCATCACGGAGAGGACGCCGCCTTCACGGACAGCTTTTTCGAAGGGAGCCAGGTAAACTTCCCGCAGCAGGCGGGGGGTGATGTGGGCGGGGGCACAGTTCAGGCCGCCTTCGGGCAGGCCGTGGCCGGCGAAGTGCTTGACGGTAGCCACGACGCCCTCCCTGATATCATCACCCTGGAGCCCGGTGACGTAAGCCAGTCCCATCCGGGATACGAGGTAAGGGTCTTCACCGAAAGTTTCTTCGATGCGTCCCCAGCGGGGGTCGCGGGCGACATCCAGTACGGGGGCCAGTCCCTGGTGGACGCCGCAGGCGCGCATCTGCTGCCGGATCACGGCCGTCATTCTATTAATGGTATCCGGGTCCCAGGTGCAGGCCAGGCCGATATTCTGAGGAAAGATGGTCGCTCCCTGGGCACGGAAGCCGTTCAGGCATTCTTCATGGACCATGGCCGGGATGCCCAGCCGGGTATTTTCGATGAGGTATTTCTGAATAATATTCGCCAGTTCCGCTACTTCAGCCGGCGGTAAACCGGAGGTCCGGCCCAGCGCACTGATCTGCCCGATGCCATGGCTCAGAATGGGGGCGGCCTTTTTCAGGTCGAACCCATTCTTTCCCAGCAGCGGGGTGGCATAGGTGCTCCCCAACTGGGCGATCTTTTCCTCGAGGGTCATCCGGGAAAGCAGGCGTTGTGCTTTTGCCCGGATACGGCTCAACTCTTTGTTTTTTTTCTCCATGGTTTTTGCCTTAACCTCCGCATATACTTGGCCGCCGGTATCCCGGATATCGATCATCTCCAGCCTGATTAGTCTGGGATATTAATCACCTAACGGATGAACTGGTATTAAAAACGCTTTGATTTTACTCTCTCAGCAGTGTCCATTCAACAAGCGCTCCGGGGAGTTAAAATTTGCTTTCCCCAGTGGGAGTGCTATAATCTTTACCCGGTAAGAGGCCTATCGGTCGATAATTAATTAACGTTTGGTAACTATTTCTTGACGATTACCTAGGTGGTAAAAGTTGAAAAAGCCGGGCGAGGAGGGGAACAGTGTATAAAAAGATCATGGTCCCTTTAGACGGATCGCAGATCGCCGAACACGTTTTCCCGCACCTGGAAACGGTGGTGAAAGGCTGCCGGGAGATGCCGGAGGTGATACTGGCACAGGCAGTGGAACCAATTACCATCCCGGTAGGACGGGAAGTTTCGCAGTTCGCTTCTATCAAGCAGGTGCAGGAATATGAGAGCCACCGTAAGAAAGATGCCGAGAAATACCTGTATGAAAAAGCATCGTACCTGATTGACCGCGGCGTTAGAAGCCGGGTCGAAGTGCTGACGGGCAAAGCGGCCGAGGTATTAGCCGAATATGTGAAAAAGAACGGCATAGACCTGGTGGTGATGGCCACCCGGGGCCGTTCCGGACTGAAACAGATGGTCCTCGGCAGTGTGGCAGAACGGTTGTTGCGCAGTGTTGCCGTGCCGGTTTTGATGGTATGGCCGAAATAATGAGTACTATACTGCGTGGATGGTCGCCCGGGGAATGACGGAGGTCATTTCCTTTTTTATAGGTGGGATAAAGAGATGAATGAAACCTGGCTGTGGCCGGTATTTATTGGGGTATTCCTGGTTGCCATGGTACTGGACCTGTTTGTTTTCCAGCGCAAAGCGCATGTCATTCCGGTAAAAGAAGCGTTAAAACTGGTCGGTTTCTGGGTCGCCCTGGCCGTGGCGTTTAATATAGTCCTCTATATTTTTCTGGGCCATGAAAAGGGGGTCCTGTTCACGACGGCCTATCTCATCGAATACTCGTTAAGCATCGATAACCTGTTTGTTTTCCTGGCGGTCTTCACCTATTTTGCTGTGCCCAGGGAGGCGCAGCGGAAAGTCCTGCTGTGGGGCATACTCGGGGCAGTGTTCTTCCGGGCGCTTTTTATATTTTCCGGAGCGGAACAGCATGACCGGTTC
>JAEAME010002110.1_pt1 | contig 12199 bp, 8 predicted proteins | sample 8958731 | NCBI WGS metagenome assembly JAEAME01 (sample SAMN16933194, study PRJNA681113) | bioreactor sludge metagenome | isolation source: anerobic bioreactor sludge (Control) | place: India:Bengaluru | collected 2018-10-24 | reverse complement strand
CTTTTTATTTGATAAGATAAAGTATATTACCCACAGCTACTTTCAATCTATGATAAAAGGTAGAATAAAACCGAATGATATTTTAATTGTAAAGGATGGAGCTACTACTGGCAAAATAAGCTATGTTTCCGAGAAATTTCCATTTAGAAATGCTTCGATTAACGAACATCTATTTCGCTTGATTTCAGATAGCACAAAAGTAATTCAAAAATATTTGTTTTACTTTTTAAATAGCAATTATGGTCAGAAGCAAATCTTAAGTGATTTTAGGGGAGCAACAGTTGGTGGCATTTCAAGAGGTTTTCTTGATAAAGTAATCGTCCCTGTTACAACAATTCAAAAACAAAAACGCATCGTCGCCATCTTAGAAAAAGCCGATGCCTTGCGCCAGAAACGCCAACAAGCCCTTGCCCTGCTGGATGAATTTCTGCGGTCGACTTTTTTGGAGATGTTTGGGGATCCTGTTAAAAATATGTATCGATGGAATCAAAAAACATTAAAGCAGATTTCATTAAAATTCAGCGATGGCCCATTCGGATCAAATTTAAAAACTGAGCATTACACCAAGGATGGTGTGCGGGTAATTAGACTTCAAAATATTGGAATAGCGGAATTTACTAACAACGATAAAGCCTTCATATCAGAAAGCCATTATAGTAATCTTAAAAAACATACATGTTATCCAGGAGATGTTATAATTGCAGCTATGGGGAATCCCAACATTAGAGCTTGCATTGTTCCTGAATACATAAAACGTTCAATAAATAAAGCAGATTGTATTCAATTACGACCAGATAGCAAGATAGCAAATTCAAAATTTATTTGTCATATATTAAATTTACCTCAAACAATTCATTTGGTTTTAAATTTTATACACGGACAAACAAGAAGTAGGATAAGTATGGGCCAATTATCAACATTAAAAATACCAATTCCGCCCATCGACCTCCAAACCCAATTCGCCAAAATCGTAGAGCAAACCGAAGCCACCAAAGTCAAAATGCAGCAGAGCTTGCAGGAGTTGGATAACCAGTTCAGTGCGCTGCTGCAGCGGGCGTTTAAGGGGGAGTTGTAAGCAAATAAAGCCAAAACTAAAACCAGAGAAAGAGATGAATATGAAATTTAAATTAAGCCTAATTCTCTTAATTCTTCTTTTCCCTTTTGCTACTCGATCTCAGCAAACCAATCAACTAAAAGCAACAATTGAAGCTCAAAACAGTCGCATTCAAAAATTAGATTCCACCATCACACATTTGAAAAATGAAAATGCCCACCTGAAAGAATTAGCAGAGCAAGATATTGATCACGCTAAAAGCTTGATCAGCACAACGGAAACGATAGTGGAATTTATTGCTGTGTTGCTGACGATATTTACTTTAGTTGGCGGTTTTGTAATAGCGAAAATGTTTCGGCAAAGCAGTCAGATCAATAAAGATCACAAAGTGCTTTTGGAAGATTGGGAGAAGACAAGAAAAGAAATTGAGAATTTAAAAGAATCTTCGATGAAAGAAGGTAAAGAGCTTTTACAAATATTATTTTATATTACTGAGGGGGATAATAAGTTGAATGATAATCCTAATGAAGCTGTTAATTTATATGAAAAGGCTCTTAAAATTCGTGAATATAATCCTGAAGTATATGCTAAATTAGGATATGCCTATAGCAGATTAGGAGAATACGATAAAGCAATCTTCCAATTGGAAAAAGGATACAAAATTGCTCCCTCCAATTTATCAATTTTAATAACATTATCCAGAGCAAATAGATTATTAAAAAGATTGGAGAAGGCATCTTTTTATTGTAAAAAAGCTTTAGAAATAGATGAAAATGAAATTGGAGCTCTTTATGAGCTTGGTAGAATAGCTTTGGTGAGTAAAGATATTGAAAATGGAGAGCACATTTTTAAAAGATTAATGTTTTTGCGTGAATCAGATTCATGGTATAGAAACTTGGGTATTATCTATTTTATCAAAAAGGACAAACAAAAGGCATTATTCTATTTTGAAAAAGCATTATTAATGACTGAAAAAAAATTAATCCAAACACCAAATAATAAAGACGTCATTATACAAAAAATAATTTCATTGCTTGGATTGTGTCGTTTTGAAGAAGCAGAAAATGAATTCTTAAAATTAAAAAATTGTGGTCTTTATCCTTCTCAGATCCGTTATATTACTGAGAGGCTAATAATATTTAATGAAATATTAAAAAATGATAAAATCGAAAGAATGATTAACATGCTTAAATAAAAAAATGGAGTTACAGTATGGTTAAAATTCCATTGTTCCCTTCTTATATTAAAACCCAACTGCTCATCAAATGCCTGAACGGCAAAAACGAAACCGAATACAAATCGATGTGGAATACCATCTGGAATTTACGAGGCACACCCCAGGAGCCTGTGGATTGGCAGAGTCCCGATCAGTGGATTCCAGAACGATTGTCGGGAACGGATAAAGAATTTGCATTAATGATCTGGAAGGAAACCAGTCAGCAGGTAAATCCTCGCTATGTGCAGGGCATTCAATTCCTAATCGATGGCTATGATCTATTGACTTCGGAACACAGCAAGTTTAAGATCACCGAACGAGGACAAGCATTTGTCTCCAGCCTGGATAATCCGATCATCAATGAAATTGATGTGGAAGAAGGATGTGTATTTATTCTTTATATCTGCTCAATAAATCGGGAAGCGACTAGAAAAGCATTCCTGAAGGAGTGGGGAGAATATTTGAAAATTTATTCCAACTATCGCAAAGAAAGTGTGATCAAAGATTCGCTAAGGAGAAGGCTCACCAACTTATTGGAGCGAAAATTAATATCAAGGGAAGGCAACACGTATGATATAAATCCAGCGGGGGAGAAATATTTGTCGAGATTTGAAGATGTAAAATTTTCTCCTGATATGTCTGAAGAAGCGCAATTGAATAAAGAGGTCGAGCAATTCAATAACAAGCAAAAGATCATTTTTAAGAAAAAACTACACGATTTGACTCCTACGCAATTTGAGAACCTGATCAAAGATCTATTGGATGCCATGGGTTACGAGGATGTGCTGGTAACTTCTCCTACCAATGACAAAGGCGTGGATGTAGTTGGAAATATCCAAAATGGCATTACGATGGTGAGAGAAGTGATTCAGGTCAAGCGGATGTCCTCAAATATTCAGCGACCAATCTTGGATGCTTTGAGAGGTTGCCTGCATCGGTTCGATGCATTTCAGGGTACGATAATTACTCTATCCGATTTTTCAAAAGGAACTAAAGAAGCAGCTTTCGAACGTGGTGCAACGCCAATTACGTTGATCAACGGCGATAAACTGATTGATCTACTGATTCAAAATGAAATTGCAGTGAAGAACAAGCAGTTAGATTATTTTACAGTTGATAATAGTTATTTTGCAACGGGTGAGGATGAGGTGGAATAGCAGAATTTTTGTTATTCGAGCTTGTGAACGCCTGGCTCGATCTCTATAAAAAGCTGACCGATCCGAAGGTGAATGAGTTTTTTAAGCGGATCTGGTTCGAGGGAATTCAGCGGGAATTTGTCGATTTGGTGAACGGCTGAAAACAATATCACTTTGTTTTTGCTTATCCACTCAGCTTGAATAATTGCTATTATAAACTTCAAGATGCGAATTTGGTTACGATTTTGAACTTCGTGCTTACGGTTTTGGCATACGGGCTTAAAAAATGAGCTTATAAATGCCTAAAAAAATTTGTTAAAATTTGACCAAATAAGCCTATTTATTATTATTTTGTTGAGGTTAGCTTATCTTTACCTTTTATCAAAATGTTACTGGCATCAAATTTGCAATAAAATCATTGAACAGATAGCTTTATATTACCATTTGTTTAGTTCTGCCATTCTTGAGCTAAGGCACCGCACTTTTAAGCATTAAAAAGATGTAATGATTTTTGAGCCCATTCTAAAAAGGTCGGAAATGATAAAATTTTATCTGCGGCAGTCATTGCGATCCGCCTTAGACGGAGAAGCAATCTTCACTGGCACAAGGGATTGCTTCGTTCCGTTTCACTCCACTCGCAATGACTTCGTCTAAAAAGTGGTTTTAGAGTGGACTCATTTTTATAAAAACTTTTAGCTTTAAAAAAAATACTTGACATTTTCATTTAGCTGTTGTATTTTTCGAATGTCCTTTCAGATGAAAGGACGATTAAGCTAAATAATCAATAGCTAAACAGCATAAAACAGGCCAATTCAAAAACGAAAGCCCGAACCACAGCCCAGGATCATATATCCTGTTGTGATTCGGGCTTTTTTTATCACCACGAATGGATTTGGAAGATAATATGAAATGTCACCCAAAAACATGAAACCGCTCTTGAACATATGGGTGATTTGGCCTAAAAATAGGAGGGAGGGGATATATTCCAAAACTTATCTAGTTGAGAATATAAGAAGTTAGCAAGAAAAATAGGTGCAAAAGATGAGCAATTTTCATGGCAAAATGCATCAAAGATGTGCAAATTCAGCGCTAAAAATGAAAATGAAAAATATTTAATAAAGGCGCGAATTTCGTTACGATAAAATTACTAAAGTTAAATTAAAAATTTAAAATATTCTATTCACAATTATCAATTATATTTTAAAGTTGGAGTAGATAGCGATGGCGGGCAAACTGCGTTCAGTCAAATTACAATCTGTTGCAGACGTCAATAGATTCTTAGCGAAATTGGTAAATATGGTAAATCGTGATGAAATCGATCCGATCAAAGCGACGAAAATGGGTTATTTGTGCAATTCGTTGGCAATCGGTCTCCGTAGACAGGATATTGAAGAACGGATATCGAAATTGGAAGTGATGGTAAACGAAAATGGCAAATCTTGAGCTACGCATCAAAAAAATTGAGCAGCTTCTCAAACAGCAGCGCAAGCGGAATTCAAAGTCGCCTGATAAAAATGTGTTCATTTTACCCGATGATGAAAAGCGCTTTCAGGCATTCTTGCGGTATGCCAAAAAGCACCCCCGGGAGCGAGAATGGGTGGCGATCATCCTTCCAGCTAAAAAGAAAATCAGGTAATATGGCTATTGGGTATTCAAGTAATTGGACATAATTTTTTTGTTTGTAATTTTTTTTTATTTTATGCTGCGCTCTGCTCCTAGCGCGATGCCCTGTAATCGAAATTCGTAAATCTAAAATCAATAGTGAGGTGATGACGATGAAAGTAATTAAACCAAATCCCGGTCCCCAGGAACAATTCCTCAGTTCCCCGGCCGATATTACAATTTTCGGTGGTGCTGCCGGCGGCGGTAAAAGCTATGGATTGCTTATCGAATGCTTGCGCCATATAGATAATCCCTATTTTGGTGCTGTAATTTTCAGACGAACTTCAAAACATATATTGGCTGAAGGTGGGCTCTGGCAGGTCAGTCAGTCATTATATCGCAGCATTGGCGGAACACCTAAGGAAACGACACTGGAGTGGCTATTTCCCTCTGGTGCTCGAATCCGGTTTTCCTATCTGGATCATGAGAGTGATAAGTATAATTTTGACGGTGCTCAAATTCCATTGATCTGTTTTGACGAATTAACACATTATTCCAGCACGCAATTTTTCTATTTGCTCTCACGCAACCGCTCGACGTGTGGCGTTAAACCATACATTCTTGCAACCACTAATCCCGATGCCGATTCCTGGGTAGCCCAATTCATCAAATGGTGGATCGATGAAGAAACCGGTTATCCAATACCAGAACGAGCCGGCGTTATTCGCTGGTTTTATCACATCGATAATACTTTTTATTGGTATCATTCCAGGCAAGAAGCTATGCAAACTCAACCAGACCTATTTAAGCTGGCCCCACCGAAATCGGTAGCCTTTATTCCAGCAAAACTTGAGGATAATCCAAGGCTATTAAAGAAAAATCCCGATTATAAAGCGAATTTGCTCGCGTTACCATTAGTTGAACGGGAAAGATTATATTGCGGAAATTGGAAGATAATAGCAGAAGGAGGCAATCTGTTTAATCATGCCTGGTGGAAATTCGTCGATGCTCCGCCAGCCGAGAAGCGGATCATCATCCGTTATTGGGACAAAGCCGCCACAGCTAATGGCGGTTGCGAGACGGCCGGCGTTAGAATGTCAAAAACCGATAATAAGCTATATTATGTCGAGGATGTCGTTCATGGACAGTGGTCAACCTATGAACGAGAACAGATAATTCGGAAGACGGCAGAACAGGATGGTTTAGGAGTAGAAATCTATTTAGAGCAGGAACCTGGCAGCGCCGGCAAAGATAGCGCTGAATTTACCATTCGAAATTTAGCTGGTTTTAAAGCAAAAGCCCAGCGTGCAACTGGTGATAAAGTGGAACGGGCAATACCATTTTCATCACAGGTCGAGGCTGGTAATGTCTATCTGGTTAAAGGGGACTGGAATAATGTATTTATTCGTCAGCATCACAACTTTCCTCAAACGAAACTAAAAGATATGGTTGATGCCTCAAGCGCTGCATTTAATTTCTTAGCTTCACGGAAAATAACCTTTAAGTGGGAACAGCGGATGGAAATAAAGACACATGAGATTAAGCCGTTTGATTTTCAGAATGAATTGAGGGGATGGAGATGGGAATGTTAATTTTGATTTCAGAATTACGATTTACGAATTCGATGATTTTTTAGTAATGAATAGGGGAGAGCATGATGTTTTAAAATTAAGCTATACCCGATTGAGGTCAAGTGAAATGGTGATTTGAAATCTTAAGCAGGCCAGGCCTGCAAATGATTTTTGAACAATTAAATGCTACAATAATAGATCAGTTATGGGTTGGGCTTGCCCACCAATAACTGAGCTTTTACCTGCTACAAAAGATTTTTGTTGATTTTTATATCGAAATTCTGTAAATTAAGCAGTCATATAAATATGTCGGGATTCCAATCGGTAAAAAAAAATAGATATTTCAAACAGCATCTGCTCAAATATGGGTTTTTCCGATGGATTTTTAATTTTGCGCCAGTAGCTCAATTGGATAGAGCGTTGGCCTCCGGAGCCAAAGGTTGTGGGTTCAATTCCCGCCTGGCGTACAAAACAAAGAAAAGGTAGAAGGTGGGGACAGAAGAACGAAATATAAAGATACTGATTGAGGAAGGCAAAATTGATTCAGTTCTAAGTTATATTCCCTTCCTGTGCTTTATTCCGCTTTTTAAATCCAATTTAAACCATTTCGCTAAAAAGCATGTAAGACAGGGCTTATTATTGCTCATTACTGAAATTATAGCTTTATTTTTTTTGGTTGATTTTTTTAGCACTATTTTCTGGACATTGGTTTTGATTGTTTGCGGCTTGCTTTCTCTATCTGGAATTTCGAAATCGCTCGCAGGAAAAGATATGAAAATTCCTTTTATTGGCAATTTGTTTGAAAAATATGACATATAATAATTAATCTAAAGAAACTTGTTTGGGAATGAAAGATAAGACTCACCAGAAAACAATTAGCGTAGCATTAGCATTGAGCGATATCGATGGAGATATTGAGCAATTACAGTCTCCTTTAAACGAAATAGAGAAACAATCCCTTTTAAAGAAAGTATTAGCGCTACCAGATAATTTTCATGATGTTATTGATTTTAAAATCAATGACGAAAAAATACATTTTTTTTGGCACTTGCCGCATTTTAATCCACAAGCTGAAAGCCTGCATAGAAATGCTCTGTTTGAAGCCAGAAAAGGAGATTTGAATCAAGCGATTGAATACTGGACCAAAGCTTCTCAAATAAATCCTCAAGATCCTGATTATTTTTTTAATCTGGGAGTTGCATATTTCGAAATTAAGAAATATATAGAAGCCATCGACGCTTTGACCAGAACTTTAGTAATATGTCCAATTTATCCAAAAGCAAGCCTGATTTTAGGAACCTCTTATTTAAAAATTAGAAAATTTGAAAATGCAAAGAAGCATATTGAAAAAAGTTTGATTATTGATAAAAATAGTCTGCTGGCTTATTTAAATTTAGGAACAGTGCATAGCATTTTAAAAGATTATACGAACGGAATTGCTAAGTTTGAAAAGGCAATAGCATTAGCTCCCAAAGAAGCTAATGCTTATATGGGATTAGCTAAGATATATTTAATATTAGATGATAGTGAAAAATCAAATTTTTATTTTAAAAAAGTGATTGAGTTGGATAGGAAGGGGAATCTGGCTAATTATGCAAAAAGGCTGATTACTTCCCAAAGAATGCAACAAACTGATAATGATGAATCTATTGACGTAACAGAACTGTCAAATCCAGAAGAATATTATTCAGAAGGATATAGGAATTATATAGCTGGCAACTTTCAAAAATCAGTTCTAATGTATAAAAAATATCTTCTCAGTAAGAGCGACGATGATTATGTCTGGTACGCTTTAGGTGAGGCATATTTGCGAGTGGGTAAACCTGAGTTAGCGGCTGAATCATTCAAAAAATCAGCAAAGTTATCAACTTCAAAGGGATTGTATTATAAGGCGCTAGGAATCGCATTCGAAAAAATGGGAAAATTTGAAAAAGCTGTTGCTGCGATGACCAAAGCCAACGAGTCAGGAAAGTTAGATAGTATTACTTACTGTATCTGGGGCAAGGCTTTATTTGAGCTGAATAAAAATAAAGAGGCTATTGATAAATTAGAAGAATCATTAAAAACGAACAAGAATAATTTATTAGCAAAGTATTACATGGCCCAGGCACTATTGAAAGAACAAGAATTTGATGATGCCGTTGGTTATATTGATGAAATTCTCAATACAAAATTAGAGACTCCTTTGAAATTACTGTCTCAACAATTAAAGCAAAAGGTAATGAATAATAGCCAATAAACGGTAATAATTGTTAAAATATGGTGTCGCATAATATTTATTATGTAAACAACATAGTATTTTAAGAAAAATTACTTCAATAATAATGAATAATCAAAAGCTTTTACTGAATGCGTTAGGTGTCCAGCAGAAATAAAATCAACTCCCGAATTTAAGTATTCGCTAATATTTTCTATATTTACGCCACCAGAAATTTCCAGCTTCGTTTTTCCAGCAACGATTTCAGTAGCGCGCTTTATTTGTTCCAGATTCATATTATCAAGCATGATCCTATCCACATTTAAATTCAGTGCTTCTTTCACTTCTTTCTGGTTCCTTGTCTCAACTTCGATTTTTAAATCCAAATTGTTTGATTTTAAATAGCTTCTGCACAGGCTTACCGCCTTTTCAATACTTCCCGCCGCTGCGATATGGTTTTCTTTTATTAGAACCATATCAAATAAACCAATTCTGTGATTCACGCCGCCGCCGACCATAACTGAATACTTATCTAAATATCGCCATCCTGGAAGTGTTTTTCGTGTGTCTAACAGCTTGATATTCGATGTATTTAATTTATTCACGAACTTATTGGTAAGCGTAGCAATGCCGCTCATTCGGGCCAAAAAATTTAGAGCTGTTCGCTCACCAATCAAAATGCTTTTTATTGGACCATTTATTTCAATAACTGGCTGTTTATTTATAAGCTTATCTCCTTCGTCAGCATTTAAAATGACCTTGATTGATTCATCCACGTACGAATAGACCATCTTCACCACAAAGCCGCCCGCGAGAATGCCATCTTGTTTGGCGATAATCGTTGCAGTTCCTTCTTTTTGATTTCTTAAAATTGCATTTGAAGTCACATCGCCAATTTCATCAAGATCTTCATCAAGTGCTACTTTAATTAATCTATTTATTTCTATATTTAAATTGTCTAAAAAAAATTTGTTTAAAAATTTCAATTTAGGTTCATTTGGTAAATCAATCATATATTTCCTTCTCCGTTTTCAGTTGATGCGCGACTAATTTCATCTAATTTCTCCTTCGCGGACTTCCCAAATACGCTTTCAGCGCCCTGCTCGGTTATAATTCGCTGAAATAATTGTCTTGCATTTTCAAGCTTGCCTAATTTTATATAAGCTATGGCAGCTTGATATTGAGCTGTTACTTTATATTGACTCAATAATTTTGCTGGTTTTGAGAAGTAAACAATTTTTAAATATTCACTGATTGCTTGTTGAAATTGCCCACTTCCAAAATAGCATTCACCAATCCAAAATTGAATGCGGGGTTCATTGTCAATATCCGCTTCTGGCAAAAGTTTTCTAAATAACTGGATTGCATAATCAAATTCGTTTAATCGATAATAATAATAACCAATCTGAATTTTTTTCTCAAATGCATCATCCGCTAAAGGAAACTTAGTTAAAAATTCTCGGGAGAGCACGATCGCTTTATCCCACATTTGCAGATCACCATAGCACTTAATCAGATTATGCATTCCGATTTTTAAATTTTCTTCAGTGATGTCCTTTTGTTCAATAGCATTTTTATAGGCTAATAAGGCATTTTCGATCTGTTTTGCTTGCAGATAGTAGAAATTGCCGAGGGTAATATATACTTCTGCTAGAATGCTATTGCCAGTCTCCTCTTTAATTAAATCAGTTAAAATCTCCAATGCCTCTTCGTTTTTATTCAAAATAAAGTACAATTTTCCCAGCAAATACTCAGCCTTAACTCCTTCCGAGCTATTTTTAAAATCAGATCTGACTTGTTTGAATATCTTTTCAGCCTGGTCAAAAATCTTTTCTTTTAAAAAATAATCACCTTTCTCTAGCTGGATCCCGGCCTGTCTGCTTTTTTCATCTTTAAATTGTTTTTTATAAATTTCATATTTGCTATCTGCTGAAGCAATTTGACCCAATTTATATAGACAAACGATTTCCTGGGCAAATACGTAAGCTCTTTCCACATCAGATAGTTGCTGCTCATTTAATGCTTTTGAATAGTATGGTTTGGCTTCCTCGTACTTTTCCTGTTGAAAAAAGATATCGCCAAGATTAACCAATGATTTTGACAATAAACCATCGGCAGCACGAGTATTTTCTAATTGCTGAAAATAATCCACTGCTTTTGTCTGCTCTTCCTTTTTAGAAGTATTAAATAACACTCCCAGTGAAAATAGAACCTGATCCTTATATTTACCCTGTGGAAATTTAAACAAATACTTCTGATAAAATTGTATTGCTTCATCTTTTTGATTTATTGTTTTTAAAATATCTGCAATATTGAATATCACTTCCTGAAGTATGTTGCTTTCGTTTTCAGAGTTTTCTTTCTGTAAAATACTTAGCTTGGTTTCATATTCCTCGTAGATATCCATATAATGGTCTAATGCCAGCGTGTAGTTTTCTTGTTTTGTCAGATAGTACCCAATATTCAATTTTGCACTGTCTGCAAGATCGCTGTAAAAAAATTTGCTTATGATCTGTTTTGAGTATTCAGTTGCCGCCTGGAAATCTAGTTTCGATTCTGACAACTTAGCTAATTGAAAATATGCTTCGCACGTTTTGCTGTTATTTGGATAATCATCAACGAAAGAATTAAGCTTTTCCTGGGCGAGATTAAAATTTTTTCTTTGATATAGTAAAATGGATTGATAATATTTAGCTTCGGGAATGAGTGAGCTATTTGGATGGTCAGCAATTATCTTTTGAAAATTATTATAAATATCCAAACTGTCCTGTAAAGTGGCTGCGCCTTCGTTCAGTCGCAATAATCCCATGTCAAAATTTATTTGATCGAGATAAGGACTCGTGAGGTATTGAGCTGCAAAAGAAACCAAAGCTTCTTTCATTTGAATAAAGTGAGCAGTTTCGCTTTTATTGAGACTCAGTTTTTTAATTTCAATTTGGTGAAATGCAGCGTCATCTGCCCAATCGCTATTTGCGAAATCTTTAATTAATTGATCGTAATTAATATTAGCACTATCTATCAGCGCAGCAGCTTCTTGATTATTAATAATCGCGTTCTCCCCAAGCAACTGATAACTTCTGCCACAAAAATATAATAGTTCATCTATTGGAACGTCTCCCCTACCTTCAAGCTTAAGAATCTTGTCAAACAGAGTAATGACAGCACGATAATCTTTAAGTTCTTGAAAATAAGTAAGTCCAAGCCTGTACAACATTACCGCATTGGTTTGATTTTCTGCTAATTGCTGAACGACTCCACTCAAATTTTTAATTGCTGCATTATCAATTGGATGATAGTTGCTTAAATAGGTGATGCGATTTTTAGCCTCAGAGTAATATTTGCTAGCCGGATAATTATTGATCAAACGTTGGTATTCAATTAAGGCTTGAGAGCAATTTCCCATCTGCTCATAAGATAATGCCA
>JAEAME010002108.1_pt1 | contig 12208 bp, 12 predicted proteins | sample 8958731 | NCBI WGS metagenome assembly JAEAME01 (sample SAMN16933194, study PRJNA681113) | bioreactor sludge metagenome | isolation source: anerobic bioreactor sludge (Control) | place: India:Bengaluru | collected 2018-10-24 | reverse complement strand
TTTCGACGGCCGGGACAAGCGCGGGAACCCTCTTGCCAACGGAATCTACTTTCTGAGAATGGAACACGCGGGAGGAAACCTCAGCCGGAAGATCAGCCTGGTGAAATGATCCCCGGCCGCTCCCAAAGCCAGGCCCGAGATGGCGGGAAACTGATCGTGCCCCAGAGCAAGCCAGCTCAGCGGATGGTTTTTCTGATCTTGTGCCTGCTGGGCCAAATGGCCTGGGCCCAGCCGGAATTCTTCTTTCTCCGGGGACTGCAATTCAACTCCTGCGGCGGCGGATCGGACGGCCCTGAGTGGTGGTCTTATGAGCGCTACAGCTACTTTTCGGACCCCCAGGAACCGCTGCGGATCACAACTGTGCGCTGGCAACGCGATGACTGGATGGAAGCGGATATCGAGACCCATCAAGACAATTCCTACGCCTTCCTGGGCCTGGTTGACTACGACCCCACCGATGTATCGATCCGCAGCCCCGGCTACGCCCACGACCATGGCAATACCTACCGCGTGAGCCGGCTCAGCAACGACGGCCATTACCTCGAGGACAGATACTCCGAAAACCCCTGGGCCCCCCAGGCCTTGGTGGAGATCCGCTATTTTTACAATGCTGACCTGCGCCTGGTCCGAAAAACCCGGCGGGTCAACTGGCCCCTGGAATTTTGGGATCACGCATACACTCTGGACGCCCGGGGCCGGCGATTGCTGGAAAGCGTGAGCAGTTCCAGCGACTCGCTGAACTGGACCCCGCGCCACAGCTATGAATACATGTATGGCGACGCGGCTGTTCCGGACGGATATCAGTTTGAAAAATATAGCTCCTACGTCCCCTGGCCCTACTCCTGCGGCTCTCCCGATCCACCGCCTTTCCCCTACCTGAACGACAGCCAGGTGGTCAGCTCCATCATTCACAGGAAATTTGTCAGCGGGGTCTGGACCGAGCCGGACACTTTGGCGTTGAATCTCACTTTCTCGGCGGAAGGGGCCGCCGCCACATGCAGTCATGGAAATTTCACCTGGACCAACGAAGGCCTGCCCAAAAGCACGGAACTGCCTTCGGGCGCGGATCCTTGTCTAAAAGTCACTTTCACCTTTGGCCACTCCGCGAACTCCGCCGCGTCCGACCTGCTGATCCCGGCAGTCCTTTCCTCCAGAATATGCCCCAATCCAGTACATGACAAGGCTTGGGTCCATTGCAACGCTCTCCCGGACAGACCTGTCAGACTGATGATCTACAACCTGCGCGGGCAATTGATGAGCGAAGCTGTCCATCCTGGACCGCCGGTTGGATCATCCGGCCTGGAATTGCGGACAGTAGATTCGCGCGGCGAACCCCTCCCCAACGGCATCTACCTCCTGCGCCTGGAATCCGCGGGACGCCAGGAAACCTCCCGCTTCCTGCTGCTGCGCTGACTTCGGCATATTTCCCCACCGCGGGGGCGTTTAAAGGGTTATGACGATCAGATGGGTAACGACGGCCAAAACCAGGACCAGAGCTGCATCGGAGATACCAAAAGCCCGGGTGTGGAGCCGGCTGCGAGGCCCGGAGCTGCGAAAGCCCCTCAACTCCAGCGCGGTGGCCTGGATATCGCTTCCGGAGAGCAATCCAGCTATCACGGTGAGCGAGATCCTTTGGTAGAGCTTCAATTTGGCCTTCCAGCGCAGTTTGTTCCAAGCTATTCCCCGCAGGCGCAACAAACGCAGGCTGTGCCTGATCTTTTCAGCTGCCAAGGGAATCAGGTGGATCACGTAGAAAACCATGAAACAGAGTTCCTCGGGCAGGCGCAGGGCGCGGAAGGCAAGGTCGAAATCCTCATAGTTGAGCCGGACCAGCACCTGGGCGCTGAAAAACACTATCAGCAGGCGCAGGGAAACTGCCAGGCCGGTCTGAACACCCGATCTGCTGATGACGAAGAGGTGACTGTGGCCCCCAGACGATTGGGGATCGGATAAATACGCTTGCAGCAGGATGATGAAGATGATCAGCGGAAGGAATTTGAGAACCTGCCGGATCCAGAGTTTGAACTCAAAACCAACCAGCAAGCCCCGGAAGAGCAGGCAAAGCAGCATCAGCGCCGAAAGCCAGAGTGGATCAGCGATCAGGATGGCCAGGGTGCTGAACCACAACGCGGCCAGGATCAGCACCAGCGGATGCGGGCTGTTCATCCCAGTTCCTTTATCGAGCCGTTATCCAGCCTCAACACCCGGGAGAATGACCTGGCTGGAAAGGCCGCGGAGTGGCTCACGATGAGGAAGCCGGTGTCCTGATCGGACTCGCAAAGCTCCACGAAACGCTGTTTACGGCTCGCGTCCAAGCCGGCTGTGGGTTCGTCCAAAAGCCAGAATTTATCTTGCAACAGAGGCAGCCAAAGCAGGCTGAAAGCGCGCAATTCTCCGGCTGAGAGCCGGCTGTATGGAGTATCGAGCTTGTCCAGCAGCCGATCGCTGAGATTATCCACCGCGGCCTCAGAAAAGCGCTCCGGCCAGGCCAGGCGCCAAGCCTCCAGATCATGGCGGGGCACCAGTCCGAACAGGTCTTCCTCCGCCTTCTGGCGGCGGAAAACCAATTCCCTGAAGGCCTCCGGGTTCTGCGAAGACGGGGCTTGGTCCCGCAATAAAATCTTTCCTGAACTGGGTTTGAGGATTCCCGCCAACAGATCCAGAAGCGTGCTTTTGCCGCTGCCGTTGGCACCTGTGAGCAGGATCCGGTCACCCTCAGCGATCTGTACGCAGATTTTTCGCAGCAGCGGCGGTTGGTTTGGATAGGCGAAATCCAGATCCGTCAGCTCAAAGAGCGGGGCGCTCATGTTGTGAAGTCCAGGGTTGTGGTGGCCAGATCGCCGATAACCCAGTTGTGTTCGGCCACCAGCACGCTCCGGCCAGAGGCAAGCAGCTTTGTGAGCCAGTCCAGCAACAGCTTCAGAGCGGTGTCGCTGAGGGCGGCAGTGGGCTCATCCAGCAGATACAAGGGGGAGTCCAGAGCCGCGCAGGCAGCAAGCACCAGCAGTTTTTTCTGGCCCCGGGATAGATGTCCGGGCTCCACCTGACCGAAACTTACCAGACCGAAACAGGCTTGGGCCCGTGCGATCCGCTTCCTCATCTCCTCAGCCGGGAGACCCCCATTTTCCAAAGCGAAAGATAGCTCCTTCTCGATCCGGGGAAAGAAGATCTGATGATCGGGATCGCTCATCTGGTAGCCCAGATGGCGGAACCGCTCATTGAGCGGAAGGTGGCAAAGATCTATGTCGGATAGCGTTACAGAGCCGGTCAGCTCGGCCTTCACCCGTTGGGGGATGATCCCGCTGATCACATTCAGCAGGCTGGTCTTGCCGCTGCCGTTGGGACCTTTTAGCCAGAGCAGTTCCCCGGGGGCAAGCCTGAAACTGATGTCCCGCAGCAGCCAGCGTTCCTGCTTCGGGTATCGGAGGCCGAGGCCTTCAACGCGCAGCATCCTGCTCAGGGGACCAGTTCGAAGGAAAGCGCGTTATCCAACAAGCCGGGCTCGGCCAGGATGTCGTTCAAGCTGATATTCTGAGCCCCATCTTCTTTGTGGACAATGAAATAAACATCCGGTCCCAACTTCCAGTCCAGCACCCGGTTGAGGGCGATGAGAGCGTCCAGGTTGCCGGGATGGATGAGGGCGAAATCGCCCAATTGGATGTAAACGATGTTTTTCAGCCACATCCCTCCGGGGATGGCGGGGCTTTTGAGGTTGAAACCGTCGTCGGTGGGCTCAAGGATTGCCCCATCGAGGTGGCGGGGATATTCCAGGGCCAGCTTCATGCCGTCGGCACTGTAAAGTATTGAGCCCAAAGTATCTTCCCGGGCTGAAAGCGGCAGCAGGTCCGCAAAGTAATATCCCTTCAGGTTGATGAACGGAGCGGGGTCCTCCACCAGAGCGGCGGAATCCAGCCGGGCATCCAGAAACTCAAAGCGCCTGGGCATTCGCAGGGGATCAAAGTCCTCCAGCACCACCCGGTCCAGGTCGCGCACCCATTTCATATCGCGCAGGTCCGGAAATATTATCCGCAAACCCTCATCGGGAAAGGTTTTTTCATTTTGGGCGAAGACCAGCCAGCAGGCCAGGCTGTCAAATTCCGCGCGGCTCAGGCTAACCATATAGCGGTCGTCCGACTCGAAGCGTATAACCTTGAAAGGCATATCCAGATTGGCTTTGAGCCAGTGGTCAAATCTGAAACCCTGCCAGGTGTCTGTCCTGGTCTCGCCATCCTTTTCCCGGACGGTCGTCAAATCCTCCAGCTGCGCGTAGGAAGCCAATTCCGCGTAGCTGTATTCCCTGGCCTGGCCCTGGGGATCAGTTATGGTGATGGCACCCAGCAGTGAGGCTGAGGCCAGGATGAAGGCCATAATGGTTTTTTTCATTCTATCAACTCGTAGTATCTTAGTTCTTTGTAAATACTTCTGGAGATCCAGCCGCCCACAAGCCCGGAGACCAGGGACATGCCCAGGATCACGATTAGAAAAAGCGGTGGGTGGTGAAAAAGCAATATCGCCACCACCATGGCGCCGGCAATATTGGCCGTTGCACAGACAGCCAAATGCGGCCAAAGCCTGGCTGGGTCTTTCACCAGGAGTTGGATGAGATCGGCAAGGATGCCCGGCAGGGTGTAGCTGAGCAGGGTGAGCAGGCCTTGATTGCCGCGGACCCCCATCACCAGTGTGACCAGAGCTTGCAGCAGGCCAAAGATGGCGCCGGTGCCGGGTTTGCGGATGATCAACACCGCCAGGGCCAGCCACAACATGTACAATCCGCCGGCGAAAGAGCCTCCCGGCACCATCAGCGGCATGGTAATCATTTTGGACAGAGGCGAAACAATGGGTTTCACCGCCAGGCCGATGCCGGCCAAAACGGCGATCACGATCAGATCACGGGTGCTGAAACGTTTGAACATCGGCTCAAACAAGCCTTGTCATCCGACCCTTGGACAGATCGTAATGCACCAGCTCCACCCCAGCCTCGGCCAGCAGCTGTTCCGCCAGTTCATCCGGATATTTGCCGGCTATATACACCATCCGGATCTCGGCGTTGATGATCATCTTGGCGCAGATGCTGCAGGGCTGGTGGGTGCAGTAAAGCGTGGCCCCCCGGGTGCTGGAGCCGTTGAGGCCGGCCTGGATGATGGCGTTTTGTTCCGCGTGGAGGCCCCGGCAAAGCTCGTGCATCTGGCCCGAGGGCACATTCATCGTTTCCCGCAAACAGCCGGTTTCGGAGCAGTGGCGCACCCCTTTGGGGCTGCCATTGTAGCCGGTGGAAAGCACCTGGTTGTCCTTCACCAACACAGCCCCCACCTGCCGGCGCAGACAGGTGCTGCGCGAGGAGGCCAGAACCGCCATCTGCATGAAGTATTGCTGCCACGAGGGTCGCTTGTTCATCGTTACGTCCTTGGAGAGGATTTGCGCTCAGCTTTGAGCGGGGCGGCTTTCTGTCAAGCGACAATTGCCGGCTGCCTGACCGGGACCGCGAAAAAAAAACTTGCCAGATCCCCATCTATTATTATCCTGACTATTATATCGTATAATAGTTCTCGATATAATAGGCTCGCAAGGAGTAAGACAATGTCCAAACCCAAGCTGGTGGTGCTCGGTTTCATCAATCGCACCCCCATGTACGGCTACCAGATAGGCCACATCGTGGAGCAGTTCGGCCTGCCTGTCTGGGCTGGCATCAAGTTGCCCTCGATCTACAAAGCCCTGCAAGACCTGGAGGCTTCCCACCACATTCGGGGCGAGCAGGTAACCGAAGGCAACAATCCGCCCCGGACAGTCTTCCACATCAACGAGAAAGGCCGGAAGCTGCTGGCGGACATGGTGAAGCTAAATCTCAGCTCCCCCCAGGTCCTAAGCCAGGAATGGTGGCTCACCCTCTCCTTTGCCTGGCAGTCTGTCTCCCGGGAATTCCTGGTTGACACCATCCAAGCCCGGCTGGAGAACCTGAAAAGCAAGAACCTGCGCGCCCGGGAAAGCAACTGCCAGGACTGGCTGGAATTCGGCCACCTGCCCTTCACCCACAAGCACATCATGAGCCTGGGCCTGCGCCACCACCGCGTGGAATTGCGGACCCTCAAGGAATTGCTGGACGATGTCATCAAAGATGAACACCATGATTTTTTCACAGATAAAGGAGAGTGATTTGAAACGCTTTATAATCTTCTCAGTCCTGCTCGCGGCCAGCTTGTTGGGAGCCCAGCCGGACTCATCCGTGCTTAGCCTGGAGGAAGCGCGCCAGCTGGCCCTGAGCAATAACCCCGGCTACCAGGCCAAACTGGCGGAGCTGGAGGCGGCGGATTGGAGCGCCAAAGCCGCTTTGAGCAACTTCCTGCCCACCCTGAGCCTGGACGGCACCTGGCTCTACATGGACCCGGCCCAGACCGTCATGGCTGGATCCACGCCCATCACTTTGAACCACGACATCCGCAGCTTCGGCTTTTCCCTCTCCCAGCCTCTGTTTCTGGGCGGCAGGATTTGGCAGGGATACCAGATGGCCAAAATCTCCCGGCAGATGTCCCAGACCTCCCTGGAAGACCAGCGCAGAACCCTGCTGGGAGAAGTGGACAATCGTTACCTCGCCCTGCTGCAAACCCAGGACCTGCTTCGAATAACGGAACTGGATCACCACAGCGCCGAGGTCAACCTGCAGATCGCCCAGTTGAAATTTGACAACGGCTTGATCTCCAACGCGGACCTGCTGCGCTTCCAAAGCCAGCTGGCCACCAAGGACGTCAGCCAGTTGCAGGCTTCAACGGCCTTCCAGCTTTCCCAGCTGAACCTCCGCAATTTTTTGGGCCTGGACACCCCGCCCCAGGTGGAGGCCTTTGCCGATCCCGAGAACGACCCTGGCCTGCTGGTGCTGGAAAACTACGACACTGCCTCCACCCAGGCCCTCACCCAACTCGCGCTGGACCGGGGGGAAGGGTCCAACCTGGCGCTGATGCAGCTGGAAAGAGGTCTGGAGCTCTCCCGCCGGGCGTATCAAATGAGCAAGGGTTCCTTTCTGCCCAGCCTCATGCTGATAGGCAGCAGCGAGTTTTCCGAAAATGGGATCGACCGCTATGAATTTGACAATTCAAACACCATCATGGTCACCGCCTCTCTGCCCTTGCTGCCCCAGCTGGGCAACTACGCCGAGCTGAAAAAGGCCGAATTCGCATACAAAAAAAACCTCCTGGAAGCGCAAAGCGCCACCGACGGCATCAGGCTGGGGATGGAATCCGCCGTGTTGAATCTGGTGGCTTCCGCCCGCCAGGTGAAAGCCGCCAGACTGGCCCTGGACTACACCGAGCAGAGTTTCCTGCAGCTGCAGCAACGCTTCCGCATGGACCTCATTTCCTCCAAGGACCTGCTGGACGCCGAACTGATGGTATCCGCGGCCAGGACCTCTTTTTCGAACTCATTTTACAATTACCACAAGGCCCGCGTCGCCCTGATGCAGGCCTTGGGCCTGGACACCTCCCAGGAATTGGACGACCTGATCTTAACTGGAGTTAGCAAATGAAGAAAAACATATTGACCATCATAAGCATCCTGCTGCTGCTGGCTGCCTGCGGCAGGGGCAAAGATGACGCCCCCAAGGCGGAGGATGACGTTCAGCCGGTAACAGTTGAGGAAATAGCCCTGCGCGAGCTGGAGGATTTCATCACCGTCTCCGGCAAGCTGGAAGGCATCACCAACATCACCATGAGCAGCGAGACCACCGGCCGGGTATTACAAGTGAACAAGAAACTCGGTGATTTCGTCAACGGCGGGGACCGCATCGGCCGAGTTGAAAACGAGGCTTACCAACTGAGGCTGGAGCAGGCCCAGGCCGCGCTGTCATCGGCGCAGGCGGCTTACGACACCGCCCAACGGAACCTCAACTACGCCGAGGAATCCCTGAAAAAGGGCCTCATTTCCCAGGCTGAATACAACGGCAGCATCTCCGCCTTCAAAGGAGCCCAAGCCAGTCTGGAGGGCGCCCGGGCGGCGGTTGAGACTGCCCGCAGCGGGGTTAGCGGTTCTTTTTTCACGGCTCCCGAATCAGGCCGCATTGCCAGCCTGAACATCAGCCCGGGCCAGTTCATTGCCGCCGGGGTCCCCGTGGCCACCATCGTCAATGGCAGCCGCCTCCTGCTCAAGTCCGGCGTGGGTGAATCCCAGATTGCCAAGCTCCGCGTGGGCCAAACCGTGCAGATATCCTATCCAGGCTTGGAGAATCCTGTCAGCGCCACGGTCCGCGGCTTCGGCATCAGCCCCCTGCCCAATTCCGCCACCTATCCTCTGGAGATAGAGTTGGCCAATCCCCAGAGCCTCATGCCAGGCATGGTGGTCACCGCCAGGATCCTCACCGAGCGTTATCAGGACCTGCTATATGCCCCCCTCACCCATTTTTCCACCGAGTTCGGAAAATCCTACGCCTTTGTGATCGACTCCGATAACAAGGCCCATAAACGCGAGGTGAAGCTGGGCCGCTTGATCGGTGAATATGCTCTCATCGAATCCGGACTCGAGCCCGGAGACCGCGTGGTCACCAGCGGCGCTGAAAACCTGGAGGAAGGAACAGCGGTGGAGATCAGGAAATAACCCATGAAAATAGCAGAAACCTCCATCAAATACTCCATCCTCATCAACATGCTGATCATCGCGGTCGTCATTCTCGGCCTCCTCTCAATGACCCGCATGCCCAGGGAGGAATACCCCGCCGTGGAGTTTGGCCGCGTAATTGTGGTCATGGTCTATCCCGGCGTCTCCGCCGAGGAAATGGAACAGCTGGTGACCAACCGGGTGGAAACCGAACTCAACGACCTTCCAGACCTGGATGAGATCCAAAGCTTCACCGAGGAAGGCCGCGTCACCGTCAGCGTCGCCTTCGACACCGGGGTCAGTTCTGAGGAGGCCTACGACCTGGTTACCCGCGAAATGAACAAGATCACCGACCTCCCGGAAGACGCCTTGGATCCCATCATCATCCGCCTGAACATGCGCGAGCTCAATCCCATTGCCCAGGTGGTGATCAGCGGAGATTTCCAGCCCCTCGCACTGCGCGAGCTGGCGGATGAACTGGAAGACGGCCTGCTGAAGGTCAAGGATGTCGCCAAAGTGGAATTGATCGGCGCCCGCGACCATGAAATCTGGGTGGACGTGGACCAAGCCCGCATCGACGCCTATGGCCTTGGCCTCTCCGACATCTCCGCCGTGCTTCAGGGCCGCAACCTGAACCTCCCCGCCGGGACCACCAACTACGGCAAAACCGAGTTCCTGGTCCGTAGCCTTGGCCAGTTCAATTCCACCGAAGAGATCGGCAGGATGATCGTATCCTCCGATCCCAGCGGCAGGGCCATCCGGGTGGAGGATGTGGCCACCGTGCGCGACACCCTCTCCAAAACCCAAACCGTTGCCCGCCTCAACGGCGAGGAAGGGATCAGCGTCTTCGTCTATAAAAAGGGGGACGGCAACATCATCACGGTGATGGAGGATGTCCGGGAATACATCGCCCGCTTTGAAGAGACCCATCCCGGCTCCCAGATCAGCGTGCGCAACGACGGCTCCATCGATGTCAAAAACGGCATCGGCGCCCTCAGCCAGAGTGCCCTCCTCGGCATCCTGCTGGTCTTTCTGGCCCTCTTTGCCTTCCTGGGCTGGCGCAACGCAGCCTTTGCCGCCACCGGGATCCCCCTGGCCCTGCTCATCACCTTCATCGTGGTTCCGCTCTTCGGAGTCACCCTGAACAATTTCACCATCTTCGGGCTCATCATCGTGGTGGGAATGGTGGTGGACAACTCCATCGTGGTGCTGGAAAACATCCACCGCTACAAGGAACTGGGCTTCGAGCACAAAAACTCCATCGTCCAGGGCGTGAACCAGGTGATCTCCCCGGTCTTTGCCTCCACCCTCACCACCGTGGCGGCCTTCATGCCCATGCTGCTCACCGGCGGAATCATGGGCCAGTTTCTCTCCGTGTTTCCCATCGTGGTCACCACCGCCCTGCTGGCCTCATGGTTCCAGGCCATGGTGATCCTGCCCTCCAATGTCCACCAGTTCGGCCACCGTCTGGCTGGAGCCGAGGACCGCACCACCAAGCTCATCAAGCCCCTGAACAAGTTCTACCGCCGGGCTGTGACCAAAGCCCTCAAACGACGCGGACTGGTGATTGGCGCGGTGGTCCTGCTGCTCGTCATTTCGGTCTTCATCCTCTTCAGCGGAGCCGTCCGTTTCGAATTCTTCCCCGGCGGCCTTTCCCAGACCATCTCCCTGGAATTGCAAACCCCGGTGGGGACCTCCCTGGAGGAGACCAACCGCGTGGTAAGCCAGCTGGAGGAGCATCTGCTGAGCATGGAACAGAAGGGCGACATCGAGTTCGTGGTCAGCAACGTTGGTTCCCTCAGCAGCGAGGGCGTGCGTGAGACCAAAACTTCCAACGCCTCCGTCAGCATCGACCTCGTGCCGCTCAAGGAAATGAAATACGACCATGAACAGATCAAGTCCGCCATCCGTGAATACCTGGACACCCTGCCCGGGCTCTACACCTACAAATTCTCCCAGGCCCAGGCTGGTCCGCCTTTGGGCAGCGACGTGGATCTGCGCGTCAAGGGCGAAAGCCTGGAACGCCTTGCCTACATCAGCGACGTGGTGAAGAACGAACTGAGGAAGATCCCCGGCGTCGAGGACATCGATGACAGCTTCGACGAGGGCAAGATGGAGGCCCGCATCAGCCTTGACCAGGAAAAACTCTCCATGTATGGACTCAGCGTCGCCCAGGTGGCTTCCACCCTGCGCCTGGCTTCCTCCGGCAGCCAGGTGACCCAATTCCGCGGCAGCGGCCTCGATGAGATCCCCATCGTGGTGAGGCTGGCCGACCGCTACACCCAGGACCTCGAATCCCTCAAAGACGTAAAAGTCCGCTCCCGCGCCGGGACCATGATCGCCATCCGGGACCTGGCCACCGTGGAAATCACCGGCAGCATCTCCCGCATCACCCATTTCGACGGCGACCGCGTTGTTTCCGTAACCGCTGCAGTGGGCGAATACAGCGAGGGCGGGACACGCAGGAAACGCACTACCTCAGAAGTCATCTCCACCTTGCTGGGAGACCGCCTGCGTGGCTCCGAAGGATCACTGGCCAATTTCGAGCAGCGCTTCCCCGGCTACACCATCGAAACCGGCGGCATCCAGCAACAGCAAAACGAATCCTACTCCTCGCTGGGGATCGGCTTCCTGGTGGCCCTCCTGGCCATCTTCACCATCCTCGCCACCCAGTTCCGCAGCTACGTGCAGCCCATAATCGTGATGGCCACCATCCCCTTTGCCTTCATCGGAGTGGTCTTTGGCCTGCTGGTCACCCGTCTCTCCTTTTCCCTCAACACCATGCTCTCGCTGGTGGCCCTGGCGGGCGTGGTGGTCAACAACGCCATCCTGCTCATCGACTTCATCAACAGCGAACGCGAAAAGGGAGTGGACCGCTGGCACGCCATCATCAACAGCGGAACGGCCAGACTGCGTCCCATCATCCTCACCACCACCACCACCGTGGCCGGCATGCTGCCCCTGGTCTTTTCCAGCGACCCCTCGTCCCAAGCCTGGCGGCCCCTGGCCGTGAGCTTCGTCTTCGGCCTCACCTTTGCCTCGGTGATCACTCTCTTCGTCATACCCGTGCTCTACAGCGCCGTGGACTCCTTCTTCGGCCGCTTCAAGATGACCCGTTTCCAGGAACACAGCAAATTCAAGGAAGCCATCAGCTCCGAGGAGGAAAGCGGCACAAGCTGAAGTCGAAACCCTGAACAATAATGATCGCGGCAAGGGCGGGGACATCCCGCCTTTGTCTTCTTTGCTATGGCTGCCGTGATGCTGATCGAAGCAGCCTGGGGCAGAACAAGGAAAACTGCTTTGTCGAGCGAGGAACGATGCATGCTGGATTCGAGCGAGGTACGAGCATCGTCTACAGCCACATTACCCTCCCAATCTGCCCCGCGTGTCATTACGTGGAGGCGGGGTCCTCGCGGACGGGCGTAGCGAGTTCGGGGGATGGTGCCGCTGTAGGTGGCGATGCCGAACTTGAATTTCACTTTCATCAGTCTGTCCTCCTTTTCAGTAGTGGGGAAAACATCTTCCCCTATATATAGTGGGTAACAAAACTGCCCTCCATCAAATTGATACGCGCCGAAAAACAACGACGACCTCATGAGCTACTTCACCCGCATCTACGACGGCTACTTCT
>JAEAME010002107.1_pt1 | contig 12210 bp, 9 predicted proteins | sample 8958731 | NCBI WGS metagenome assembly JAEAME01 (sample SAMN16933194, study PRJNA681113) | bioreactor sludge metagenome | isolation source: anerobic bioreactor sludge (Control) | place: India:Bengaluru | collected 2018-10-24 | reverse complement strand
TAATCGAGCGGTATCTGTTGCTTAATATGAATGCATCTGTTGGTGAGCTTCAGAGGACGACATCATTCAAGGAAAAGATCAGAAGCCAGCCTGATAATGTAAATGCCGGGCTGCTTACATATCCTGTGCTTATGGCAGCTGATATTATTATTCATAAGGCACATAAAGTTCCTGTAGGAAAGGATCAGGAGCAACATCTTGAAATGACAAGACGCTTTGCCAGGCGATTCAACACAATGTACGGTGTGAATTATTTTCCGGAACCGGATGCTTACAATTTCGGAAAAAAACTGATCAAGATCCCGGGACTTGATGGAACAGGAAAGATGGGGAAAAGCGAAGGGAACGGGATATTTCTTGCCGATACCCCGGCTGAGATACGGAAAAAAGTAATGAGGGCAGTGACTGATGAAGGGCCTAAAACGAAGGGTGAAAAGCCTTCGGAGCCTGTCAGGAACCTCTTCACAATAATGAAGATCGTATCAGACCCCGAGACTTATAAATACTTCACTGAAAAACATTCTTCATGTGAGATTCGTTACGGGGATATGAAAAAACAGATTGCAGAGGATATAATAAAAGTTACTGATCCGATAAGGGAAAGGATAAACGAACTCCTTGCGGATAATAAATATCTTGCCGCTGTTGTTGCCAGGGGGGCAGAAAAAGCAAGGGCCAGTGCATCAAAGACGATAAGGGAAGTAAGGGAACTGATAGGATACAGGCCTTTCTGAAAAATAAAGCCAGGCTTTTGGCCTGGCTGAACTTGAAGGATCAAGTGTATGATTGAGATTGCCTGTGTAACTATTTAAAAACAAATAGTGTGCCAAAAAAGAACAGGTTACTTATGCCACAGGTTATCAATTAGATAAAAAGAATGTGATGGTTAATATCCATTCAATCCCGAACTTAATTAGTAATCATTAATTGTTTATTTTTGAAGTTGTACCAACTTAATTGAAAAGTGGGAAAGCGGTTTGCCTTTTTGTTAGTATTAATCCTTGTTGCAGGCCTGGCACTAATGGTCTATTTCCTTAATCAGGGAAGAAAAGGCCTTCTTGCCGATCCCTATAAAGCTGTTGCATCTGACGCATGTTTTATTATTGAAACTGTTGATTTGCAGAGTTTTATCAATTCAGTTTCTTCAGGTTCAGGAATAATGGGAGAGATCGGAAAGATAAAAGAGCTCGGAAGATTCAATGCAAAAGTTAAGATCCTGGCTGATCAGGTAAACAGTACGGGTTATCAGAAAATAATGAATGGCAGCTCGGCAGTAATTTCATTCCATATCTCCCCTGAAGGCAAGGTTCTGCCCCTGCTGTCAATGGCTGTTCTTTCAAATACAAGGATCAACAATCTAAAAGAAATACTGCGGTCATCGGGCATAAAAACATTGGATGATCTTACAATGGCCGGGACAAGGCTTATTGGGATCCCGTATAATACTGATAACAATAGGGATACTGTTTACATTGCACTTAATTCAGGATTGCTTGTGTGTACGACCTCCTCCGGCTTAATGAAAGCTTCCATAAATCAGATGACGGGGGCAAATGACATAAGGCGACTTCCGGGATTTTCAAAAGTAATGCAGGCTTCCGGTAAAAACGAGGATAAGGTGTTCATAATACTAAGCAATCTTGTTCCTCTTCTTAAAAAAGGACTGACAGAGAAATATTTTTCCACAAGAAATGTTGCAAGGTTAACAGAATGTGCTGTCGCGGATATCTATTTCAATCAGAATGGCCTTGTGCTTAGCGGTTATACAGAAAGCACTGATTCAACCCAGATACTTTTCAAATACAAATCGGGTGCTGCTTCAGCATTTGAAACATATAGAATTCTGCCTTCAACAACAATGCTTTTTGAATCTGTTGTGCCAACAGGCAAAAGCAGTATAACTCCCTCTCAGCCTCTCAGCATAGAAACGGTTGAACTTGCCCGGAAATTAAAGGAGTATTTGGGCGATGAGATCACAAGAGCTTATATTGATCTGAAGGATGGTTCAGGAAAGGCAGGTTCTGTGATAATATATGAACTTACAAACAGGGTATACGCAGAAAAAATATTCCTTGATTATTTCGGGCAGGAAGAAAACAAAGGGAATATTGGTTTTTTTCACCCGGATGATCAGATAAATATCCCAGTTTATCAGACAGAATTTAAAGGCCTGGTTTCGCTTCTGGCCCCGGGATTTTCAATTGACTTCGATGATTCATATTTTACCTTTTACGATAATTATCTCATTACAGGCAATTCCGGCAAGGCACTATCGAAGATTCTCTATGATAATCTTCTCAAGAAGACTCTGGCAAATGATTTAATCTATAGGGAATTTGAAAGCACCCTGCCAAGTGTTTCGGGTTATTTTTTCTATTGTGTCCCCTCACAGATAACAGAATATCTTAGCGGCTTCCTGTCGGAGGATATTATCAGGTTCATGAAGTCAAATAAAAGCTCTCTAAGTAAGGTACAGGCTGCCGGGTACCAGTTCACCCCGAGCAATAATATGATATATAACAGTCTTTCGGTGCTCTTTAAGGAAGAGCCAAGGCAGGAATCAACAACAGAATGGGAGACTCTGCTTGACAGCATTGCTGCCATAAAACCTTTCTTCTTCACAAACCATACGACAGGAGCAAGGGAAATATTCATTCAGGATCTGAAGAATAATGCATACCTCGTCAATGCAGCGGGAAGGATCTTATGGAAGGTGCCTTTGCGTGAGAGAATAACAAGCTCCGTTTTCATGATTGATTACTTCAGGAACGGGAAATACCAGCTTTTATTCTCAGGAGAGAATTACCTCCATCTTCTTGACAGGAACGGTAATTATGTGGAGAGATACCCTGTGAAGCTGCGTTCAACGGCAACAAATTCAGTTGCACTGTTCGACTATGATAATAATAATAACTACAGACTTCTTATCGCAGGACAGGATAAGATGATTTATGCCTATGATAAATCAGGAAATATAGTGAAGGGCTGGAAACCTTTCAGGACAAACGGGACAGTTATTTCGGAGATAAGCTGGTTCAGGGTTTCGGGAAAGGATTATCTTGTTATAGCTGATGAGACTTCCCTGTATTTTATTGACCGGCAGGGTAACCCCAGGCTGACACTTAAGGAACCTGTTGCAAAGGCCGCGGGATCATCTCTGAGGTTAACGCCCGGGAATACGCCCTCTGTAGTCTGTTCTGCTCCCGACGGTACTGTTCAGCATATCTATTTCGATGGCAGTGTGAAAAAATTCAGCAAAAAGGCCTTCTCTGTTGACCATTCATTTGATTATTTTGATGTAAACGGAGATGGTTTTGGTGAATATATTTTTATTGATAACGGTATGTTATATCTTTATGATCATAACAGATCTGAATTGTTCAGCAGGAAATTCGGCTCCAATAAGCTGGGAGGACCGATAAATTTTATTTTCAGTTCTTCTGACAGGAAGATCGGGGTTTTTGACACTGAGAAGAAACAGATCTACCTTATAGATGACAAGGGTAACATAATGAAGGGTTTTCCTTTAAGAGGCGCTTCGATGTTCTCGATAGGCAGGCTGAATGAAAAGAATGAATGGCATCTCATAGTGGGAGGAACTGACGAATTCATGTATAATTACAGGCTTGATACTCAGTATTAAAAGATACTATATGACCCGGAAATTTAAATTATTGCTTACTGTAATATTAACAGCAGTTTGCATCAGCGCAGAATCGCAGAACAGTCAGGTTTTATATTATATGAACCTGCCCCAGAACCATTTGCTGAATCCGGCTTTCCGGCCATCAAATAAGGTCTATATCGGTCTTCCCGCAATTTCAGGGATCAACCTTAACATCAATAATAACATTCTTAATTTCAAAGATATATTCATTGAAGGCCAGCCTCTTGATTCAATAGCTATTATAAATGAGGATTTTGATGTTGACAGATTCCTTTCAGAAAAAAGCGATTATAATTTTCTGAGACCTGAAGCTCTGGTCCAGGTCTTTGGATTAGGTTTTTCAGCCGGGAAAGACCTGTATGTTTTTGCTGATTACAATATAAGGGTTGAAAGCAACTTCCTTTTCCCGAAAGATATGTTCCGGATGGCATTTTATGAGCATGAATCGCTTGCGGGGAATTCATATGACCTCTCCGCGCTTAAGGCCGGGATTATGGCATATAATGAAATCGGAGTAGGGTTTTCAAAAAATATTACTGACAAATTCCGGATAGGTTTGAAAGCGAAAATGCTCCTGGGTATCTATTCGGCCAGAATTAATACAAGCGAGTTTGATGCAAGTATAGAAGACGACTTTTCCCAGACATGGAATGCGGATCTGCAGATGGATATAAGCGGTCCGGTTACAATTGAATGGGATGAAGAGGACAAACCATCTGACCTGATTGTTGATGATGCCAGGTTTGAATCAGTGGAAGGTATTGTAAAAGAAATCCTTAATACGGGGAATAAAGGATTCGGAGTGGATTTCGGGGCAGTTTATGACATTACAGACAGATTATCGGTTTCAGCAGCAGTTACTGATCTGGGCTATATGGACTGGAAAAAGGATATATTGAATGTAAAGGGAGTGAGCCAGTTTAAATTCACAGGTGAAAACATACAGGATGTATATGAAGGTTCAGCAGATTTTAATGATATAGTAACAGCTTATATGGATTCCCTGATAAGTTCAATAACTTTCACGGAAACCAAGCAGCCGTTTTCAACAAAGCTCTCATACGGGATATCAGCTGGTGTAAGTTACAACCTTGCAAAGAGTTTCTCCTTAGGAGTGCTGTCATATACAAGGTTCCTCGACAGCAGGTACCATGAAGCTCTGACACTTTCGGCAAACCTGAATTTAAGAAACCTTTTTTCAGCAAGTGTGGCTTATACCGCAACAAACTACAGACGTGATAATATAGGTTTCGGAATAGCATTCAGGCCGGGATGGTTCCAGATATATGCAATGGCTGACAGGATACCTCTTACCTGGAAGAAAGTACTCACTGATGAATCAAAGAATATCCCGATACCTGAAATATGGAGCACAGCTCATTTGCGCCTCGGAATGAACATTTGCTTCGGTAACAGGGCAATATCGAGGAAGCTTGATAAACCAATGATAGAAGTTCAATAAATCAATTAAGGAGAGATGGTGTATTTAATCAGGGTTTTTTTAATAATACTAATAATTGTGTTGCTTATCCGTTCATTTACAGGGTACAGGATTATCGAAAAGGATAGAAACGACGATAACGGAAATGATTTCAGACCTAAGCCGGATAAGAAAAAGATCTCTAAGGATATCGGGGAATTTACTGATTACGAGGAAGTGAAATAAGCTGTTACTTTCCAACACCTTTCAACTGCTTGGCCAGTGCATTGGCAAAAACAAAATCATTAAGATTCTTACAATCCGAGTTTAGGATTTCTTTATTTGTCCCTTCCCAGCATTTCAGACCTTCGTGAATGAAAACGATCTTCTCGCCAATCTCGATAACTGAATTCATATCGTGAGTATTCACAATGGTTGTCATCGAGTATTCCTCAGTAAGCTCCCTTATCAGGTCATCAATAAGGATAGCTGTAAGAGGGTCAAGACCTGAATTCGGTTCATCGCAGAAAAGGTATCTTGGATTTAATGAAATTGCCCTGGCAATAGCTACTCTTTTCTTCATACCGCCAGACAGTTCTGAGGGGAAGAGCTTATTGGAATTTATTATATTCACTCTTTTAAGGCAGAAGTTGACCCTGTCAGTTTTTTCTTCCATTGTTTTGTCTGTGAACATATCAAGGGGGAACCTTACATTCTGTTCAACTGTCAGGGAATCAAAAAGAGCACTCCCCTGGAATAACATTCCCATTTGTTCCCTTATCTTCTTCTTATCTTCAAAGTCAAGCCTGTTGAAAAGGACATCTTCAAACCAGACTTCTCCGTTGTCTGGCTCATGAAGGCCTACAATTGACTTGAGCAGTACAGTTTTTCCGGATCCGCTCCTGCCAATTATCAGATTTGTCTTTCCCGTCTCAAAAGTGACAGAGATATTATCGAGCACCAATCTTCCATCGAAGGACTTATCAAGGTTTTTTACTGCAATCATGACAACAGGAGCTGAGTGAGGATTACATTGAACAACAGAACTATAAGGCTGCTGTAGACTACAGCTTTTGTACTCGCCCGGCCCACTTCAAGTGATCCGCCATCGACATAGTATCCCTGAAAAGCTGAGACACTTGTTATTATGAATGCAAAAAACAGGGTCTTTATTATTGAGTATGTAATATAATAAGGTATGAATGCATATTGTATTCCGTAAACAAAATCCTGGGATGTAATTACACCTGTCGCTGTCCCGGCTATCCATCCTCCAATGATACCAACAGTTATACTTATAAGAGTCAGGATGGGGTTGAACAGCAGGGTTGCGATGATCTTTGGCAGAACAAGGTATGAAGCAGAATTGACACCCATCATTTCGAGTGCATCAATCTGTTCTGTAACTCTCATTGTCCCTATCTCAGATGCGATATTTGATCCGACTTTCCCGGCAAGTATCAGAGCAGATATTGTTGATGAGAATTCAAGTATTATCGAATCGCGGCAGCCCAGGCCTATAAGATAAGTCGGATAAATGGGATTCTCGGTGTTATAGGCAGTCTGAAGTGTGATTACTGCACCCATAAAGAATGAAATGATTGCAATTATCCCTACTGAATTCAATCCAAGATAAACAAGCTCATGCATCGTTTGTTTATAATAGATCAGAGGCTTCTCAGGTTTTGAGAAAACCTTTTGAAGCATCAGGAAATAACGGCCCATTTCTCTAAGAAATCTTATCATCCGCTTTAAACAATAGAGCCTAAAATTACAAATATTTACCGATTTCCGGGAACAGAGTTTTAAAACCCTAAGCATAATTATATCTTTGCAGGGATATTTCATCTTTAAATCCATTATCATGGACAACAGATTTGTAATAATTATGGCCGGGGGTGTTGGAAGCCGCTTCTGGCCGCTGAGCCGTCATGAAACACCAAAGCAATTCCTTGACATCCTTGGTACAGGAGAAACGCTCATACAGCAGACATTCAGACGTTTCAGTTCGATCTGTCCTGCATCCAATATTTTTGTTGTCACAAATGAGGATCATAAAAATTTAGTTACCGGGCAGCTTGATATAAATCCTTTAAATGTTCTTGCAGAGCCTTTCAGACGAAATACAGCTCCCTGCCTTGCCTACGGGACATTCAGGATACTTCAGGAAAACCCAGATGCAGTAATTACTGTCACTCCTGCCGATCACCTGATAAAAAAGGAGGATGAATTTTCAAGGATCATAAACCAGAGTATTGATTTTGTCCGCAGTAATGATGCCCTGTTGACATTAGGCATTAAGCCTGACAGGCCAGAAACCGGTTACGGTTACATCCAGGCTGATCAGAAGAAAAAGGTTGATCAGTTCAGTGCTTTGCACAAAGTAAAAACCTTCACTGAAAAACCGGACATCAATCTTGCAAAGAAATTTCTTCAAAGTGGTGATTTCTACTGGAATTCGGGTATCTTCTTCTGGAACCTGAAAACAATACTCAGCGCTTTTGAAAAGCATCTTCCGGATATGTATGCAGCATTTGACGAAGGCAGAAACCAGATCGGGACTAAGGAAGAGGAAAGTTTTATAAGGCACACTTATGCAGAATGCAGAAGCATATCAATCGACTATGGCATAATGGAAAAAGCTGATAATGTATTTGTCATGTGCGCTGACATCGGCTGGTCGGATCTTGGCACCTGGAGTTCGCTGTATGAACATTCCGTCAGGGATAAAGGAGGTAATACAGTTATTAGCGGAAATGTATTCTCTTACGACAATAAGGGTAATATTATAAGTATCTCCGACGGGAAGGTTGCCGTGATCCAGGGTCTGGAAGATCATATTGTTGTTGAAGCGGATGATGTCCTGCTGATAGTGAAAAAGGATGAAGAGCAGAATATCAAGAATTATCTTGAAGATGTGAAGAAGGACAGCGGCGAAAAATTTCTTTAGATATTTTAGACAGGTAAGGATCAGTTCTCATGGTCCGGAAAAAAGGAAGGCTGTCAACGACAGCCTTCCTTTTTAATTTGTAATATTCCTGTTCTGAACAGTCAGGATTTTAATATTCCCAGAGGTCATGTTCGATATTGAACAGTTCTGTTTTGAGTCGTTCAGCTTCAAACAGAGAGGCTTTACCAACTGTATACTCGTTAACTGTCCTGTCGTTAAAAACATTTGATTCACCCCAGATAATACTTCCGAACCTTCTCTGCATGAAGAGATCGTCGAATGATAGTCTCTGAGCATCGTTATTTGATACCAGAGATTCATTTTTAGCAAGTACATCGCGTATCTCTTCGAATTTTACCCAGAAAAGTGGTTTTCTCATTGCTCTCTGAAGCTCGGGGTCGTTACCCATCCAGTAGGGGCATATTGCAATAATTCTGACATCAGTTTTTGAGAGTTTCTTATCGAAGAACCATTCTTCATAGACAAGCAGTTGCTTAACATCTTCAGGTTTTGACTGTTCTGTAATAAGAGAGTCTCTTGTATCCCCGGCAGCATTTATCTGTATCTGTTGTATCCTTGTTGTTGCGCCCATATTTGTTTCGATATCCTGGTAGGTTGTAGGGACGTTTATATCAAGGACTGAGTATGCATTTATATTTCCGGCTTTTATTTCATCAAGCAGGATATTTATGAAGCTTCTTCTGCCGTCGCGTGTCGGGAGAGTCGGGTAGTACAGAGGCTGATTGATCTTTTCGCGAAGATCGATCAACCTGTAATATCTGTTCGACCAGACCACGTCAGCTTCTCTAAGAAAGGCATAATTTATTTTCTTAGCATCTGGAATTGATTTCTGGTAGATATCGCCAAACGACTGCACCTGAGCATGTATTATGCCTCCAAACATAAGAACGATAAATCCAAAAATTATTTTTTTGTTCATAGTCATAAATTATTTATTACTACTCTATCTGTAAAATTATGGGACTAAGGTCGACCGGTTTTTTATCAGGTCCCACAGCTTTTATATCTTTTATTGTTAAATATTTGCCTTTTGTTAATCTTCCGAGAAGTTCTTTTTGCCGGGCAGTAAGGTTACTTGTTGCGCTTTTTTCCTCGAAGTCGCCCATTCTGTCAGAATAAAGCACTGTAAAGCCTGTGACATTCCACTGAAGGTCAAAGTCAAAATCGGGAAGAACGGCAAAGACTCCCTGCTGTGCAACAGCAAGGTTCCTTGATATGCTGCCGGAGTTCTTGCCGCCGAATCTTGCTTCTGGTTTTGGAACAGGTTTAACCCTGAATTCGTAAGGAGCGTATGATATTGTTTTACCGCTTGCATCTGTTGAAGAGACTATAACCTGGACATTTTGTCTTTCAGCTGAGGGTCTCACGGACCAGCTGCCTCTGAAATTCTCACCCCGGGAATTTTTGACCCTCTCAGTGCTTATAGTACCATTTACAACTCTGATCTTTATTTTATCCGGGCTGACACCTGGAACTGAAACATCGAGAGGATTGGGGATACCATAATACATTACGTTCATTGCGGTGGGAGAGCAGATCACATTGGGTTCTCCCACTCCATAGGATGCGCTGAAGGGATAGGTCCTTGTGTTTCCGTCAGGAGCTTTGAGTGAAATTACCCCGCCCCATGATTTTGCACCTGTTGTTGAAGGACGTACGGAATAAATACCTTTACCTGTCTCGTCGAGAGGAAGTTGCTGTTCTCCGACAGTAATAACAGGCTGCTGGGTTGTATCAGTAGCTGAGATGAATACCCTTGCAGTATAGTTTGATCCGAGAGTGACATAATTAGCATCAGGTATTACAATAGCGCTCAGTTTGTTGAATTTAAACGATGAAGCATCGATCTGGGTGTAAAGGTAATTAAGGACTTCCGTTTCAGCATTTCTGACGTCAACCTGTATTTTTGAAAGAAGGGCAGTAGCGCCAACGACAGGCATTGTCTGGAACATAAGGTTTACCCATGGTTCGGTTTCACCATCCTCATTCTTTCCGTCATCTGTATTTAGTGTTTGTCTCAGAGCTTCTTCAGCTGTAGGGTTCTTTCCTTCAAGGGTTGAAATAAGGAATTCACGGTAGTCGTTTATTGCTGCTTTCAGTGCATAACCTTTTCCTGCCTCATTTGATCCGACAAGGATCTCTGAAGGAACATTATTTTCATCGAATCTCTTAACTTTTGTGATATCTATCACAGCCCCTGCTACTGCCGGCGAGTTCTCATCTCTTTCAGCAGTTTTGATTATTTCGATTTTCAGATCCTGGATAAAATTATAAAGTTCGTCAGCACGTTCCTTTATTCCAAATGCTTTTGTTTTATATGGTCCTGCTTTTGTCGGATTTTCAGCTGCGGCTCTGTCAAATTCTTCATAAACAAGGTTGTTCTTTTTAACATAGTTATCGACGGTAAGAGTAAGACCTTTATCGACCTGCATAAATGCTTTCACGACTTCCTTTGATACGTTCAGTGCAAGCATTGCAGTCAGAACCAGGTACATCATACCGATCATTTTTTGTCGCGGAGATAGCTTTTCGTGAGCCATTTTCTGGGATAGTTTAGTTTGGTGAAATAAAAGCTGTATTACTTGACATTCATAGCAGCAAGCATATTTCCATAAACATTGTTTAGTGCCGACAAATTCTCGTTAAGTTTTGAAATCTGTTCCCGGTATTTTGTTGTATCGCCAGCTGAATCAGTAAGATTTTTCATCAGGCCCTGCAGCCCTTTGTAAAGATTTTCAGATTCTTTCAGATGATCATCAGCTCCTTTTTTCTGCAGTTCATAAACTGCATTAAGAGCTGAAAGGTTTTTATTAAGGGATTCAAGTTGCTGTTGGTATGATTTACCTCCGAGTTCAATAACGGACAGTGAGTCAGCTATATGTTTATAATTTGAGCCGGTCTCATTAATTACTTTTGTTGTGTTCTGGTATGAATCAGCCAGTTTATTGAGGGAGTCATTGGCAACACTCATTGTGTTCATGAATTTGGATGATGCATTTGAGATATCCCCCATTGCGGTGATATTAGATGTTGACTCACCGAGTTTTCTCATCCCGACTCCAAGTTTCTGGAATAATTCCGGGGTTATCTCAGCATTTTCGAGCATCTCATCAAATTTTGCCAGGGCTGCAGAACCAGCGCCACCTCCTACATATCCTCCTCCTCCGGTTACTCCGATACCGCGGTTTCTTCCTCCTTGAGATTGAAGTTCTTCAGCTCCATCCTCAGGAATTCCTGCAAGTTCAGGATAGACGAGAGACCAGTCAACCTCTTCGTGCAGAGGTTCAAATGCTGAAAAGAAAAAGATGACGGCTTCGGTTAAGAGACCAACTGTAAGCATTGTGCCTGCCAGTGGCCAGTGTTGAATTTTAAACAGTGCTCCAACAATTACGACGGAAGCTCCTAAACCATAAAGTTTAGCTATAAAGTTCTTCCACCCGCTGCTTTGTACTAATTCTGCTAGGCTCATATACCTGTTATTTTTAGGGTTATTTCAAATTTAAAATTATAGTTGTGCTCCAATATATGATCTTACATTCCGGAATCCCACATAAGGTTTTGTTGAATCCTGGTATTCAAAATCGCGCGAACTTGTCTGAAGGAAATAGGAGATATCTTTCCATGAACCTCCGCGGATTACTTTTCTTTTAAGAACAGGAGGATCCTGTGGAGTTGCATTGTATTCGTAGTTAGGCTGAAGATCATGCTGGAAGATGTAAGCTGACGGATGGTATGCGCAGCGTGTCCATTCTGCAACATTTCCTGCCATATCATAGAGGCCGTATTCATTGGGCTCATAAGATCCCACTTTGCCTGCGTACACATTTCCATCATCGATATAGTTGCCTCTAAGAGGTTTGAAGTTAGCCAGGAAGCATCCTTCATAGTTGCGTGTATAAGGTCCGCCCCACGGATACATTGAGAGATCAAGACCTCCTCTTGCTGCATATTCCCATTCGGTTTCAAGCGGCAGTCTGTAAGCCATTACATCAACAACACCATTCTTTCTGAGAGCTGTATTCATATAATCGGTCCTCCAGTGGCTGAATGCATTTGCCTGCATCCACGATACGCCCACAACGGGATAATCGTCAAACGACGGATGCCAGAAATACAGGTCAGCCATAGGGTCGTTGAATGAATATGTAAAGT
>JAEAME010002106.1_pt1 | contig 12227 bp, 6 predicted proteins | sample 8958731 | NCBI WGS metagenome assembly JAEAME01 (sample SAMN16933194, study PRJNA681113) | bioreactor sludge metagenome | isolation source: anerobic bioreactor sludge (Control) | place: India:Bengaluru | collected 2018-10-24 | reverse complement strand
GGACCGCTCATGCAGTTCTTGGAGGTAAGCATGTACTTCAGAGCCGGTCACCGAAAGGAGACTGCGATCCTGGCAAAGACAGTCGAGTGCCAGCTCAAAAATGGATCGCCTGGGCGTGTCAGCCAGCAAACCATAGCCCAGCAGCAGGAATATGAACTGATCCGCTTGATCGCCAAGGTAGTGTCTCTTGACCTGCGGGCGCCCCAGGAAAGCCAGCAAGTTACCTTTGCCAGAGCCATTGGCGCCCACAACACAACAGGAGGCGCCGGACTTGATGCGCAGCATCAGTTGCTCAACCAGCTCCTGGCGAAAGGCAATGGGAGGCCCCTCCGCCTTCTCCGTTGCACGTACAGGGGGGGCTTCCCCGGACCGCCTTTCTGCCCTCACAAACCGCAGAGGCCCAAGCCAGACGCTCTCCGGCTCTGCCAGTACAATGCCCCACGGCCGGACCGCCTCTGCCAGCTGCGATTCGATGCGCTCTTGCGTATCGTCTGAAAGGCACCCCTGCTGCTCCAACTCCTGCTGTGTGTAACGTCCCAGGACATCGACCAGGACGCCGTATAGTTTGCTCTCGATCAGCGCGATCCAATTCTGCTCAATCCATGCCAGCATCTGCTCGGAATCTTTGCGAGTGACCCGATAGGGATCGATGGAGTAGGAAACAGTTACATCCATAGATAGGCGTCCGCCGTCGGCCAGGTTGATGTCTTTAAGGCTGAACGGATGAGTGCGCCCATAAGTTGGGATATCGAACGTAATCTTCTCAAGCCCGGGGATTATCCAGATCATGCCGGGGCCTGCAAAGCGTGAGAACCGGCCGCCAAAGAAAATGGCGGCGACCTCACCCTCGGGGATCCTGTGAAACCCGCGTCCGATCAAAACGGCCAGGGCGGCAACAACAAAAACGCCTGTGCAGAGTTCCCAGCTCATGTTGACTCCATGACGGAATTTGACGATATTGTACTGGGCTCTCTAGCCCCGGCAAGTCACAGCTTGACCCCACGGTGCTTAGAGACAGCCCGTACGGCTTCACTGGTGCGCCAGGCTTGCAGCGCCTGCCGGACCAGCCTCAACACCTCGGAGGAATTCTGATCCTCGGAAACCAAAAGCGCAGTCCGGAAAGCGCTGTTGGTTTCACGCTCCTGAGCTAGCCCCAGGGGATCATCGAGGGCGTCTAGCGGGCATGCCAGGAGCACCCATGGCGGCTGTTTCTTGCCATCGATCAGGGCAAATGGTCGCCGTGAGTTGGCAGCAAAATACTGAGCAACACGCCCTGAGGAGCCAAGTTCGTACCAGAGATGGGGATCAAATGCGATGATCCCGGTGTGAACATCTGCCAGGACGCTATTGTCATGGAACCAGGCTGGCACGAGCCCCGAAGTATCTCGTTCTCGGCAGACTCCGGCCGGATGCTTACCTGGGAACGGGATATCCCCCAGGGGCAGCCCCTTGTCAAGATGGGAGACCAGCTCATCCAGCAGCTTCACGGCCTCTACGTAAAGCACCGTTGCGTACTCCTTCTCCGTCTGTTTGGCAACCAGAAACATGAGAGAGGCGGCCAGGGCCAACCACAGGCGCTCCTTCCAGAACTGGTCATTGATCGCCTGGGCGTGGAGCTCCATGTGCTGGAGCATGCACTGCTGGAACAGGCGAGTTGCCTGGCTGGAGAAGGGGGAGTATTCGATTGTGTTCTCAATCACCCTGGGCTTGACGGGACTGGCCATGTAACGAATCTGACCCTTGTCTAGGCTGAATCTGTATCCATCGTCAAAGAGGAATCGAAATACGGATACGTCTTCGATGAGCAGTGCAAGGTCCCGGATATAGTCGCCATCGTAATCCAGGTTGTCCATGTCGATCAGCTTTATCCGGTGTAGCTGGGGATCCAACATGATGTTCCTCGTGTGGCAGTCCCCATGCACGAGCATCAGGTAGGGTACCCTGAGCTTTTCCTCATGACTTGCGAGCTTGCCCAGGTAATACTCGATGGAGGAGTACCTGCGCTCTCCAAGCCAGAACGCCTGCAGCCACGTCTTTAGATGTGGGAATCGGTCAGGACGGCAGATACGGATCAGGTTTTTCTCCAGATCACCAATATACAGACGAGACAATTGCGGGCCGGAGAAATCCCTGTCACCTCGCCTGGTCTGATCATAGAGAGAAAAGAGGCCCCCGGACACTGTGTGGCAGACTCTTTCCATCTCGTTCTTCTGTTCTCTGGACAATGTGCCAATATCTATGCGGTCAATGACCTGGCGCAAGGTGGTCATATGGGTGAGGTCTTCCATAACCAGGTAAGACTTCGGGTATGGAGTTGCACCAATGACCTGCGGATCTCCATACTGGGCGAAGTGGGGCTTCAGAGCATCAGGAAGGCCTCGATAGCGCCCGATTGCCCGGCGCAGGGACTCCGGGCTGTCAGTTTTGATCACCAGCGTATCAGGGCTGGGATGATAGGTGTCGGTACGGCATTCTCCCTCTTCTCCGGTAGACCGGAGTTTCAGAGAAAAGCGCACTCGGAAGACCTTGGCACTGGTGATTCCGCCCGTTAGAGGTTGAACCTCACAGAGCTCTACCTCGAATCGCTTTTTGATCAGCGCCCTGAAATCATCTCTCAGGCCCAGTTCCGTGCTCTGTGAGCGTGATTCAAGGCTCTTTCGGTTCTGCTCCAACAAAAGCCTGATGACCTCTTCCTTCAAACGCTCGCCGTGGTAGCTAAGCAGAAGGCGCAGGACAAGGGGATGAAAGAAGGCGGCTTCTTTCTTCAGATCCAACTTTTCGTACTTGGTTCTCAGATGAGCAGTCCAGGCCTGCAGCACCACCTTGGCCCGACGAACCTCTGGAAAGTGCGTCGCCAGCTGGATCGCACAATAGAGGATATCAGCAGATATCGGGCGAAGCCTCTCGGGATTCTTGAGGGCCGATAGCAGCGTGCTTAGCGCATCCTTGCTGATCTTGTCCCGCCTCGATAACCTTTCCGCGCGGAACAAGAGATCGATGGCGTAGCTCAGGTCACCTATGGTGTTAATGGACGAAAGGTGAGTTTTCTGCTGCATATCCTGCTGCCACAGGCGAACATGTTCTTCGATGCGGTCCAGGGCACGTGCTCGGCGCTGCTGGGACAGCATGGAGAGACACCCTTGCTTTTCCAAATGATTCAGACAGTCCACATACACCATGGTAGCCAGCAGTGGTTTGGCCAGGACGCCACTGAGCAGGCCATCCTTGTCGAGATGCTGCTCCAGACTCTCAAAATCGCTTTTCAGCTGCGAGTCCGCAAACCGCCCCAGCCAGGCGAGTGTCTTGAAGCGGCTGGGGTGCGATCTGATGAGGATTTCCCCATCCTCTGCTATCGAACTGGAGGGGCCGGGGAGGTTGACCAGCCAGGAGACTCCGGCTTCCAGTTTGTCAGCGGTGGCCTCCCACCCCAACAGGTGAAGGGACTCTAGAGAATGGCAGGTGGTGCTCAACGTCGCTACCGGATCAGGACCGGGCCAGGTGCCATCGTCCGGGTTCTGAGTAGAGGTGAGAAACAGAATCAGGTGCAGAGCCAATTTGGCATCATTCTCAAGGTCCGATGAGCCATCGGCTCTGTATGGGTTTTGCTGGAAGAATAGATGCATAGCGAGGCCTAAGTTCGCTTAAAGACGAACTTGAGGCCACCATTCAGACCGGCTTCGCCGCCAAAGCCCAATAGGCTAACCTTTCCGGAGGCCGTGATCCCTGCCGATACCTCAAACTCACTGAACTGGAATTTGCCAACGGTGGGCTTGGCATCCTTAAGGATAATGTCGACTTGAGCGAGCAATACATTGATCTCCTGGGTCAGCTCGCTCACCTGGATCTGTTTTTCCTGCGCGCCTGCCCACCTGCGCGCTGCGCCCTCCTCGCCGCCTCGTACAGCGTCCTCCTCCTCTTCTTCGGAGGGCGCGACAGGGACCGTGATAACCCTGACCCATTCGGACACCTTTGTCTGTTTCATGTGATAGCCTCCTCTATTATGTGGAAATGGCTTGTCTGTTCAGGAGTTCTGTACCACCAGAACGGGTGAAGCCCAGGTTTCATCATCACGGCCTCGCGTTGTGGATAGCGCACACCGCGCCTCAAACAGAGCATCTTCAGGTGACAGGGTGGAGAAAAGCGTTTCGTAGAACGACAGCGCCAAGTCTTTGGCGCCTTTGTCAGAAACAACCCAGCGATGACCTAGAATCGTGGGCACATCTGCTTGAGCGATGCTGTCCACCAAGCCCAGGAAATCGCCTTGCCCGATTCCTTCGGCGGTCCGGGCTCCCAGGCAACAGCTCAGATAGATTAGTTGCGTCTCTGACTCTTGTAGCAGCGTCTTCAGTGTACTCGCTGGCATTGCCTTGAGGCTCGTTCCCTCGCGGAAGAACAGGCAGCTTCGTTCCGCAATCTGGTCATCAAACCGGCCATGTCCGGCGTAGTGGATGATGTGGTAATGGCTGTTATGCAGCATGTCTTGAACATGCTCATAGGTCGCGTCGGTTGAATGACAAACCTCCAATTCATGTTCGATCCCTAGTTGACCCAGACGGACTTGCAGGAACCCTGACACTGCGTCCACTTCCCGATCTACTGCGTCAATGCGGGTGCCGACATTCGAGGCGATCAACAGAATCCGTAGTTTTCCCTTTTGCACAAACCTGCTAAACACATGGCGAAACGGATCGACCTTCCGTGAGCCTATTGGTCCTGCAATGACCCTCCTGTATACGGGATGGGCAAGCGCGAGGTATTCCCACCCGTCATATAGCAGCTCCAGGGGCACATCCAAAGAAGCCCTGGGCCCACGCATGCACAACCAGAGGTCCCTGCCGTGCTGTGGCAGGTTGCGCGCTGAGGAAAGCCCGGCGATAAACGTGGGTTCTCGCGCCAGGTCGGAATACAAGCCCTTGCCTATAGATCGAGCCTCGGCTCGCCAACGCTCCCGGTAGTCATGCCGAAGGGGTGGAGAAAGCCAGATATTGAGCTCGTCACAACGCCTGCCCAAGTCCGTTGCATCGAAGCGAACTGGATCAGAGGGCAGATAGTCTAGTTGGCGATCAGGGCCGCGCAACTCGAGCAACAACAGATGCGCATCCGAAAAAAACAATGTAAGAAGGTACTTGTTCTGGCGCAGGATTTCGGCTCGTTTGATCATCGCTTCACAGAGAGCACTCTGGACCGTGCGAACAAATGCGTCAGGATCGAACTTGTCCTTCTCGAGAAAATCGTGCACGCCCAACTGTCGAAGGGCCCTGCGTGCCAAACTCGTTTCGCCATAGGCAGTCAGTACTATCCTAGCGCACCATTGATTGCCGGGGCTCTCCGCTATTCTCTCCAGCAATCGCATGCCGGCTTCAGTGTCCTCACCTGAGCCGCCTTTCTGCGTCAGATGTAGGTCCACCAGGATCAGGTCGAACAGCGTATCGCGGATATGCTTCTCGGCAGAGCTAGGATCCTCGACCGGAACGCACTCGACCTGACCGACCTGTTGTGCCAAGACCCTGGCCAGCAAAGTGTGCCAACTTGGGTCGTCATCTATGATGAGTGCTTTCATCTTTAACCCCCTCAGGCCTGTAGACCAAGCTTTTCGCAGATGAGCCCGGCACTGAGCAGGGCATGCAACCTGCTAACCTTGGGTAAGTTGTAGAACCGCAGGTTGTTCAGTGTCAGATAGAGTAGCCCCATATGGTACTCTGCGAAATCATCGCTCGGTTGCATGAGATCCTTGGCAATCTGACGGAGCTTGCGGATCACGTCGAACGCCTTGGCAAAGTCCTCGTCGGGTGGCTGGTAGTCAATCTGTGGCAGTTCACTGAAACGGCTTACGGATACCAGCGCCGCCTCCAGAGCATGACGTCGCACCAAATCCTGCGATTTGAGCAGTACGAGCTTGACCGCTGTTTCCAGTTCGATACAGTCTCTGAGGATGTGCCCCCAGCCCGTACGGCGAAAGTCGATGAGCCACGTTTGCCTGTGGGGATCAATCATAATGTTGCTGCCGTTCAGGTCTCCATGAGTCCGGCAGCGATAGGTAGCACAGGATAGACTGCGCCCCTTGATAGCCTGCACCGGATTGATGAAATGCTTGTCCGGCAACGCTGCGAACGAGATCATGCTCTGGTCCAGATAGGACTTGAAGTTGTCCTGCAACGCTCTCTGCAGATTCTGTTCGTCGAGTTTCAACATGCTTTCGTACTCTTCCGTGATGTTGAAGTGTACGATGTTGCCCTTGTTGGCATACCAGTTGCTGCACGTGACCTTGAACAGGTTGTCCAATACGTCATCAACCTCAGGAGCATCGTTTCGCTCATAGAAATGAGCCAGGTCCATCATTTCCTGTGTGGGAGCACCCAGAAACGAGTAGACAATGCCGCCCAGAAGCGCCGTGCGCCGCAGGTCCAGTACGTTGGTCGCGCGGTTCCCCCCGATGAATCCCAGCACGTGCTCCTTGTAGTTCTTGTACTCGGCATCGATCTCTTGGTAGTCGCCGAATTTGACAATGACCGATTCTGCCCGCCCTTCCGGATGGAACGGCTCTGCTTTCACAATCCCCGAACCGCTTCGCCCCGGCGACACCGGTCGAAGCACAACACTCCTGGCGCGATAGAACAGCCTCTGAAGGAGACTGACCAGCTCGTCGCATGCTCGTTTGAAAACTTCATCCGTCCGTTTCAGGCGTGCGTCTCCCAGTTTGAGTCCGGCTACCAGGTCTTCAAGGGTGAGCCCGCCTTCCAGGACAATGCCCAGGTCAAAGTTCGCCTGAACGCGCTTTTCGAAGATCTTGTGGATGGTTGACAGAAAGTCGTCTGGATCAAAACGATCTTTCAGGATAAAGTCAGCAACGTCGTGGTCTTTGAACGCCTCCCGCATCATTTCCCTGGTGCCATAGGCTGAGATCATGACCTTCTCCATGGCATCGCCCAGTCCAAGCGTCTCAAGGCGGTCGAGGATGGTCATCCCCTCCACGTTGTCCTCTTCACGGTCCACCAGCCGGATGTCAAAGATCGCCAGCGGGTAGTATGCGCTCTTGAGTTCCACAACAGCTTCACTGAAGGAATGAGCGACGTGCGGCTCGTAGCCGGCCCTGGCAAGTGTTCTCGTCAGCAGGTCTTGCCAGCTTGGCAGATCTTCGACGACGAGGATTTTCTTCTGGCTAGCCACTGTTCGACCCCCTTTCTTTCATCTCGCGGTAGCTGGAGGCAATTCGGTCCTGCTGCAAATGGTTCTCAATCAGCCTCAATAGCTCTCTTTCAGCAAATGGCTTGTTGGTGACATCTGCGGCGCCAAGCACAAACAGGTCACGTACGGTCTCCAGAGGCAGGGAGGTACTCAGCACAAGCACGTGGGGGTCGCCGCTCGTCTGCAATACATCACCGATGAGCTTGCGTTCCGCCTCGCCAATTGCCGCAAAGCCCAGCAACCACAGGTCCGGTTTGCCCGCTTGCAGAGCGGTGACGAGTTCCTCGTGGCTTGCAGCGGTGATAACCTTGTATCCTGCCCGTTTGAGGACGCCTTTGGAGAAATTCAACCAGTAAGGCTCCCGGTCGACGATCAAGACTTTGAGCTTCTTGACTGTCATGGCCTACTCCTTGGCTGGCAGGCGTACAGTGAACGTAGTGCCCTTGCGGAGCCGGCTCTGAATGGACACCTCTCCTCCATTGGCGATCACTGCCTGCCTCACGCTCCATAGCCCGAAGCCGAACCCGCCCTTCTTTGTGCTGTAGAACAACTGCCAGATCCTGCGCAGACTACTCTCCGAAATGCCGCAGCCATTGTCCGTGACCCAGAACTCGACCCAGTGGTTGGTTAGCCTGGCACCCATTTCTACTTTGCCTCCCTCGGGAGGGAGGGCTTGCACCGCGTTGGTGAATAGATTGACGAAAACGTCAAAGGCGCGATCATCCACCCAAACGGCCGGGACGTCTTCGGGGCAGCGGAGGCTGACCTCGACATGGGGTTCAACGGGGTAGGCTTGAACTGCATTATTGAGCAGGACCTGGCTGGGGATCCATTTCTTCTCGCTGACTTCCTTGCTTCGTACGACGATTCCTCTCAGCTTGCGCGCGAAATCGAGAACACCCTCAGTATCGCGCGAGATATCGCTCAGGCGTGCTTTGACATCGTCATTCTGCTGTCCTACGGCTGCCGATATTTCCTTGATGTATGCAGCGATGCCTCCGAGGCCATTGCCGATGCGGTGGGTGAGCTCCAGGGCGGACTGTCCCACTGAGGCCATCCACTCAGTCTCCAGCTTGCGTTCATTAGCTGCCTCCAACTCCTTCTGCTGCCTGATCCTGTGGATGGCGGCAGCAGCCTGGTCAGCCAGTCCTTCGATCAGCCGGATGTCCTCTTCGCCAAAACCATTCTTCTGCGGGTGTCCGAAGTCCAGATTCCCGAAATAGCTGTCCCCGGCCAGCAAGGGAACGACCAGCTCTGAACGTGTGTCCGCGTGACCTCTGCGATACCCTACTGGTTCAGGTGGATGTCCCACATCGGGGACGTAACACTTCTGCTTGTGCTGGGCAACCCAGCTATTGACACAGGTCTCGCCGATTTTGACGGGATTGAGATCCAACGACTGTGCTGCGCCAAGTGGGCTGAAAGGCTCCAACTGATCGCCCTGTGCATTGATCAGCCAGGCTACGGCACCATGTGCCTCTGTCCGTTCCATGCCTTCCTGCAGCGGCAGTGTCCAGCTCAGGGTTTCTGCTTGCTCAGGCGGTGCTTTCAGTATCTGCTCGCCCACCTCGTACAAGGCCTCAAAACGGTCGCGAGCGTCCTGCTCGCCTGCGCAGTGTTGGGCGTTCCGGATGGCAATCACTGCTTGCCTGGCGAACGCCTCCAGGATTTGCTGGTCATCGAGAGAGAACGCCCCGACCTGAGGGCTCTCCAGGTTGATCAAGCCCAGCAACTGATTGCTCTCGTCCAACAGCGGAACTGCTAGTTCCGACCGGGTTTCAGGTACAGCAGCGATATACCAGCGCTTCCACCGCTCGTCATGGACGTTAGCAATGAGCGCACTCTGTTTGTACTTTGCCACCCACCCACTTACCCCGTGCTTGCCGATCCTGAGTTTTGTCTGTGTGCTATCTGCCCACGGTGACCCGCGCACGGCCTTCAACTCGACGTAATTTCCGCTCTTGTCGGTGAGCATGACGTTCCCGGTTGAAGTGCGAATAATGGTGAGAGCTGCGTCAAGGATCCTGTTGAGCACCTCATCCAGGCCCCTGGTCGTGATTGCCTCGTCTATTGCCGCTAATGCCGCGAGTTCCGCAACTCTGCGCTCCAGTGCTGTGCTGATCTGGTCAAAGAGTCGGGAATGATGGATGGCTATCGCCGCAAAGTTGGCAAAGGTCTCGATCATGCGGCGCTGATGGGCTTCAAAGGCCTGCTTAAAGCGGTAGTTCACGAACATGACCCCCACGGTCTTGTCCGCAACGGTGAGGGGAATCCCTGCTGAAGAAGCGATCTTTTCGCGCACCACGAAGGGTTGGGCGTCTGATGGGCGGAGCGCGCTCGGCCCGCCCAGCGTCATCTCGCTGGTCTGTGCATCTTGCGTATACTGTACCTCTCTCTGCCGCACAACTTTGAAAGCAATATCGTTCTTGTCAAGTTCTTTTGGCTCAGGGTAGTTCTTCACTAGCGACTCGCCGGCCCAGATGCTCGGCAAATCAAACGAATCTCTGGCCTGATCGTAGAGGTACAGCTTGACCAGATCAGCGCCCAGGGCAGATACTGCCTGAGCAACAACGTCCTGCAGCACCTCTCTCAGGTTCTGTGGGCGGCGCAGGATCTGCTGGCCGACCTCGGCCAGCCGCTGTACTTCGGTCGTTCTGGCCTGCGCGGCATCGAACAACCGGGCATTCTGGATGGCGATGGCCGAGTAATTCGCAAAGGTCTGGATGATGTCCTTATGATGTTCATCGAAAGTCCTGGGCGTTCGATAGTTGAAGAAGATGACTCCTACGGTTTCACCCGGGATCTTGAGGGGCACTCCGGCCGAAGACACGATCTTCTCCCGAACCACAAACGGAGGAAATCCAGGAGCACGGCGGGAGCTGGGTGCTCCTGACAGCAAGTTGTCAGACTCTGAACGTTCGGCATACTGGGGTATGCCGGATGCGGCAATCTTGAAGGCTATGTCATCCTTATCCACGATTGCGTGTGGTGGGTACTCAGGCACAAGGAGCTCGCCAGCCTGAATGGGCGGCAGCTCAAAGTACCGCTGTGATTGATGGTACACATACAAGTTCACCAGATGCGCTCCCAGGGTATCCACTCCCTGCTGCACGATCCCCTGCAAGACCTGCTTGACATCCTGGGGGGAGAGAACGATACGCTGGCCGACCTCCGCCAGCCGCTGAATCTCTGTGGATCTCTGTTCCGACGCCTCAAACAGCCGCGAATTGGCAATGCTGATCGCTGCCTGGGTGGCGAACAAGGCGATTTTGCTGCGCGCGTCTTCCGGGAAGGCATGAAGACTTCTAAAGTCCACGTACAGCACGCCGACATCCTCACCGCCAAGGAGCTGGCCATCTTCGACCTTGCCACCCACCCTCAGGGCTACGCCCATGAAGGATCGAATGCCTTCCGCCCTGGTGAAACGGCTGCCCAGCCGGGGTTCTTTCTCCAGATCCTCGACGACCACCGCTCCCTTCTCCAGGACCGAGGAAGCCACACCTCCAGGTTTCGGCATTGGATCCAGTTTGTGGGCCCTGCGGGCGCCGTCGATGGCGGGCGGCTGGAAGACTCCCTGGACCAGGGGATAGAGCGCAGCGATGTCCGCCCCCACAACGGTACGCGCACTCTGAACCACGCGTTGCAGGACCTCTCGGGAATCCATGGTGGAGGCGATTGCCTGCCCCACTTCCCGCAGGAGCCGCAGATCCTCAACCTGCGCCTGCGTGCTGCTCAATAGCCTGGCGTTGGCGATAGCGATGGCGGCCTGGCTGGCTACCGTGGAGAGAATATTCCGGTCGTGTTCGTCGTAGGCGTTGGCCTGCTCATAGTTCTGTACCGCAATGACGCCCAGCACCCTCTGCCCGGCGATCAATGGAGCCCCCAGCCATGATTCTGCCCGGTGGCCGAGCGGCAGCACTTGATCACTGTGATCTCGCACCCATTTCTCAGCATTCTCTGGGATGAACAGTGGCTGCCCGTGCCGGATGACGTACTCGGTCAGCCCTCTTCCGGCCTTGCGCGGCTTCCAGTCCCGCACTGGGTCTTGACGCTTCCCCTTCTCCATCGCAAAGGGGAACTCTACCCGATCATTGTCCGCGTCGTAGAAGGCAACGTAAAAGTTGCGGGTGTCCATCAGAAGACTCACCTGCTGATAGACCGAGTTCAGAATCTCGTCAACCGTCAAGGTTGCTGCGGAACTCAATGTCTGGCCAATGTTGCTCAGCGTCGCCAGTTCGACAACTCGCTTCGCGTTTTCGACGGCGCTCTTGGTCTCACCGTTGATCGAGTCCAGCAATCTGTCCAGTACTTCCGCGGTATGCGGGCTAACCTTCTCCAGTTGCTGTAGTTCCCGCAGTCGATCAGTCAATTGCCGAATCTTGTCCTGTGCCGGTTCTGCCGTGCTCATGATTTCTCCCTCTGCTCAGTAGTGCATATCGGTGCTACATTTCCATCATGATGCGACAAGGGCCTGGGAGCATGCCTATACCCATAACGTGGAACGCTACAGAGGCTAGACCGTGTGGAAGTTGAGACTGCGGGGCGCGGCCAGAAATCGATGCACACGCAACTGTTCCGCGCCGCTTTACGTACAATGAGGCTTTACCATTGACCGCCATGTGCACACCGCTTTCAACGCTAGCAGCCCTCAGCTAATCATGGTATCACCGGAAGCGCTCGAAGCTGTATCTTGTTGTGGTTAGCGATTGACAAACTGGGAAATGAGCGGCATGGCTGGCGTCGGGAACATGCGCTGTGGCTCGCCAGCCGCCCCATCTCTCACCATAATTGTACTGCTCAAGTTGGCAGAATGCAAGTTCGATGCAGCCCGTCTGGCACAGGACGGTGATCTACATACCCCCCCCCGCCTTGATCGCCGACCCCAGCAGGCTCTGCCAGCCCATGCCGTAGGTAAAGACCATGGCGAACTGCACCAGCTCTTCCTTCTGCCCGTTGAGCTTGTTGCTGTCGATGGCGCCGGGGAGCAGCACAATCGCCACGACCGCCGCAAACACCAGAATGAGGAAGCTGGGATGCCACGG
>JAEAME010002102.1_pt1 | contig 12246 bp, 10 predicted proteins | sample 8958731 | NCBI WGS metagenome assembly JAEAME01 (sample SAMN16933194, study PRJNA681113) | bioreactor sludge metagenome | isolation source: anerobic bioreactor sludge (Control) | place: India:Bengaluru | collected 2018-10-24 | reverse complement strand
GTGGACAACGCCGACACAGGAAGTGACGCCGACGCCGGAGCCATCGGCTGAGCCGTCTGTGACCGAACCGTCCTCGCCGATTTCGGCAGAGAAGGTCGTTTTCGAGGAATATGAGCTTGATCTTAACGTCTTTTCTAGCAACTATTTATTGCGGGCGCAAAAGGCGTTTGTGTATGATCATGATGTGTCGGACGGACTTCTTGCGCAGGATGAGTTTGCCGAAGTTAAGTTGCCTGAGGGAACGATTCTTCAGTCTCTTGATATAATACGGCCGGGACTTGAGCCATACCCCGGAAAAATGTTGTTTATCCTCGCGGACGGCCGTTGCGTTTTCTTTGATCAGAGCATCTCAGATGACGGGAAACCGATCTACAACGGGATGCTGCTGAGTGATATGGTCGGGGGGGTGAAGTTTTACAATTTATACGATGAAGGCGAACCGAAAGAAGTCGAGAATTATGAATTACTGCCGAACATGCCCAAGGACTATACGGTTTCTGCGCAAAACATTATTGTGAACGTTGATTGGAACGGCGACGGAACCGATGATACCATCACGCGCGAATGCGCTTCCGCGGAACGGACGTGGGATCAAACCGTCTGGTATACGGATGGGGCGACCGGAAAAAAGACGGACATTTCCGATCGGTTTGCTCGAGACATCAACGATGAGTACGGCGGGCTCACAAATGAAGCAATACTGTTTCTGGATGAAAAAACCGGGGAATACGCGTTGATCGATTGTTTTGATACTTGTAGCAGCGACTATTCGATCTTTGTTTATACCTACGATCCCCAAACAATCGTAAAATATACGGAAAGGGGTGGCATTTTTCTCTTTGAGGAAGGCAAAATGTACGAGTGTTACCCGAGCTTTATTTTTGGTAGTCTGGGAACGATGAAAACGCCGGTTATCTTTAGCGGGGAAGGTCTTGAATCGGATCCGTCAGATAAAGAGAACTGGTGGCTGGCGGCGATGGAGGCAAGGGATGCCGGGGACGAAATTCCGGGCTATTTCAGTTACACCCTTAAAGATGTGCCCGTCGAAAAGAAGACCGCGGACGGATATGAAGAGTATGTGATCCCCGCCGGTATCGCGGTTTTCCCAAAGTACTACATCTGGAATGACAATGAAGTCGGAGATTCCGGCTACCTGTATTTTGTATTGGCTGACGGTAGCGAATATCGTATCGCCTTTGAGCAGGAACCCAATGATTGGGATTGGACGCTCGGCGGTGTCCCTCAGGGTGAATTGTTCCATTGCGCATGGGGAGGCTAAGGCCGATTCGGCATGTCCTCTACATCAAATGCCGCAAATGCCGCTTTTCGTGAGACCAAACGCGAAAAGCGGCTTTACCTTTTCCGTTGCGTATCCGCGTTTATAACGAATGAGTACGGACACTTGATATCGGCGATCCCGGCTGTTCGCGAAGGATACAGTTATTGTATGAGTAAATGATTCATTGTATAGTCGTTTGTGAATTCCAATATATCAATGATAAAGGAAACGGTGGATATGTCGACAAACAACGATCTAAGCAGCGCAATATGGAAATTATTCAAGATGGAGGACATCAATACCGCTATACCCGATTGGCGGGAACTGCTCGACGAGTATCTTTCAAGAAAACGGGAGGACGCCGATCTGTCGGACATAGTCGTCCAGACGTATTGGTTTGCGGATTATCTGGCAAAACGTCGCCGTAAGAAACTTGGCATCCGGTATTCGGAAACATATGCCAATTTAAAGACGCTCGACAAACCTACAATGTCCCGCAAGGCCGGAGGTACTGCATATCGCGACGGGCATTGTACCCGTGCCATGATCTTTACAATGCTGAAGAAACGCATGCGATATACTTTCGAAAACCGATCCCTTACTGTAAAACAAGGTCAGGTATCCGTTTTCAATATTCTTTCGACACAGGGAAGCAAGGAAACACAGATCTGTCCGAATTGCGGGTCCGAAAGTCCGACCGTAAAATGTATGAACGGATGTCCGTACTGCGGAACCAAGTTTACCATTAAGCAATATCAAAACAAGATTGCCGGCGAAACACCGGACACCATGGGATTCGATCCCTTTGGCTATTTTCTGGGCAGTATAGCCGGCACAGCGCTTCTCTTCACGCTCTATTCTGTGATATCCAATGAGTTTGGCCATATCGTACTAAACCTTTTGGCCGGGTTATTCATCGGCGGCTTTTTGGGTGTTCTGGTGTACTTTGCGCTGGTCCTTATTCTGTTTATATTTGTTTACTTTCCGAGGATCGTCAGAGACAACCGCCTCTCGGACTTTTGTAAAAGGCTTCGTCGGCAGGATCCCAATCTGTCTACCGGCGAATTGACCTCGGAATTTGAAGCACGCGTCCGGACCTATTTTCTCGCGGGAAAGGAAGACAATATCCATTTTGTGTCAGGTGTGGAAGCCTCCGAGGATTACGCGGACGTCGTAGACGCAATGATCGTTTCGTATAAAAGACTTTTCACCATGCCTAACGAACATTATCTTGCGATCCGCGCACACATGAAGATTCGACTCATCCGGTTAAAGGAAGGCAGGCTCATCTCCGAAAAAAAGCCATTCACAGTAGATCTGGTTCGAAATATAGAAACCAGGACACAGGCGCTTCCGGACAACGAGGTCTTCGTATGTCCCACATGCGGCGCTCCGATCTCGATCCTTGAGGGCGGGCACTGTCGCCATTGCGGCAACACCACGGACCTGTCAAGATACGGATTTACCATGCAATTTCTGATGCCGGAGTGGGTATAATAGTTGTAAGATCTTAATATTCTGCGCAGCGTATCAAGCGGGGAGGAGCCAGTATGGGGAATCACTATACGCCTGTCGATGAAAGTACATGGAAGCGTGCGGTTCACTGCGCCGTATTCAGAGATTATGTTGAACCGGCTTTTTGTGTGACGACCGAACTCAACATCACGAATTTTCGCGAAAAGCTTCGCGCGCGGGGCCTGCCGTTTACTTTCTCGATGATTTTCGCGGTCACGAAATGCGCAGGTGAGATCGAGGAGTTCCGGTATCGCTTCGTCGACGGGAAGGTCGTGCTTTTCGATCGGATCGACACATCCTTCAGTTATATGAATCCGGAGACGGAGCTGTTCAAAGTGGTCAATGTCCCCATGAAAGATACCATAGAGGAATATGTGAAATTGGCCGCGGAGACGGCGGAGAATCAGAAGGAATATTTCACCGGCCCGATGGGAAACGATGTGTTCATTTTCTCGCCGATCCCGTGGGTCTCTTTTACCCACATCTCGCATACGAATTCCGGAAGGAAAGATCAGGCGACGCCGATGATCGACTGGGGCAAATACTTCGAGCGAAACGGACGCCTGATTCTGCCATTTTCGGTCCAGGCACACCATTCCTTCGTCGACGGGCTCCACGTCGGGAAACTCGTTAACGCGGTACAAAATTATCTGGATACGTTTTAGCGCAGAGCCGCGAGACAGGGGAAACGGCAGGAATTTTTCGCGGACAAATCATCGCACGATTTGTCGGGTTCGGTGAAGCGTAAAGCGCTATTCTGATTTCATGGAAGGGGGAATGGACCTTGGGATGGATCGAAAGCATCGGAGAAGCGATCCGCTATATTGAGGATCATATCACCGAGGAGCTGAGTATGGACGAGGTCGCGGGGCGGGTGTTCCTGTCTCCGTTTTATTTCCAGAAGGGCTTCTCGATGCTGTGCGGGTTTACCGTCGGTGAATACGTCCGGGCCAGAAGACTCACGCTTGCCGGCAGCGAGCTCTGTACGACGGACAATAAGATCATCGACATCGCCGTAAAGTACGGATATGATTCTCCGGACAGTTTCACCAAAGCCTTCGCGAGATTCCACGGGGTCACGCCCACCGCCATACGAAAGGAAGGAGCGATGATGAAATCGTTCGCTCCCCTGAAGATCGAATTCATGTTGAAAGGTGGTTTTATCATGGAGTACAAGATTATCGAAAAGGATGCGTTCACCGTCCTGGGCGCATCGAAAATGTTCAAGTATGACGGCTCGAAAGCCGGGATCCCGGCCTTCTGGGCGGAGCACTATCAGAGCGGAAACGGCAGGTTCGTTTGCGGAATGTACGGTATCTGCATCGACGAGAGCATGGGTACCGACGAGTTCGAGTACCTGATCGCGGACAACTATAATCCGGCTTCCGAGGTGCCGGAGGGCTTCGTCACGAAGGCGATCCCGAAGCACACCTGGGCGGTTTTCCCGGTTAGGGGCGCGATGCCCGACGCGATCCAGACCGTCAACCATCAGATTTTCTCGGAGTGGCTGCCGAACTGTAAGGAATACGAGATTGCCGCCGGATATAACGTCGAGATGTACGATGATCCGAAGCAGTACCCGAAAGGCACGCAGGATGAATTGTATTACACCGAGATCTGGATCCCGGTGAAAAAGAAATAGTTGAAATGCGGATCGGTTTATATGCCTGAAATCCGATTTCGAACGACCTTCGCAAAATGCGAGGGTCGTTTTTCTATCTTCACTTGTTTCCGTGAAATACAGGAAAAACGTTAATCCGGTAACGAGAGCAATGATACGTACGATAGAGATATTCCGGCAACCAGAGCGGTGATGCGTACGAGACAAGGCTTATCGAGTGGTTTCGTCCGCAGTCTCATCTCGTTTGGTCGCGTGAGAGACCGATCGCGATGGCTTCCGGATGTTGATCTGTTCGGCCGTAAGATAACGGCAACTGTGTGATCCCTGACCGGTTTCCTGTTCGCATTTCACGGAAAATGGGGAAGAGATTTTTTTTGAAAATCTTGCGTCGTGGACTTTTGAAGGCGATAATAGAAACGTCGCGAACTTTGCGATGAACGAATTGAGCGGAAGAGTCGAAAGCGGAAGAGTCAAATTCGGAAGAATCGAATGCGGATGCTTTTTGCCGGAAGGATATGAGGAAGAGCCTGTTATGAATGACATCATTGAAATCTTGAAGGTCATTTTTCTGGGAATTGTCGAGGGCGTGACGGAGTGGCTTCCGATCAGCAGTACCGGGCATATGCTCCTGGTTGACGAGTTCCTGCATCTGGATATGAGCGAGGCGTTCAAGGAAATGTTTTTTGTCGTGATCCAGCTGGGCGCGATCCTCGCGGTCGTCACGATGTTTTTCAAGAAAATGTGGCCGTTCCGGATGAAGGACAGGAAGCCGTCCGTCGATAAGGACACGATGCTTCTGTGGGTTAAGGTGGTCATCGCCTGCATTCCCGGAGCTGTCATTACGCTTTTATTCGACGATGTGATCGAAGAGCATTTCCACCGGCCGGTCGTTATTGCCGCGGCGCTTATTTTTTACGGTATCGCGTTCATACTGATCGAACTCTGGAATAAAAACCGCGCGATTAAGACCGAAAAGGTCACGGATATCACGTTTTTTACCGCTCTTTTGATCGGGCTGTTCCAGGTGCTTTCGATCGTGCCCGGCACTTCACGGTCCGGCGCGACCATCGTCGGAGCCCTGCTCATCGGCGTATCGCGCGTCGCGGCGGCGGAATTTTCCTTTTTCCTCGCCGTCCCGGTCATGTTCGGCTGGAGTGCGCTTAAGCTTCTGAAGTTCGGCTTTGACTTCAGCGGCGCGGAAATCATAACGCTTCTGGCCGGCATGCTCGTCGCCTTTGTCGTGTCGATTCTGGTGATCAAATTCCTGATGAACTACATCAAAAAACATGACTTCAAGCTGTTCGGCTGGTACCGGATCGCGCTCGGGCTCATTGTCATTCTGTATTTTGCTTTATCGGGAAAAATATTCTGATCGGGCGAGTCAAGCCTGACCCATGCGGACCGCCGTCCGCGAAGGGGAACCGACTTATTAAGGCGCACTTCGACCGTCAGCGAGAAGCCGCCGTCCGCGCGCGAAGGGGAACCGACCGGTCAGGCGCGCACGATTTTCGCGCCGAAGGGCATGATCGCGAGTTGCGCGAATTTGATGAACTGGAGTCCGAAGGGGATTCCGACGATCGTAATGCACCAAATAATGCCGATCACGAAGGCGGTGCTGGCGAGTTCCCACCCGAAGAGGACGATCCAGATCAGATTCACGATGAAGCTTCCGACGCCTCCGGAGAACTCAATCGCCCTGCCGAACGGCCACAGGATCAGTCCGGCGAACTTCATGCACTGGATCCCGACGGGAATGCCGATGATCGAGATGAAGCACAAGAGTCCCGCGATTGCCCACAGAAGGGAAAGGATCGCGCCGCCGAAGATGACCCAAAGTATATTTCCGATTGTTTTCATGTCAATGCCTCTTCCGGTTTCGCTAATCGATCGGACCCGACGTCCGGTCTTTTCATGGTTATAGTGCTATTTTATCCCACGGGAAGAGGAAAATAAATCATGACTTGTCCGCGGCTCCCATTTCCCGTAACTTCGGCGAGTCGAAAGAAAATCCCGCGATCAGCAGAGTGTTGTCTTTTTCGCGAAGGTAGACGGTTATCGTTACTGTTCCCGGATCTTTATCGTACCCGGCTTGATACGTAAAAAGAATCAGCGTAGTGCCCGCGTTCAGGACGCGCCGGCTCCCGGTCAGAGTTCGGCTCTGATACGTTCCGATTGTTTCGTCGAAAAGCTCCGTTAACGCGACGAAATCAGGCTCCTTCATCGCCACCAGCATATTCTCATCAAAGTCTGCCGAGAAGACCGCGTAGTCGCGTTTCCCGATTCCGTCGATCAGATTGTCGACTATGGATTCGCCTTTTTCGAGCTCTGCCGCAGTGACCGGCTTCTGTCCGCAGGCCGCAAGCCCGATGACGATCAGGGCGGCAAAAATGAAGGCAGCGGTGATTTTCAGTGTGTTTTTCATGATTCGTTTCCTCCTTGGAAGGGGTTTTTATGCTTTACGACTTGAACATAAAGCATCCCCTAAGAGGAGAGTCAAGAGCGATTTGAATACGATCTCACAAAAAATATCTTTGAACGAAATGCCCGAATACGCAGGATTCAGGAACTCATTCCCTCAGAAGCCCTGTTCCTCGAGCCACTCGGACATCTTCTTCTCGCGTTCTTCACGGATCGATGAATCGTCACGATAGCGGCCCAAAGAGAGTTCGGATTTGATCCGCCCGTCCGAGAGAAAGAGTACACGCTCCGCCCGGGCGGCGACCTTTGCGTCGTGAGTGACGATGATGATGGTCCTGCCGTCGTCGTGAATACGATTCAGAATGTCCATGACCTCAAGCGTCGCGGAGCGATTCAAAGCCCCGGTCGGCTCGTCGGCGAAAAGAATCTCCGGTTCATTGATCAGTGCGCGGCAGACGGCCGCGCGCTGAAGCTGTCCGCCGGAGATTTTTGAGATGTCCCGATCGGCGATATCTGAGATCTCGGTTTTTTTCATCCATTCGTCGGCGCGAAGAAGCACATCTTTTCGGGCGGAAGTATCGGCCTTTAAACCGGGGAGAACGATATTGTCGCGCACGTTCAGGCTTCCGATCAGACCGGCGTTTTGAAAGATGAAGCCCATATCCCTGAGGCGAATCCCGCTCATCTCCCGGTCGTTCAGCGAACTCAATTCTCTTCCGTTGAAAACAACACGGCCGGAGGTCGGGCGATCCATACCGCTCAGGAGATAAAGGAGCGTCGATTTTCCGGAGCCGGACTGCCCCATGATCGCCAGGAATTCCCCGGAGCGGATCGTCAGATCGATGTCGCTCAGGATCGGCGCTTCGTTATAAGTGTGGTTGAGTTTTTCTGCGGTCAATAATGCTGTCATATGGGTATCCTTCCTTATTTTGTGTTTCTGTGTCATACGTTCGTGTGGGCTAGGCGTTCATCGGAATCGGCCGATGCCGGTCGATCATTCTTCGGGTCAGAATCTCCGAGGACAGTACGAGAAGCATCAGAATCAGCGCGGGATAAATAAGAAAATCGAGAAGCGGGGTGGGGGCAGGAATAACACTTCGTATGCCTAAGCCCGAGAGGGCCAGAGCGGCGTTGATCGGAATATGTCCCGCGAAATAGGTGACCGCAATCCCCGTGAGGATGCCGGCGATTGTGATCAACGCGATTTTGGCGCGGTACTGGATACACAGGTCTAAGGCGGTGAAGCCGATGGTTCGCAATCCCGCGATTTCACGGCGGTCCTTGACGATGCGCAAGCGAAGGTAGAGGAGTCCGATCAGGAGGCAGAGTGCCGGCCCGATGACTGCGATGATCCAAACCGCCTTTTGAAGCTGGTCGCTGACACCGCCGAGCGTCTGCCCGATAAAAAGGTCCATCGGATCGATCCGAACTTCCGGAGGAAGACTCTCCGCCCACTCGGAAGCCTTCCGACCTGCGGCGGATGAATCGGTAAGGATGACCGAGAAGGTGTATTTCACGATCTCGTCAGTGTCGATATCCGCCGTGCTCTTGGCCGTGCGACCGGCGGCGGTCACATCCTGATAGATGCCGGTGACGGTATAAACAAGGTCATTGCCTTCATTGGTGAGAACCATGGTATCCCCGATCGCTTTGCCGGCTTCCTCCGCGTTCAGAAAAGAAAGCGCGATCTCATCGGCCTTTTGGGGCGCATTACCCTCAAGATACTGAAGTCCTTGCCCGGAGTTTGAGCCGAAGTCGACCTCCAGGTTGAACATGGTCCCGTCCGGACGGCCGGTTTGGACGCGAATTTTTTCGGCGACGCTGAAGGAACTTACGTCCGGGTCGTTTTCGAGAAGGCGGATCGTCGCGTTCAGGGTATCGGCGTGTGCTTCACCGCCGAGTATGCTGATCATCACATCTTCTTTCGCGTGTCCCATGTATGTGATGAAGTCCGGCGAGCGGAACGTCTGAAGAAGGTGCGCCGGAATCAGCGTGAAAACAACCACCGCTGCCACGGTAAAGAAGATGACCGCCCAGTTTCTAAATCGAAAAACAACCTGTCTCAAGGCCATTCCGATATTGACGGGAAGCGAACCGAAGCGGTGGACCGGGAAGCGGATCGCGCCGGAATTCGCCTCGAAGGTCTTTCCGCGCAAGAGAGTATCCACGACGCTTTGCTTCTTGATTTTCCGGAGGACGGAGCGGCAGTACAGGACGACCGCCAGATAGACGAGAACGGCGATCAAAGCGGATAGGAGATATGCGAGGGTTGCGTCTCCGGTCGACCCGAACTGCTCGCGGATGTTTTGGGTGAGTAGGGGTTGGGCAAAAGCTGACAGAAGAAAGCCCGGGATGACCCCGAAAGCGGCGCACAGTCGGTACTTCATCAAATAGAGATTTCGGATGTCATTGTGTTGAAGGCCGATTGCTTTAAGCGAGCCAATCGTTTTGACTTCCTCCTCCATTGTCGCCATCAGGACGAAGCGGACGCAGGCGAACGCGATCAGCAGAATGAAAAGCCCCGCGAACAACAGCACAAATACCGTGATGATGTCGGTCAACGCGCTGAGCGCATATAGAAACGCGTATTGTACTCCTTGTCCGTTTTTCGGAAGTCCCGCGTTCTCATAGTCGGTTTGAAAAGATGAAGCGGCTTTCGTATCGGTCAGATATGCCTCGATCAGGTACTCGTTCTCGCCGACGCGTCCGTTGATCGCATCGAAGTCCCCATCGCTCAGGAGCACCCGGGTAGAGGAGCACATGGTCGAGTTCATCATCGAATCGAGGACGATGCTCGAGACCGCAAATTCCTTCTCGATTCCGTTTGCCCGAAAAATAACGCGATCCCCGACCTTGATATCGTACATACGTGAAAGTAGAGCCGGGATACCGATCTCGCCCTTTTCGAGACGGGCGACCTTGAGTTCACGGTCGAGCAGAAGATCCTTTCCGGTATTCTGACGCACCAGACCGATATCGATCTTAAAGTCCGAAAGATCGAAACGCTTTTCGCCTTGGATGACCTCCATTGTGTACCCGTCGACCTGGATCGTGTCCTGCACCTGCCAATAGGTCACATCCTCACGGGCGTCCATGAAAGATTCGACTGCGGAAAGATCGAGCTCTCCCCGGTGCATCTGAAGATAATGCGGCGGTTCGGCGATCTCGAAAAGTCGCGCGATCGAGTCGAGCGTTCTTGCCCCGGACGCGACCGCCAGCGAGGCGATCGCCGTCGAAAAAGCGATAAACAGAATCAGGATAATGTGGATCAGTTTATTGTGTTTCAGGTCATGCCTTAGAAGCGACGCGTTCATTGAGTTCTCCTTCCGTCATAGCAACCTCTGTTCCTTTAAGCCTCATCGATATTGTCCAGCCGATGAAAGCCATTCCGATACCGGCGATAAGGAGCATTACGGCGACGCCCCGGCCGGAACCGACTCCGAATATTTTGCCGAGTGACGACGCGAGCGCCCCGTTTTCAAGCATCAGCGGCTCGAAAATCCGGTCCGCGCCCGGCCCGGCAATAACATACGCGCCGACGTAGCCGATCTGCGTCAGAAGTCCGATCGCCCCCCATGCCCTGGCTTGAAATGCGTTGGGTATCCGCACCCGGATGATCACCTCCGCGACCGTATTGATCCACGGAAGGCAGAAGAAGAAAAGAAAGCCCAAGGCGATCATCCAAAACGTATTCTCGAAAAGTCCGATCAAGCCCATCGAGAGAGCCGCGCACAGAAGAGCGACGCGCAAAACGGCTTTCAGGTGCTTTCCGATCTTGAAAATTCCGATCACGATTGCTGCGGCAAGCATGCCGATCGCGCTTATAGACTCAATGATGCCGAGTTCCTTTTCGCCCGTAAATGACAGGACCATCGGAGTGATCAATACTTGTAAAAAGCCGATGAAGAAGCACATGAATGCCATCAGTACGATCAACGTACGCACCTCGGAATCCTTGGATATCGCGAGAATTCCCTCGCGAAAATCGTCGAGATATCCGGCGCGCGGCTTCCGGTTAATAGCCCCGGTTTCATAAGCGGAGTGCGCTTCTACGGTAGTCGACTTGCCGCGCATATCGCCGCGGACCATCGACACGGTGATGACAGTCACAATAAAAGTCGCGATGTCGATGATAAGGATCCACTCGATCCCGATAAACCCGATCAGGAGTCCGGCGAGAACCGGTGAGATCAGAAAGCGGGCGGAGGAGGCGATCTGAACCATTCCGGAGGCCCGCGAATATTCATCCGGGCTCAGAAGGTCCGACACGCTGGCCTTATAGGCAGGCTCGACCGGAGAGATCATCACCGCGCTGATCCCGACACCGATCAGAAGCGGAACCATCGAAGTCGTTTTATCGAGTATCGAAAAAAGAACGATCGCGACGCCGATGATCGACAGAAGGTCACCCAGAAGCATCAGAAGGCGCCGGTCGAACCGGTCGGAAAGCACCGCCGCGAAAGGCGAAAGCAGGATCGTCGGAAGGAAGGCGACCAATGCCGCGAGCGAAACCCACATCGCGCTATGCGTCTGTTGAAAGACGTAAATGGCGACCGCAAAGGAGGTCATCCCGCTTCCGATCGCAGAGACCGACTCACCGAACCAGAGGATCAGAAATTTTTTCATGATAAACTCTCTCCGTACATCTTTAAAAATCTTCCCGGTTCGACGCCGAGCGCGCTCTCAAGAAGCGATATCACCGCAAAAACGATTCTTTGTTGAGCCTCCGGGCCGGACACCGGATTGTTTTCATCGGTCAGAACCAGAGTCGCGGACAGGATGATCTGCATATATTCCAGAGGATAAGGACAGGAAAACTCTCCGGAATCGACACCGGTACGAACAATGTCCGCGAGGACCGGGCTGATTCTGTCAATGAGTGAACGCATCATTTTTTCATGCATCAATGCGTTCTCGGGGCGGTGCAATTCTTCGATCAGAGAATCGTCGACCTGATCCCGGATACTCATTGACATGAAGACACCCAGAAGTTTCCCGGACGGCGGTAAATTCGAACGCATCACATCATCTGTTCGCGTGCAGATGAGATCGACAAACCGGTCGTTGATGGCCTCGAGAACCTGTTCTTTGGATTCAAAGTAGTGATAGAACGTGCCCTTTGCGATTCCGATCTCTCCGAGAATATCGTTCACGGTCGTAGCCGCGTATCCTTTACTGATGAAAAGCCGATTCGCGACATCCAGGATCTCGGTTCTTCTCTCATCGTGCGGTTTGACAATACGTGTCATGGCGAACCTCCGGAATTCTTTATTTATCGACCGACCGTCGGTCGATATATAGAATATACACAGCCTTTCGATGATTGTCAAGTAAGAAGCGGCTGCCTTAAAAACAATGTACGCCCGGATTTTGGACAGAGGCTAAATGAAGGGTGCATAGCATAACTTGAATC
>JAEAME010002056.1_pt1 | contig 12249 bp, 11 predicted proteins | sample 8958731 | NCBI WGS metagenome assembly JAEAME01 (sample SAMN16933194, study PRJNA681113) | bioreactor sludge metagenome | isolation source: anerobic bioreactor sludge (Control) | place: India:Bengaluru | collected 2018-10-24 | reverse complement strand
CTTCGACCGGATCGCCTGGTACGGCCGGGGGCCGTTCGAGAACTACCGGGACCGCAAGACGGCGGCCTTCGTGGGCCGCTACGAGACGACGGCCGGCGAGCCCTTCCCCTACGTGAGCCCCCAGGAATACGGCAACCGGACCGACACCCGCTGGGTGGCTTGCCGCGACGCCGCGGGCCGGGGCCTGCTCGTGGCCGGCGATACGGTCCTCGAGTTCTCGGCCCACCCCCATTGGCCGGAGGACCTGACCCAGGAAAGCCGGGGCTCCAAGCACCCGCCGGACATCCCCGTCCGCGATCTTGTCTGCCTGACCCTCGACCAGGCCCAAATGGGGGTCGGAGGGGACGATTCCTGGGGGGCCCGGATCCACCCCGAATACACCCTGCCGGCCAAGGACACCTCCTTCGGGTTCGTCATCAGGCCGCTCGCGCCGGGCGACGACCCGGCGGCCGCGGCGGCCGGGCGCTGAGCGGGCCGCGGGAAACCAAACCCGGCGGCCGGGCGTATATCCTTACGGGTTTGCACAATTGGGCTTGAATTGATATCCTTTTAATAATAAGGCCCCGCTCCGATGAAATGCCCGCGCTGCCAGAACGATAATCCCGAGGGGACGCGCTATTGCGGCCACTGCGGCCGCGACCTCCCCGGCGCGGGTGAAACGCTGCCCGCCCCGCCGGCCACGGCCACCTTCCGGACCCCGACCAAGGGCCTGGAGCGGGGCACGACCTTCGCCCGCCGCTTCGAGATCATCGAGGAGATCGGCCAAGGCGGCATGGGCACCGTTTACAAGGCCTTCGACAGCAAGATCCGCGAGGTCGTGGCTCTCAAGCTCCTCAAGCCCGAGATCGCCTCCGACATGGAGGTCATCGAGCGCTTCCGCAACGAGATCAAGCTGGCCCGCCAGGTCGCCCATCGCCACGTCTGCCGGATGTACGACCTCGGCGAGGAGTGGCTGACGATCTACATCTCCATGGAGTACGTTCCCGGCGAGGACCTCAAGAGCTTCATCCGCCGCTCGGGCCACCTGACCGAGGCCAAGGCCGTCGGGCTGGCCCGCCAGATCGCCGAGGGGCTGGCCGAGGCCCACCGCCTCGGGGTCGTCCACCGCGACCTCAAGCCGCAGAACGTCATGATCGACAAGGACGGCAACGCCAAGATCATGGACTTCGGCATCGCCCGGTCGCTGCACACCAAGGGGGTCACCGGGACCGGGGTCATCATCGGCACGCCGGAGTACATGGCCCCGGAACAGGCCGAGGGCAAGGACGTCGATCACCGGGTCGACCTCTACGCCCTGGGGGCCATCCTGTTCGAGATGGTCACCGGCCGGGTGCCCTTCGAGGGCGCGACGCCGTTGAGCATCGTCCTCAAGCACCGCAGCGAGCCGCCGGCCGACCCGTCGACGATCAACACCCAGATCTCGCCCGGCTTGAGCCGGATCATCCTGAAATGCCTGGCCAAGTCGCGGGACGACCGCTACCGGTCCGCGGCCGAGGTGCTGGAGGACCTGGCGGCCGTCGAGCAGGGCCTGCCCATGACCCGCCAGATGACGGCCCGGACCCGGCCGGCCACGGCCCGGACCAAGCCCCTCACCGACCGCGAGATCACGGTCAAGTTCAACCTCAAGAAGGCCATCGTCGAAGGGGTCGTCGTCATCTCGCTTGTCGCCCTCGGGGTCGTCCTCCTGACGTCGCGGAAAACGCCGGACCGGACCGACGGCCGGCCGCGGGCCACGGTTTCGTTCCCGAGGGACGGCCACGCGCCGTCCGGCTTCGAAATCCCGGGGGGCGCGCCGCCGGCCGAGCCCGCGCCGCCGTCGGACAAGGACGGTTCCGCCGCGCCCACGCTCGGCGGCCGCACCGGCACGGCCATCATGACCTACCTGGCCCCGTTCATGAAGGACCCGGCCAAGTTCATGGGCCAGAAGGACGCCCTCGAGGTCGAAAAGGCCCTGGCGGAGATCAAGCAGAAGTACCCCGCGGAGGCGGCGGCCCTGTCCCGCTGGCTCGACAGCATCCAGATCAGGATCTCCGAAGGCAAAAAGCAGAAGGAGGCCGGGAACCTGGAGGCCTCGAAGAGGAGCTACGACCGGGGCGAGTCGGAGATGCGCAAGCTCCTGGCCCAGGTCAGCGAGCGCGAGCGGGCCGAGGCCGCCTTCCAGGAGCTCCAGGAGGCCAAGCGGCGGGCGGCCGGGCCGGCCTCGGCGGGACGGCCGAACCTGCTGACCTGGATCGCCCTGGAAAAAGAGAAGGACGCTTCGGACGCCTTCGCCAAGAACGATTTCTCCGGGGCCCGGATCCTGTGCCAGCTGCTGGCCCAGGTCCACCAGATGAGCCCCCGGGCCGCCGACGAGGACGGGGGCCTGGCGGCGCTGCGCGAGCTGGCGGCCGGCAAGCGCAAGGACGCCGAGACCGCGGGGGCGCCGGCCAAACAGGCCTGGCTCTACGAGCGGGCCGTGGCCCAGGAGGACGGCGCCGGCCAGATGGCCCGCGACGGGCTTGTTCCCCAGGCCGCCGAACAGTACATCCTGGCCGCCTTCCTCTACGAAAAGGCCAAGGAAGTCGCCGTCGAGAGCGCCCAGGCCGGGCGGAGCTGACGGCCCCCGCCATGACCCCCAAAAAGAAGCGCCTGCTGTTCGTCTGCTACGGGAACATCTGCCGCAGCCCGATGGCCGAGGGCCTCGCCCGGCTACGCCTCGGGGGCCGGGCCGAGGCGGCCAGCGCCGGCATCGCGGCGACGGGCGGGCCGGCCTCGGCGGAGGCCGTGCGGGTCATGAAGCTCGTCTATAAGACCGACATCTCGGCCCATGTCGCCCGCCCGGTCGGGACGTACGACCTGGGTTCCTTCGACTATATCATCGCCATGGACCCGTCCATCTACCGCCACCTCCGGGACATCTGGGGGGTCGCGGAAGCGGTCCTGTACGGCTGGAACATCGCCGACCCCATCGGCGCCGATTACGCGACCTACAAGGCCGCGGCCCGCGAGATCGAGCGCCGCCTGGACCAGTTCCTGGCCGACGCCGGCCTGGCGGCCTGATCCCCCGGCGGCCCGGGGTCAGCGGTCCATCATCGTCCCGTACGGGCGCAGGGACGGCACGTTCTCGAAGACGATGCGGACGGCCGTCAGCAGCGGCACGGCCAGGATCATGCCCGGGATGCCCCACAGCCAGGCCCAGAAGAACAGGGAGAAGAGCACCAGCAGGGGCGAGAGATGGACTTCTTTGGCCATCAGCCGCCGCTCCATCAGCCGGTCGACCGCGATATGGAGGCCGGCCAGGAGGGCCAGCAGGGCGGCCACCTTGAGCGTCAGCCCGCCCTCGAGGAAAACGGCCAGCAGCGTGGGCAGGGCCACGGAGGCCACGGCCCCCAGAGTGGGGACGTAGTTGAAGAACACGGTCAGGACGCCGAACAGGACGGCGAAGCGGACGCCGAACAGGGCCAGCACGGCGGCCGCCAGGACCCCCAGGACCAGGTTGTCGAGCGTCTTGACGGCCAGGTACTTCTGGAGGTCGCGGTCGATCCGGCAGACCGTGTGGCTCAAAGCCCGGGCCTGGTCCGGCGGAAAGGCCTGGTCGAACTTGCGGACCAGCCGGCCGCGGCCGGCCAGGATGAAGATCATGAAGACGAAGATGAGGAGCAGGTCGGACATGAACGAGGCGAACGGGCCGATCGCCGCCAGCAGGAAGCTGCCGGCCTTGGCCACGTTGAAGCCCTCGATCCATTCGGTCAGCCCGATCTTCAGGCGCGGGTCGGGCACCAGGCGGTCGACCCGGCCCAGCACGTCCTTGACCATTTCGGTGTAGGACGGCAGCTCCGAGGCCAGCGACTTGCCGCTGGAATAGAAGACCGTGCCGATGAGATAAAGGACGACGAACGACGCCAGCAGGATGAGGACGAGGGCCAGCCCTTTGGGGACCCGGCGCGCGATCAGGAGGTCGAGCGCCGGCGAGACGGCGAAGGCGAAGAGCAGGGCCAGGGCGAACGGGACGAGGATGGCCTGGGCCAGCTTCAGGAACAGGCCGACGACGAACAGGGCCAGCGCGCCGACCCCGATGCGGACCCACTTGGCTTTGTCCACGCGTCCTCCCGCCGCCCATCTTAACGAAAAGCGCGGCAAAGGGAAAGGGGCGGGGGGACGGGGGGCGGGGGGACGGTTTGACGCTCCGCGCGGGCCTGTGATATACGCCATCCCGAGGGGACCGGGAACGAAAGGAGCCGCCCATGGAACGTCGCGCCGCCATCGCCATCGGCCTTGTCATCGCCGCGCTCGGGGGGGCCGCCCCGCCAGCCGGGGCGGCCGAGGTCAAGGCCCTGACCAAGGACCTCTTCGCCGTCCCGTCGACAACGGGGAACGAGGAGCAGCTGGCGGGGAAGATCAAGTCCCTCCTGCCCAAGGGGCTGGCCGTCGAAGAGGACGGCTTGGGCACGATCGCGGTCCGTTTCGCCGGGACGCCGGGCCCGCTCCTCCTGATCGCGGCCCTCGACGGCTACGGGCACATGGTCGGGGGCTTCACGCCGGACGGCTATCTGACGCTCGACCGGCCCGTCGCGGCGCCTCACGCCCGCTTCGACGCCTTCCTGATGGGACAGCCGATCATCGTGACCACGGCCCAGGGACCGGTCCCGGGCATCGTGGCCCAACCGGCCCTTCACCTTCTCACGCCGGAGCGGCGGCGGGCCCTGGTCGACGGCTTCTCCCTCGAGACCGCGTTCGTCGACATCGGCGTCCGGTCGGAGAAGGAGGCCCGGGCCCGGGGCGTCGAACGCCTCGACCCGGTCACCTACCCGGCCGTCCTGACGGAGCTGGCCGGGGGCCAATGGGCCGGCCCGGCGCTCGGAACGAAGAGCGCGGCGGCCGCCCTGGCCGCCGCCCTCGAGGGCCTGACCGCCAGGACGGCCGGCCCCGAGACCATCGTCGCCTGGGCGGCCCAGACCAAGTTCGGGGCCCGCGGCCGCGGGGCCCGGCCGGCGGTCGGGGCGGCACGGGCCCGGAACCGCTGGCTTCCGGCCCGGACGGTCGTCGTCGATCTCATCGCCGCCGGCAAGGGGGACGGCTTCCCCTTCCCGGGCGGCGGGCCGGTCCTGGTGCAGTACAAGTCCGGGGCGTCCGGGCTCCGACGGGCCTTCGAGGCGGCCGCGGCCGCCGCGGGCACGCCCCTCCAGTTCATGACCGCCCCCGACACGCCGCTGTCGCTGCCGTTCGAGGTGCCGCCCGGGGAGGTGGTCACGCTGGGCCTGCCCGTCCGCTTCCTCGACAGCCCCTCCGAGGTCGTCCACCTCGGCGACCTCGAGGCCCTGGCCGGGATCCTGACGCGGTTCCTCCAGACGGGAGGCGCCCAGTGAACGCGCGGCGGGCGACGGGGTTCGCGGCGCTTTTCCTCCTGGCCGTCTCGACGGCCGGGGCCCAGTCGAAGGCCTGGGACCTGCTGCGCGAGATCGTCCTCGTGCCCGGCGTCTCGGGCCACGAGGGGCCGGTGTCCTATTTCATCCAAGGCAAGCTGCCGGCCGGCCTGAAGGCCGAGCGCGACGGGATGAACAACGTCTGGTTCACGGCCGGCGCGGGCCGCCCCCACATCCTGTTCGTCGCCCACATGGACGAGCTCGGCTGGACCGTCGACCGCATCACGCCCGAAGGACGGGTCCGGGTCAAGCCCGGCGGCGGGCTGCTGCCGTCGACCATGGAGGCCCGGCCCGTCGTCGTCCACACCGCCAAGGGCGAGGTGGCCGGGATCGTCTCGCCGCGGCCCCGCTACGACGAGCGCCCGGACCCGGACGGGGTGGTCGAGGAGATCCCCTTCACGGCCGAGTCGTTCGACATCTTCGTCGGCGCCGCCACGGAGGCGGAAGCCCGGGCCCTGGGCCTGGCCGAAGGCGACCCGGTCACGGCCAGGAAGGTCCTGACCGACCTCGGGCCGGGCCTGATGGCCACCCGGGCCGTCGACGACCGGGCCGGCTGCGCCGCGCTGCTCGACGCCGCCCTGCGCCTCAACCCGGCCGCGGTCAAGGGCCGCACGGTCACGTTCGCCTGGGACGTCCAGGAGGAGACCGGCCTCTTCGGGGCCGCGGAGCTGGCCCGGACCCTGAAGCCCGATTATGTTTTCGCCATCGACACGTTCGTCTCGACCGACTCGCCGCTCGAGTCCAAGCGCTTCGGCCACCTGCCGGTCGGCCGGGGCGCGGTCCTGCGGGCCGTCGATTCGTCCAATGTGACGCCGAAAGCCCAGATCCGCAAGGTCCTGGCCCTGGCCCGGCGGCGGATGATCCCGGTCCAGGTCGGCAACTCCCGCGGCGGCAACGACGGCTCGGTCTTCCTGGCGGGCGGCGCCGTCGACATCCCGCTGTCGTGGCCGGGCGCCTACGCCCACTCGCTCATCGAGAAGATCGACCGCCGCGATCTCGAGGCCCTGACGAACCTCATCCTGGCCATCGCCGCCGAATGGAAATAGGGCAAGGGCTGCCAATGGGGACCGAGGGAGTCCCCGGAGTGAGCGTCGGCGGTGATCCAGCCGGCCAGGGATCGGGTGAGAACAAATAAGGGGGACATGTACGCCTCGTACGTGTCCCCCTTCTGCGGGATCGGGATCGGGGACATGTACCCGAGGTGCGTGTCCCCGCCGGCGCTCAGCGCTTCTTGGGCTTGACCTGGATCGCCTTGAGCCCCGGCTTCTTCTCGCACTCCTTGACGAAATCCTGTTCGCGCTGGGAGTTGACGTAGTCCGGCGACTGGAACCGGTACGCGAACCGGGTGTGCTCGTCGTAGGTGCCCTCGAGGATGCCGATGACGTCCTCGATGTTGACCCGCTCCTCGTCGGTCGGGATGACGAAGATCTTGACCTTGGAGTCCGCGGCCGAGATCTCGGTCTCGGCGTTGCGGGTCTTGGCCAGCTTGTTCTTGGCCTTGTCCAGCTTGATGCCCAGGAACTCCAGGCCCTCGCAGGACTTCTCCCGGATGAGGTCGGACATCTCGCCGACGCCGGCCGTGAAGACGATGGCGTCCGCGCCGCCGATGGCCGCGGCGTAGGCCCCGATGTACTTCTTGATGCGGTAGGACTCGACCTCGATGGCCAGCGCGGCCCGGGCGTCGCCGGCCTCGGCGGCCTGCTGGACGTCGCGGCGGTCGGTGTACTTGCCGGTGATGCCGAGCAGGCCCGACTTCTTGTTGAGGATGTCGCTCATCTTGCCCGGGGCGATGCCCTCCTTCTCCATGATCATCAGGTCGATGGCCGCGTCGTGGTCGCCGGCCCGGGTGCCCATGACCAGGCCCTCGAGGGGGGTCAGGCCCATGCTGGTGTCGAAGGAGACGCCGTTCTTGATGGCGTTGGCCGAGACGCCGTTGCCGATGTGGAGGCAGACCAGGTTGCACTGGAAGGGGTCCTTGCCCAGGAGCAGGGCGGCCCGCTTGGCGACGTAGAGGAACGAGGTGCCGTGGAAGCCGTAGCGGCGGACGCCGTACTTCTCGTACCACTCGTAGGGCAGGGCGTACATGTAGGAGCTGGCCGGCATGGTCTGGTGCCAGGCCGTGTCCATGATGGCCACGTGGGGGATGCCGGGCAGGACGGCCATGGCCGCCTCGATGCCCAGGACGTTGGGCGGGTTGTGGAGGGGGGCCAGGCCGAAGAGGCTCTTGAAGGTCTCGATCGTCTCGGGGGTGATGCGGACCGACTTGGTGAACTTCTCGCCGCCGTGGACCACCCGGTGGCCGACGGCCGAGATCTTGGCCAGGTCGTCGAGGACCCCGATCTTGGGGTCGAGCAGGGTGTCGATGATGAGCTTGATGGCGTCCTTGTGGTTGGCGCACTCGTGGTCGAACTTGATGGGCTCGCGGCCCAGGCCGGACTGCTGGATGTAGCTCTTGCCGATGCCGACCCGCTCGACGATGCCGGTGGCCAGCGTTTCCTTCTTGTCGTAGTCGTAGAGGCGGTACTTGGCGGACGAGCTCCCGCAATTGAGGGAGAGGACGATCATGGAAGACTCCTTCGGAACGGAATAAAAGAAGGTCCATTCTGCCCCCAGACAGGGGAAAAGTCAAGGCGGCCCGGGGGCCGCGGCGGGGGTCCGGCGGGGTTGACAGGTCCGGGGGCCTGCGGTATAACCGCACCTTGCCGTCATCCCTCGAATAAGGAGTTCCCATGGGCAATACGTTCGTTCAAGACATCCGCGACAAGGCCGCTAAAAAGTTCCTCAAGGTCGCCTTCCCCGACGCCGAGGACGTCCGGACGCTGAAGGCCGCCCTGACCCTGCGCGAGAAGAAGATCGCCGAGCCCCGCCTGGTCGGCCCGGCCGCCGCCATCCAGAAAGTGGCCAAGGACAACGGCCTCGACATCGGCGGCATCCCCATCGTCGACCCGGCCACCGACGCCGCCCGCGACGAGCTCGTCGGCGTGCTTTTCGACAAGCGCAAGGCCAAGGGCTGGACCCTGGAGCAGGCGGCCGAGGCCGCCAAGGGCCCGCTGTACTACGCCGGGCTGCTCCTGGCGACCGGCAAGGTCGGGGCCGTCGTCGGCGGCAACCTGTCCTCGACGGGCGACGTCATCCGGGCCGCCATCCACACGGTCGGCACGGCCCCCGGCATCTCGACGGTGTCCAGCTACTTCATCATGGTCTTCCCGGAGAAGCTCCTCTGCTACGCCGACTGCGCCGTGGTCCCCAACCCGACCGACGCCCAGCTGGCCGACATCGCCATCACCTCGGCCAAGAACTTCCAGGCCGTGACCGGCGAAGAGCCGCGGGTGGCCATGCTGTCGTTCTCGACCAAGGGCTCGGCCCAGCACGCCGACGTGGACAAGGTCGTGAGCGCCACGAAGATCGCCAAGGAAAAGGCCCCCCGCCTCCTCCTCGACGGCGAGATGCAGGCCGACGCGGCGCTGGTGGCCTCGATCGGCGAGCGCAAGTGCAAGGGCAGCCCGGTCGCCGGCAAGGCCAACGTCCTCATCTTCCCCGATCTCGACGCCGGCAACATCGGCTACAAGCTGACCGAGCGGCTGGCCGGGGCCGAGGCCGTCGGGCCGATCGTCCAGGGCCTCAACAAGCCCTACTGCGACTTGAGCCGCGGCTGCTCGGCCGACGACATGGTCAACGTCGCCGCCATCTGCAGCCTGATGGCTTGACGCTCGAACGAGGCCAGGGCCTGGAGGATGGCCGTCCGCTCGGCCCGCATGTAGAGGTCGCCGTTGCGCTTCTCTTCGAACCAGTCCTCGAGCAGCCGGAAGCAGCCGGGGACGTCGGCCCTCGTCAGGTCGTGGTACTCGTGGGCGAAGGTCGACTCGAACTTGCGGACGCGGTTCCGCTTGCCGTCGTACCTCTTGCCCTTGAGCTCGGCCAGGTCCTGGCGGAGGTAGACGTAGTCGAAGTTGCCGGGGTCCTCTTCGATCTTGAGGCCCGCGCCGTATTGGGCGGCGAAGTCCTCCGGCACCCGCGACAGGCGCGGCGCGACGTCGAGACAGGCGGCCACCGTCTCGGCCGTCCGTTCCCCGCCGACCGGGGGCAGGACGTAGGGGTCCTCGAAGTCGGGCTCGACCAGGACGCAGAGGGCGCCGTTGAGGGTGGTCCAGCGGGGATGCTCCGAGTCCTTCCAGATGAAGATGTTGGCGAAGGACATCTCGCAGACCTCGAACGGCTGGCGTCCGAGGTAGTCTTCGAAGACGGCACGGTCCTCGAGGCCGACGGGCTTGAAGTCGGGGAAGGCCGGCCGGCTCACGTTCGCTCTCTCGACATGACGGTGCAGCGCTCCCGGGGGCAGCCCTGGCACCAGGACGTTTCCCTCTTGGCCGGGAAGGTCGCCGGGACCTCGCGGGACGGGGCGAAGCCGCAGGACGCGAAGAAGCCGGGGATGATGGTGGCCAGATGGACCTCGCCCCGGGCCTCGGCCATCAGGGCCTCGACCAGGGCCCGGGCCGCGCCCCGGCCGCGGAAGTCCGGATGGACGCCCAGGGCGCACAGCTCGCGGCAGTCGTCGTGGTCCTTGAGCGCCACCAGCCCGCGGATGCGCCCGTCCTCTTCCGCCACCCAGAGGGCGTCGGCCTCCATCCCGGGATAGTCCAGGCCGAGCAGGCCGGCCAACTCGACGGCGGGCGGGATGTCCTCCGGAAGGGCTCGGCGGATGCGCATTTCTTTTTATTATATCACGGCCCGCCGAGGCCGGCGAGGTCCGACCGGGGGGATGGCTGGGCGCCGGACCACGTCTCTGTTATAGTGGCGCCGATGAACAAAGGGCCGTCGAAACCGCTCGTCCTGGCCGTCCTTGCCGCGGCGGCCCTGGCCGCGGCGGCCTGCCGTCCCGCCCCGGCGGCCCCGCCGCCGGCCGCGAGGATCGAGTGGGCCGACCTCGATCCTGACATCGTGCCCCGGGCGGCCGATCTCCGCACCGGTTATCTGATCGTCCCGGAGGACCGGGGTTCCCCGGCGGGCCGGACGGTCCGGCTGCCCTTCGTGATCATGAGGAGCCGGTCGGGCGCGCCCCGGCCGGACCCGGTCCTCGTCTCCGCCGGCGGCCCCGGGGGCAGCATCCTGGGCCGGGTCCGCGGCCGGGCCCGGAATCCCCTGCTCGAGGACCGGGACGTCATTCTCCTCGAACAGCGCGGCTGCCATTTCTCCCATCCGTCCTTGACCGCCCCCCGGATCACCGAAGCCCTGCGCTCGGGCTGGGGGGCGCGCCTCAACGGGGACCCCGACCCCGTCGCGGTCCGCCTCGCGCTGCGCGAGACCCTGCGCGAGTACAGGGCCGAAGGGATCGGACTGGCCGGCTATACGACCAAGGACAACGCCGCCGATATCGCCGACCTGAAGCGCCTCTTAGCGCTCGACGCCTTGAACCTTTACGGCAACTCCTACAGCACCAAGATCATGCTGACCGTCCTGCGGGACGCCCCGGAAGGCATCCGGGCGGTCATCCTCGATTCCGTCCTCCCCCCGGAAGCCAACTGGGACGAGGACGCGCCGGCCAATATCCTCGACGTCTTCCGCCGCCTGATGGCGGCCGCCCGGGAGAGCGGGCCGTTGCGGGAGCGCCTGGCCGGCTTCGAAGGGCGCTGGCGGCTCTTTCTCGAGCAGGCCAACCGCCGTCCGGTCGAGCTGGCCGTGAAGAACCCGGCCGACGGGTCCCCGATGTCCGTCCGGCTGGACGCGGCCGGGATCATGAACTGCGTTTACGCCGGTCTCGAGGACCCGGACGGGATCCCGCGGCTGCCGCTCGTCGTCGACGAGGCCAGCCGTGGCCGGACCGGCCCGCTGGGCCCGCTGGCGGAGGCCTATCTCGGCTCGTCCCAAGGCTACGCCTGGGGGGCGCGGCTGGCGGTCTGGTGCGGCGAGGAGTTCCCCTTCGAGCGGCCGGGCCGGATCCGGCGCCCGTCCAGGATGCCGCGGGAGCTGGCCCGCTTCGTCCAGGCCGCCGTGCCGCTGGAGGCCTTGACCATCTGGCCGCAAGGGACGCCGGCGGCCGTCGAGAAACGCCCCGTCCGCAGCCGGGTCCCGGCCCTCGTGGCGGCCGGAGAATTCGATCCCGATACGCCCGTCGCATGGGGACGGCGGACCGCGTCCGGCCTCGAGCGCGCCCAGCTTGTCGTCTTCGCCGGGATGACCCACGTGCCCTTATTCGCCCATCCCGAGGCGGGCCGGATCATGCGGGAGTTCCTGGCCGCGCCCCTCGAGCCCGTCGCCCCCGGCCGGGCCGGGGAACGGCGCCCGTTCGCGACGGCTCTGGAGGACCCGCCTTCGCCTTGACAGCGCCGGGGGGCGGGCGGTAAGATTTCCCCCGTGTCGGCGGGCGGAGGATCGGGGCCAAGGCCCTTCTCCCCCGCCGCCGGTTGTTGCCCGATCCCTGAATCCTGGTGAAGCATGCGACTTCTCATCATCAATCCCGGCTCGACCTCGACCAAGATCGCCGTCTTCGAGGACGACCGCGAGGTCCTGTCGGAGAACATCTCCCATTCCGCCGAGGACCTGGCGCCCTTCGCCCGGATCGTGGACCAGAAGGCCTTCCGCAAGGACCTTATTCTTAAGACCCTCGAAGCCAGGGCCATCGCGCCGGCCTCGCTGGCGGCCGTCGTCGGCCGGGGCGGGCTGCTCAAGCCCATCCCCAGCGGCGTCTACAAGGTCGGCGAGCGCATGCTGGCCGACCTCGAAAGCGGCGTCCAGGGCGAGCACGCCTCCAACCTGGGCGGCCTGATCGCCGACGAGATCGCCCGCCCGCTCGGGCTGCCCGCCTTCATCGTCGATCCCGTCGTCGTGGACGAGCTCGACGACTGGGCCC
>JAEAME010002100.1_pt1 | contig 12250 bp, 9 predicted proteins | sample 8958731 | NCBI WGS metagenome assembly JAEAME01 (sample SAMN16933194, study PRJNA681113) | bioreactor sludge metagenome | isolation source: anerobic bioreactor sludge (Control) | place: India:Bengaluru | collected 2018-10-24 | reverse complement strand
GTGGCTATGGTGCGCGCGGCCCTGCCGGCCAAGGCCGACGAGGCTGCCGTTGCGGCGCCGCAGTTTGTCAACGCTGTCCTGGGCGGCACCGGCGGCGAAGTGGCGGACGTCCTGATTTCGGCGGTCGTCCCGCGCACCACTATCCCCAGGCGCTACCGTATCGACCCCATCACCTACACGGTGCAGACCGGCGACAACGTCTCCAGCATCGCCGACCAGTTCGGCGTGAGTGCCGAAACCGTGCTGTGGAACAATGGCAACCTGGAGGACAACCCCGACTATCTGGACGTCGGGGATGATCTGATCATCCTGCCCGTCTCCGGCGTGTACCACACCGTAGTCAAAGGCGATACGCTGGAGAGCATCGCCACCAAGTACAAAGTAAAGGCCGCGGATATCACCGCCTACGAAGGCAACTATATGGCCGAGCCGTACACCATTACCATCGGGCAGAAGCTGATCGTGCCCGGCGGCAAAAAGCCCTACCAGGTACGCCATGTCGTGGCCTGGTCCGGATCGGTGCCCAAGGATGCCAAGAAAGGTACCGGGTCGTTTGGCTGGCCGGTTAGCGGCTATATCACCCAGCGCTACAGCGAGGCCCACCCCGCCGTGGACGTGGGCGTGCCCATCGGCCACCCAGTCAAGGCGTCCGACTCGGGCTATGTGGCCGTGGTGGGCCGTAGCGATACGGGTTACGGGCGCTATATCCTGGTTGACCACGGCAATGGCTTCCAGAGCATATATGCCCACCTGAGCGTTATCTATGTTGAGGTCGGGCAATCGGTAGGCAAGGGGCAGACGATGGGCCTGTCCGGCAATACCGGCAAGTCCACGGGCCCCCATCTGCATTTTGAGATCAAGCTCAACGGCGTGCGCAGGAATCCGTTTATCTATCTGAAGTAGTGCAGACTGCCCATCGACGGGAGGGTCCGATGAAACTGATTCTGGCGATCGTGCAGGATGTGGATTCGAGAGATTTGCTCGACGCCCTGGTGGCTGCCGGCTACCGTGCCACCAAGATCAGCTCCACCGGCGGTTTTCTGGTCCGCGGCAACGCCACCATCCTCATGGGGGTGCTAGATGAGCAAGTGGACCACGTCCTGTCCATCCTGCGTGAACGCTGCCACTCGCGGCGCGAATTCGTCTCCCCCGCCATGCCTCTCAGTGAGGCCGCCGCTGCACGGCACTGGGTAGAACCCCTCGAGGTAGAGGTGGGGGGTGCCACGGTCTTTGTCCTGGACGTGCAGCGCTTTGCGCAGCTCTAGCGCACTCTTGCGCCTTCTTCGGCGGTGTGCGGCTCCCGCGGCCCTGTTCGTCCTTCTGGCGGCGGCCCTGGCCCTGCGCACCTGCAACTTGAACTGGGACCTCGGCCACTACTTTCACCCGGATGAGCGCCAGATCCTGATGGTGGCGTCCGAGCTGGCGTGGCCGGACGACCTGCGCCAGTTGCTGAGCCCGGACAGCCCGCTCAACCCGCATTTTTTCGCCTACGGCTCCTTCCCCATCTACTTGCTGCGGTTGCTGGTCATGCTGGCCGGGCGATCCGCGTGGGATTGGACTTACGGCAGCAGCTACACCCAGCTCGGACGGCTGCTGTCGGCCTTTTTTGACACCGCTACCGTCCTGGCTAGCTACCTCCTAGCACGCAAGGTGTTTGGCCGTCGTGCCGGCTTGCTGGCCGCTTTGCTGGTCACGTTCACCGTGTTGCACATCCAGTTGTCCCACTTTTATGCTGTGGACACTCTGCTTACCCTGTTGATCCTGCTGGCAGTGAACAAGGCGGTTGACGTGGCCCGGCATGGGCGCCGTCGCGACGGTGTCTGGCTGGGCTTCCTGCTGGGCATGGCTCTGGCGACCAAGATCAGCGTACTGCCGTTGATCGCCGTGGCTCTCGTCGCCTGGCTTGCCTTCGCTTGGCCCGGAGGAATTCACCACGGAGACACAGAGGGCACAGAGAATGCGGAAACTGAGGCCGGTCCGTCGAGCGCCAGCTTCCCTGTTGCCCTGCTTCTGAGGACGGTCAGGGGAGTCTGCGCCCCCGTTATGAAGGGGGGCAGGGGGGATGCGGTGCTCGCAGAGATCCGTGGCGCAGCCCGCCAGTTGCGTGCGGCGTGGGCCAAGGTCAACCGCAGCGCCTTGCTGACCCTGGCTGTGGCCGCGCTCACCTTTGCGCTGCTGGAACCTTACGCCCTCATCGACGCCTACTCGTTTGTGACGGGCATCGGGCAGGAGATTGCCATGGCCAGTGGCCGCTTCGATTTCCCGTATACTCGCCAGTATGGGGGCACCTGGGGCTACCTGTACCAGATCCGGCAGATTCTTCTCTTTGCCATGGGCGTGCCGCTGGGTCTGCTCGGGCTGGGCGGCCTGGTTTGGTTGAGCTGGCGCGTCTGGCGGTGCTCCCGGCGGGAAGAGGTCGTTCTGCTGACGTGGCCCTTGCTCTACACCCTCATGCAAGGTGGCACGTATGCCAAGTTCATCCGCTACTTGCTGCCGCTGCTGCCGTTCCTGTGCCTGGCCGGCGCCGCCCTGTGGGTACGCCTCTGGGACGCGCTTGTGGCACAACCCGCTTCCCGCGGACCACAGTCCGCGGCCTCCGGCGAGGCTCGTAGTGTCCTGCGCTGGTCACAACCCCGGCGGCGCGCACTCCGCTGGCTCTGGCTGTCCATGTTGCTCGTCGTCGTCGCCTCCACAGCTTTCTACGCCATCGCCTTTGTCAACATCTACCGCCAGCCGCACCCGTGGTTGCAGGCCACGGCGTGGATCTGCGCAAACGTCCCCGCCCGGAACACGATCCTCACCGAGTACTGGGACGATCCGCTGCCCCTGTATGGCTTTGCCGAGAGTGGCGCGTGCCCGTTGTTGTACACCCGGCTCACCATGGATTTCCACACACTGGACACCGGGGAGCGTCTGGAGGAGCTGCTGGATGCCCTCCAGGCCAGCGACTATATCGTGCTGTCCAGCCAACGGCTCTACGGTTCGGTGTCGCGCTCGCCGCAGTACTTCCCGCTCGCCACTCGCTACTACCGGCAGCTTTTTGCCGAGCGCCTCGGCTTCCGCCTGGTAGCCGCGCCCGCGGTCTATCCCCGGTGGGCGGGCGTCACGCTTCTGGACAACCCGCGCGCCGGGCTGGGGCTATCCACTCCGCCGTTCCTGGCGGCAAGCCGCCCGTCCGGGATGGTCCTCGACCTGGGCCGCGCCGACGAGAGTTTCACCGTCTACGATCACCCGCAGCCGCTGGTCTTTCGCCGGGTGGAGCGTCTCTCGCGCGAAGAGCTGGAATCACTGATTGCACTGAAAACCACCCAGAAACACTGAGAAACACTCAAAGGTCGGGCCTGTTTTTCAGCGTCTCCATCTCCCTCATCTTCCATCAGTGCTTCAGTGATTCTCCTTCTTGTCAACCTGCCTTGATAGTTGACAATTCACCGAGGATTGTTAATATTTTGCTTGGTTCGCAATCCCCCGAGTCTGGGAGGCAAAGCGCATGATCTCTGTGACTGATCTGAAGAAAACGTATGGCTCCGTGGAGGCGCTGCGCGGGGTTACGTTTGAGATCGCTGAAGGTGAGGTTGTCGGCCTGCTGGGCCCCAATGGGGCAGGCAAGACGACCATCATCAAGATTCTGACCGGCTACCTGCAGCCGGATGAGGGTAGTGTGCACATCGGCGGGCTGGACGTGCTTACCCAGGCCCGGCAGGTACAGGCGCAGCTCGGCTACCTGCCGGAGAATGCGCCGCTCTATCCCGAGCTCTCCATCCAGGACTATCTAACGATGATCGCAGAGCTGCGCCGGGTGCCGGCCGACCAGCGCCTCGCCCGGTTGTCGGAGGCGGTCTATGCCACGGGCCTGCAGGAGCACCTGACGCGCCCCATCGGTACGCTGAGCAAGGGCTTCCGGCAGCGCGTGGGGCTGGCGCAGGCCATCCTGCACAAGCCCAGGCTGCTGATTCTCGACGAGCCGACGCTGGGCCTGGACCCGACGCAGATTGTGGAGATCCGCCGCCTGATTCGCCGCCTGGCGGAGAACAGCACCATCCTGTTCTCGACGCACATCCTGTCCGAGGTGGAGGCCCTGTGCGACCGGGTGATTATTCTGATGAATGGCCAGGTCAAGACCGATGCGCGGCTCTCGGAGCTGGCGGCGACGCCCAACGCCTTCTTAGTGCTAAGCGAGGCGCCGGCTGGTGTCGAGCGGCTGTTGCGGGGCCTGACCGGCGTCAAGGACGTCGAGCTCACACGGACCGCGGAGGGCTATGGGGTGTACCGTGTGCTGGGGCGGCGTCGCGGGCAGAAGGATATCTGCCCGGCCATCTACGAGCTGGCGCGCGAGCAGGACTGGCCGCTGCGCGAGCTGCGCCGCGACGTCCGCACGCTCGAAACCGTCTTTAACGACCTCGCTACTGGGGAGTAGGAGTTACACCAAGACACAAAGACACCAAGACACGAAGCAGACAAGATACAAAGATGTAAGATTCTACATCATGCATCTTGTATCTTGTATCAGTGTCTTTCTGCCCACAATCCTTGGTGTCTTCGTGTCTTTGTGCCTTTGTGTCTAGTCCGGGAGGGAAGAGGATGAAACAGGTACTGGCTATTACGAAGAAGGAGCTGCAGGGGTATTTCGGGTCGCCGATGGCGCTGATTTTCGTCGGCACGTTCCTGGCGATCACCCTGTTCTCCTTCTTCTGGGTAGAGACGTTCTTTGCGCGAGGCCTGGCCGATGTGCGCCCGCTGTTTCGCTGGATGCCCGTGCTCATGATTCTGCTGGTGGCTGCGCTGACCATGCGCCAGTGGAGCGAGGAGCAGCGCTCCGGGACGCTGGAGGTGCTGCTGACCCTCCCCGTATCCCCGGTGCAGCTGGTGGTGGGCAAGTTCCTGGCGGTGCTGTCGCTGGTGGCCGTGGCTCTGGCGCTGACCCTCTTTCTGCCGATCACCGTATCGATGCTGGGTGACCTGGACTGGGGCCCGGTGGCCGGAGGGTACCTGGCAGCCATCCTGCTGGCCGCGGCCTATGCCGCCATCGGCCTCTTTGTCTCGTCGCGCACCGATAACCAGATTGTGGCGCTCATCTCGACCGCGCTGCTGTGCGGGTTCCTCTACCTGTTGGGCTCCGGTGGCCTGGCCGACTATCTCGGCCAGACTGTCGGCGATGTGCTGCGGGCGGTGGCCCCGGGCAGCCGCTTTGAGAGCATCCAGCGCGGCGTGGTGGACCTGCGTGACATGCTCTACTACCTCTCGTTGAGCGGCATCTTCCTGGCGCTCAACGTGCTCTCGTTGATCAGCAAGCGTTGGAGCCAGGGCGCCGGCACGCGCGCCCAACGCCGCGGCATCACGTTGACATCGCTGTTGCTGGTGCTGAACCTCGTTCTCGCCAACGTCTGGGCCTATCCCCTGCGCGGTTTGCGCCTCGACCTCACCGCGGGGCGGGAGTACACGCTGTCCCAGGCTACCCGCGACCTGTTGGGCAACCTGCAGGAACCGCTGCTGATCCGTGGCTACTTTAGCGAGAACACCCATCCGCTGCTGGCGCCCCTGGTGCCGACGATCCGCGATACCCTGGAAGAGTACAAGGTTGCCTCCGGTGGCCTGGTCCAGCTGGAGATCGTCGATCCGGCCAAGGACCCCGACAAGGAGGCCGAGGCCAACCAGACCTACGGCATCACTGCGACGCCGTTCCAGGTCACGGGTCGCTACGAGTCATCCATCATCAACTCCTACTTTGATATTCTCATCCGCTATGGCGATCAGAGTGAGGTGCTCAACTTCCAGGACCTGATCGAGGTCGAGCAAAGCGCCGGTGGCGACCTCGATGTGCGCCTGCGCAACCTGGAATATGACCTCACTCGTTCCATCAAAAAGGTGGTCTACGGCTTTCAGAGCGTGGATGCGGCGCTGGCGGCGCTCGACGAGCCGGCCAGACTGACCGCCTATGTTACTCCCGGCACCTTGCCCACTTCGCTGGCCGGTGTGCCGGAGACGATTGCCAAGGTGGCGGGTGACATCCAGAAAGACGCCCAGGGCAAATTCACCTACACGCAGGTGGATCCCACCGCCGCCAACAGCGGGGTTACCCGGCAGGAGCTGTACGACCGCTACGGGTTGCGCCCTATCTCCTACTCCCTGTTCTCCGGCCAGAGCTACTACCTGTACCTGGTCCTGGAAGAGGGTGAGGCCGCGCAGGTGCTCTCGGTCTCCGGCAACTGGAGCGAGGCCGACGTGCGCACGGCCATCGAGTCCGCGCTCAAGCGCGCATCGCCGGGCTTTCTCAAGGTGGTCGGCCTCTGGACGCCGCCGGAGCAGCCAACGCAGAACATGTACGGGCAAACACAGAACCCGCTCGAAACATGGAACTACCTGCGGAACTCGCTCGGCGAGGAGCTCGAGCTGCGTACCGTAGACCTGAGCGGCGGCAGCGTGCCGGCCGATGTGGACGTGCTGGTGGTGATCGCGCCGCAGGGTATGGATGACAAGGCCCTTTTTGCGATCGACCAGTACCTGATGCGCGGCGGCTCGGTGGTGGCGGCCGCGGGCAACTACAAACTGGCCCTTGACCCCTACTACGGCAATCTGACCCTCCAGGCCATCGACGGCGGGCTGCAGGAGATGCTGGCCAGCTACGGGATCACCGTGGACAAGTCGGTGGTGATGGACCCGCAGTGTGAGCCATTCCCGGTATATGTGACGCGCAATGTCTCCGGCGTTCAGATGCAGGAAATCCGCGCCGTCGACTATCCATTCTTCGTGGACATCCGCCCGGAGAGTATGGCCGCCCAGCATGCGATCGTGTCCGGCCTGGCCGCGGTGACGTTGAACTGGTCCTCACCGGTGCAGGTCGATGCGGCCAAGAATGCGCAGCGCACGGTGACGACGCTGCTGCAATCCAGCAAGGATTCCTGGACGACGGCGGACACCAACATCCAGCCGGACCTGAACACCTATCCGGAGCTGGGTTTTGCCGTTCCGGAGCAGAAGCAGAGCTATACGCTGGCGGTTGCGGTGCAGGGGAGCCTGGAGAGCTACTTCAAGGACAAGCAATCGCCTCTGATGGAGGGCGAGGAAGAGACGGCCGCCAGCGCCGCCGCCGGAACGATCGAGATCTCGCCCGAGACCTCGCGGCTGGTGGTCCTGGGTAGTGCCACGTTCCTGGACGACGTCGTCTTTCAAATCTCCGCCAGCTTGATGGGTGACCGCTACCTGAATAGCCTGCAGCTTGTGCAGAACGCGGTCTCCTGGAGCACCGAAGACACGGATCTGCTGACGATCCGCACGCGCGGCACCACGGCGCGCGTGCTCAAGTCGCTCACCGAGCGCACACAGTCCACATGGGAGGTAGCCAACTATGTTGTCGCTCTGCTGGCCCTGGTGGCCCTCGCCGCTATCTGGAATCTGCGGCGGCAGAGCCAGAAACCGATGGAGCTATTGCCGCCGGAACAGCTTGCCCGGGCACAGCAGGAGGTGAAAGCATGAACCGCACGCAACGCATTCTGGCGCTCGTGCTGGCCATTCAAGTTGTCTTGAGCGCTGTGGCTTTCTGGCCGCGGCCCGGCCGCAGCAGCGGGAGTGCTACCCTCTTTCCTGAGCTCAAGACCGCTGACGTAGTGGCCATGAGCATCACCAGCGGCGATGGCGATGCCATCCAACTGCGCCAGGTGAACGGCGCGTGGGTGCTGCCCGCGGCCGACGACTACCCCGCCAAGGGCGAGACGATCACCGCCGCCCTGGACAAAGTGGTGGCGCTGGACACGAGGCGACTGGTCACCCGCACCAGCTCCAGTCACAAGCGGCTGCAGGTGGCCGCCGACAGCAATGTCGGCCGCGTGGAGATCGAGACGGCGAGTGGCACCCGGTACACGCTCTACCTGGGCTCCTCGCCCAGCTACGGCTCGTCCCATGTGCGTGCCGAGGGCAGTGACGAAACCTACCTGGCCAACAACCTGAAGAGCTGGGAGTTTGGCGCCGAAGCTACGCTATGGGTGGATACAGCCTACCTTAGCGTAGCGCAGGATACGCTCAGCACGGTCACCGTGAAGAACGTCAAAGGTACGCTGACGTTCAGCCGCGATGCGGAGGGCAACTGGACACTGGCCGAGCTACCGGCAGGCGAGCGACTGGCCCAGGATACCGCTAACCAGACTGTGACCCGCGCCACGTCCGTTACTCTGATGGAGCCACTGGGCAAGAGCAGGCTGCCTGCCTACGGGCTGGACAGCCCGCTGGCGGTGGTTACACTGCAGCCGAAGGAGGGCGAGCCCATCACCCTGCTCGTCGGGGCGCAGAACGCGACGGACCAGAGCTACATTGTCCATGCTTCGAACTCGCCGTATATTGTGCGCGCCAGCCAGTACACCGTGAGCCCTCTGGTGGAGAACGGGCTCGAGCAATACCTGGCGCCAAAGGAGACACCCACCCCCCAGCGGTAACCGGGATATCTGAAAGGGAGGCCGAAAGCGATGCCCGACAACTCACAGGCGACCCTGGCACAGGAAGACACGGCCACGCCCGAGCGCGTGAGCCAGATGATTGGACAGTTCACGGACCTCTGGTGGCAAAGCGCCATCGACCCCCCCGCACTGGGGCGCAGGTACACCGCGGGGGAACAACAGGCCCGTGAGGCGCACCTGGAGCGCTTTCGCGGTGCGGTAACCACGGAGGGCAAGAGTGCTCCGCGCACCGCGGAACAGCGTCAGGTGGCGAAGGAGCGCATCCTGGCCGCCTTTCGCGACTTTGCCCGGTCCGCTCTCGATTTTTCGGACGAGCACCTTTCCGCCCTGCTGGACCACGGCTTTCCGGAGGCGGGTCAGGAGTTCGCCCAGGCCGCGCGGCGCTTTGACCCGGCCATCCGCCCGGCGGACATCTTTCAGGCCATGCGCAATGTCTGGACCATGAACGGCATCCAGGCGCTGCTGGATGTGCCCATCCGCCTCACGCCGGCCATGTTCGCCTACAGCATGCTCTATCCCTATACGGACAACTACCTCGACGACCCGGCGATCTCCGCCGCCGCCAAGCGCGCCTTCAACGAGCGCTTTGCCGCGCGCCTGGCCGGGGAGCACGTGCCAGCGACCAACCCCCAGGAGGGGCGCATCTATGACCTGGTAGCTATGGTGGAGGGGCATTTCGCGCGAGCCCGCTTTCCGCAGGTCTATGACAGCTTGCTGGCCATCCACCGGGCGCAGTGCCGCAGCATTGAGCTGCTGCGGGGCAACACCTCCCCCTACGAGCTGGATGTGCTGGGCATCAGTCTCGACAAGGGCGGGACTTCGGTGCTGGCCGACGGCTACCTGGTCGCCGGCACGCTCACCAGGGCTCAGGCGGAGTACCTCTTCGCCTGGGGAGCGTTCGTGCAGTTCATGGATGATCTGCAGGACGTCGTGGAGGATGGGCGCGATGGGCTGGCAACGGTGTTCTCGGTGACCGCCGGCCGCTGGCCGCTCGACGCCATCACCAACCGCACCTTCGACTTTGGCCGGCAGGTCGTGGACCGTCTGGGCTGCTTTGACGCGCCGGGCGCCGAGCCGATGAAGCAGATGATGCGCAGCACCGTGTTCCGCATGATGGTCGAGGCCGTGGGCCGGGCGGAGCAGCACTTTAGCAGACCCTATGTGCGGGAGATGGAGGCCCACTCGCCCTTCCGCTTTTCCTTCCTCAGCGAGCGGCGTGGCATGATCCCTGGCCAGAGCGCTCCCTTCGTGTCGCTGCTGGAAGCGTATGCTCGCGTCGATGGGCTGTAGAATCACTAAAGCACTGATGAGAATGAGGACACTGATCGCGCGTCAGGGCCCCGCTCACACGCGCAGGTTCGCGGCATCATCCGCGAGGCTGCTGGCGGTTCTGGCCATTCTGCTGCTGTTGCTGCCGGCCGGTTGCCGCCAGGCGGAGGGGCTTGACGCGCAGCTCAACGCCATAGTCGGCTCCTACCGCTTTTCCATCCTGCGCTGGTCGCTGGGGCACATCCTGGAGCGGTCCCATTCCCCCGCGGGCGACGGCCCCTCGGATTCCACCACCTACCTGCAGCCGGTCCGGGAGTATTTTGCGCTCACCGACCAGATCCGCTACCTCGAGTGGGAGATCAACGCCATCCTCTCGGGCGGCCGGCAGGGGGATGTGCCAGCCCGCAGTGCAGAGCTGGCCGGACTGCAGGCTCGCAAGAGCGCTCTGCGTTCCGCTGTGGAGTGGGTCCTCGGCCAGCAGGTCAGGGCGGCATTCAACCAGGCGGGCATCCATAACCCCGCCGACCGGTTCTTCCAGGCGCGAATTCCTTTCCCACCGCTCCATTTCCGCCTGGCGCGGCCGCCCAGCGTGCTCATCGTCTCGCCGCGCACGCGCATCGAGAGCATGCGCGAGGTAATGGTCGTGCCGGAAGTTGGTGTGGACGTGGCCGAGGCGCTGGAGGAGCAGGTGGACGCGCTGGATGTCTCCTCCCTGGTGGTTGAGCTGGGCGGTTTTGGGGCCACGTACCCGACCTTTGTCGCCGATGATGCCTCCCTGCGCTGGACCATTGCCACGGTGGCTGAGGAGTGGCTGCACCAGTACCTGGCCTTCACGCCGCTCGGGTTTGCCTACCTGCTCGACTCGCTGCGCATCCGGCCGGACTATGAGGTAGCCACGATGAACGAGACCGTCGCCGGCATCGTCACGGACGAGATCGCCGACCTGGTCTATCGCACCCACTATGCACCGGACGAACCGGCGGCCCCGGCCCCTTCCACTCCCTCCAGCGAGCCCGTCGCACCGGAGCGCTTTGACTTTAACGCCGAGATGCGCCGGATCCGGTTGAGGACGGACGAGCTCCTGGCCGGGGGCCAGGTGGAGGAGGCGGAGCGATTCATGGAGGAGCGGCGCCAGTACCTGGCCTCGCAGGGCTACTACATCCGCAAGCTCAACCAGGCCTACTTTGCGTTCTACGGCACGTATGCGGATGAGCCTACCTCTGTCAGTCCGATCGGCGTCGAGCTGAGGGACCTGCGCAGCCGCAGCGCATCGGTGCGCGACTTTCTCAACCGCGCCGCGCCGATGACTAGCCGGCGGGACCTGCAGGACAGCCTGCAGTAGCAGGTGGCAGATGAACTGGGTGCAGGATGGTGCTGCATGGGCCAGGTGATCGCGCTGCGCTTGTTAGGTCTCGACGATTATCCGCGCTGGATGGAGGTCTGGCAGCGCGCCGGCCTCCATTCCGTGCGCCCGCATGGGCGCGATAGCCGTGAGGCCTTTCGCCGCCAGTTGGCCAGCGGCACGCACACCATGATCGGCCTGGAGGTGGATGGCACTTTGGCCGGCGTGGTGCTGGCCACGCACGATGGGCGCAAGGGGTGGATCAACCGCCTGGCGGTCCTGCCCGACCATCAACATCGTGGCTATGCGGCTCGTCTGGTGGCGGAGGCCGAGCGCGTGCTCAACGAACAGGGCATCACGGTGATCGCCGCGCTGATCGAGCCGGGGAACGACGCCTCACTTGCGCTCTTTCGCAAACTGGGCTATCTGGAGGCGACGGGCATGCACTATGTGAGCAAGAGGAACAGCGGGGACGCTTGAGGGGAAAGCCCTCCCGCAGGTCTTGTAGCCTGCGGGAGGGTGGGTATGCTCCTAGCCGGCCAAGACCACGTGATTCGTGCCGGCATGGTATTCGTAGGTCCGGCCGCCGGTTACCAGCTTGATTACATAACCGGGGGTCATCACGGTCAGGTAGAATTCCCCCGGCCTGGGTACGCCCAGACTGCTGTCGGGGAACTCGACCGCCTCCACGCTCTGCACCCGGATGCTGTCCACAGCAACGCCCAGGCTAGCTGCCAGTTCAGTCCGGGCCAAATCCACCCAGGGCTGAGCTTCAGCCCAGTTTTTCTGTTCCAGATACGTCGCGGCCGATACAAAGCCGCTGGTGAGTAATGCGCTCAGAACGATCAGCACTACCCATCCGCTCATTTCTCGTCTCGTCATCTTGATCCCTCCTATCCGCATGGCCCGCATCCGGAGCGGGCCCCTGTCTTTTTCAGGCGCGCCTGCCGCTCCGGACGTGGCCCGGCCACGGATGGCGCCGGTACACGCTGATCCTGGCCTCACCGCTCACTGGAGCTGCCCAGCGTGCCATCACGAGTGCGCTCAAGCCAACAATCAGTCCTACCACAAGAGCCTTTCGTTTCACTTTGCCCCCTCGTTCGATCTTACCACTAGACGCAGCAGGCAGCTTGCGTGTTCCCGAATCGGGCAGGGGTTGGGGGCAAGTCAGCGCTCGTCTTCTCCGACAATG
>JAEAME010002099.1_pt1 | contig 12250 bp, 10 predicted proteins | sample 8958731 | NCBI WGS metagenome assembly JAEAME01 (sample SAMN16933194, study PRJNA681113) | bioreactor sludge metagenome | isolation source: anerobic bioreactor sludge (Control) | place: India:Bengaluru | collected 2018-10-24 | reverse complement strand
AATTACAGTTAAACGGTCCTTTCTTAAAGAAAAGGAAGTTTCCTGCAAGCCGGAATATGAAGAATGCAGGAAAATTGCCCTTGATAATGGTCTTCCCGTAAAAGAAGTCTACTTCAGGATCATGGCATTAATAAACGGGAAATAGGTATAATTTGCTTACAGCTGAGATAATTTCATTTGTTAATTTCCTATGGAGCGAAAGAAAACAGAATTACTCGATTCTCTTTTAAAAGAACTGGGATCTTTTGTTGTTGCGTTTTCCGGTGGTCTTGACAGTTCCTACCTTGTTTATCACGCAAGCAGAATTAAAACAATCAGATTCACAGCCGTTACAATACGAACCCCATATATGCCGGCACGCGAAATCAACGAAGCAGTTGAGTTCGCATCAGCCCATGGTGCAGACCACAGGATAATTGATATCAGCTTCCCTGAAGAAATAAGGCACAATCCTGAAGACAGATGTTATTTATGTAAAAGAAAACTATTTAACAATCTTACAGGTTTTGCCCGCGAAAATGGTTTTAAATATCTGGTTGACGGTACAAATTCCGATGATACTAAAGAACATCGTCCGGGTCTCAGAGCCTTAAGGGAACTGGAGGTAAGGAGCCCTCTTGCAGAAGCAGGACTCTCAAAAAAGGAGATCAGGGAACTTAGTCTGAATGCGGGACTTAAAATATGGGATAAACCTGCTATGGCATGCCTGCTTACAAGAATCCCGTATGGTACGGAAATAAGCGCCTCAATTATAGGCATGATTGAAGAAGCTGAGGAGTTGATGCTGAAAAAGGGGTACCCGGGAGCCAGGGTAAGAGCCCACTCAGGTATTGCAAGAATAGAGCTGCTGCCCGGTCAACTCGAAAAAATTGTTACTGATCCGGAAAAAGATAGTATAGTTGCCGGTCTGAAAAGAATAGGATTCAAATACATATCTTTGGACCTTGAGGGTTACAGAACAGGAAGTATGAACGCTGAATTAATACAAAATGACTGAAAAAGAAACTGAAAAACTACTGAAAGCAGTTAAAGATGGCAGCAAGAGCATCTCCGAAGCTCTTGAAGTGCTTAAAACTTTCCCGTATACAGATCTCGGTTTTGCAAGGATTGATCATCACCGGGAAATGAGAACGGGATATCCTGAAATAGTATACTGTGCAGGGAAGACAACTGAACAGGTCCGGGAAATATTCAAGGTGATGAAGAAGAAAGAGAACAATATAATTGGCACGAGAGCCAGTGAGAACATGTATAATGAAATAAAAAAAATCTTTCCCGAAGCAGTTTACTACAACCAGGCAAGGATAATCTCGATAAAAAAGAAGAAAACGATACTGACTGAAAGCACAATAGCTGTAATCACGGCAGGCACATCAGATATTCCTGTTGCTGAAGAAGCCGCCGTTACAGCAGAGCTTACAGGTAACAGGGTAACAAGGATCTATGATGCAGGAGTTGCAGGAATACACAGACTTGTTGATAAACTTCCGGAGATAAGGAAATGCAAGGTTTTGATAGTAATTGCCGGCATGGAAGGTGCCCTTGCCAGCGTTGTCAGCGGACTTGTAGACAAGCCTGTAATAGCTGTTCCGACAAGTGTTGGATACGGAGCTAATTTCGGGGGACTATCTGCTCTGCTTGCTATGCTTACAAGCTGTTCTGCAGGAGTAACTGTTGTAAATATTGATAACGGTTTCGGAGCAGGTTTCTCGGCAAGTATGATCAACAGGATGCAATAATCCTGAAAAGATATGTATGGTAGAGTCTGTCTTTCAACTGCATACCTGCCTCCATCTGAATACTTTGCTGCCATAGCAGATTATGATGAAGTTCTTATTGAAAGGGAGGAAAACTATCTTAAACAAACGTACAGGAACAGGTGCTATATCCTTTCTGCAAACGGCATCCAGCAGCTCAGTGTGCCAGTATTGCTCGGCAGCTTTCATAAAACACCAGTCAGGGATATCCGGATAGATTACTCAAAAAGATGGCAGCAGGTTCATCTGGGAGCTTTAATGTCAGCATACGGATCTTCACCGTTTTTTATCTATTATTTTGAAACAATAAGAGAAATAATTACAGGGAACCATACCTACCTCCTTGATCTCAATAAAATGCTTCTCGAGGCAATACTTAAAATGATCAGGCTTGACAAAAAAGTATCATTTACAGATGTTTTCAATCCCGTTGAAGGTAATTCAAATGATCTCCGCTATAGCATCAATCCAAAGAAACCCTCAAGATACAGACCGGGAAAATATCAGCAGGTATTTGAGTCAGATCTTCAGGTTTCAGCCAGATTAAGCATTTTAGATATCCTGTTCAACGCAGGTCCGGAAACAAAGACGTATCTCTGACAAGCAAAAAAGGCTGGTTCAGAAGAACCAGCCTGCTTAAGGAAGTCAAACAAAGTATCAGTAACCAAACTTATAACCGAAGGTGACACTAAAAATGTTCCTGTCGATTGCCATATCCGATGAAGCTGTTTCATTAAATGTATCATACAATATATAGTTCATCGGATTTGACATATGAGTGTATCCAAGATCAAGGGAAATATTCTTTTCTCTGAAACCAATTCCGCATGAAACAGCATTGTAATCCAGATCATAATTTAATTCACCTGACTGCCATGCTCTTCCATAGTAGCTGTACCCTCCCCTCAGATATAATTTATTAAGACGGACCTCAGCACCCAGCCTTATGTTATTGGCAGAATGGAGATTGCTCTTTATCTGTTGGTTTTTAATGCTGTAATCATAATCATCGTCGCCTACATTTGCGAACCTGGCTGTCTTATAATCAGCAAATTCATATTCAGCGCTTAAAAGTGCAATTTTCTGTATCTGAAGAGCTCCTCCGACAATTACACGGAAAGGTGTCGTCAAATTATAATCAAATCCTTCGAAACTGTTTGAGAATTCTTTGATCCCGCCTATGTCGAAACGGGATGTGATATTGTCATAAGCTTCCTCGTGTATCCTGTATATCGTCGGTGAATGAAAGGCAAATCCCAGTCTCAGAATTTCAATTGGCTTATAGACGATACCTGTTTTGAAGGAGAAGCCTGTCCCGGTATTCCTGTAGTCAAATGTATATCTGAAATCGGAAAAACCTGCCACATCCGAGTACCTTTCCGGTAATTCCTTATCTGTTGCTTCGAGGTGTTCATAATGGCTTGTATAGCTCAGCCGGTTGATACCCAGGGTAGCTCCGAAATATAACTTATCTGACCAGTTGCCGCCAACAGAAATTGCATGTTCACCGGTATATCCCATGTAATTTACATACCGTGTAATTGTCTGGCCATATAATGAGGCTTCACTGCCATATCCGGAAAAGACTGTACCCCACTGGTCATTATAACCGGACACAGAGTCGATAACAAATGCCCTCCATCCGAGATAAGCATCACTTGACATGTCATCGAGGATGTAACCATTGTTATACTGTGCCCAGAAATCAGCAAGTGAACTCTGGTCGCCTGTCCCTTCAATTACTATAGTCTGATTGAAGTTGTTTGTTTTGTTAAAGCTGTATCCAAGGTTCAATGCCATCAGACCTGTTCCCGAGTTATTATTTATCAGGTTCACTACAAATCCAAGCTGAGACACGTTAAAGTCATAAAGATAATCTTCCCTGCTGTCTGTCTTAAAACTGGCTGTTGTGTTAATATGATAGAGCTGGGGTGTAATCGATATTTCAGAAGACCTGTATACACCTATTCCTGCAGGGTTCTGACTGAGGGTTGAAAGGTCTCCGCCAAGAGCTGTAAATGCACCTCCCATTGAAGTGAACCTGGCAGTACCTGAATAAAATATCTGTGAGTATCTGATGGCATCGTCAACAGTCTGGGCATTTGACAGGATTGTAAGAGACAAGGCCAGAAATATTATTAATAATTGTTTTTTCATAATTGTGAACTTTTTGTAAAAGTATCCCACCACTCCGTTAATAGAATGAACCGTTAATTTAGATTGATCTTATAAAAGTTCTATCTCCTGCCTCCTGATGATGAACTTCCGCCGGATGATCTGGAGGAACTGGAAGAACTGGAAGAACTGGATGAACCTGACGAGCCGGATGATGGCATCGATGAGAAGCCACCGCCTGATGAAGAGCTCCTGCTAAAAGAAGATGACGATCTGCCTGAGCTGCCGGATCCTGATGAGAAACCTGAGGAGCGCTGTATGCTTTCCCTTGACGGGACAGAATAGCTACCGGAATTTCTGTATGTTGATGCTGGCCTGCTTTGTTCAGCGGAAATCGAAGCTGATCCTCTGCCACTGTTGCTTCTTGCCGGCGTGTTGCTATTGATCTGGCTTCCTGAGTTTGACCTTGTATTTGAGTTAACACGGCTGTTATTGTACGAAGGCCTTTCACTCATTCTGGGATTGCTGTAACTTGGTGTATAGGACCTGTTTACACTATTATATTCAGGTCTGTCGACTGTTGTATTTGTCCTTGTGGATGACCTTCTTTCAGTAGTCGTTGTAGAATTCCTTACAGCATCCTGTGCAGAATTGCCTGAAGTTGATGTCCTGGTGTTTTGTCTTACGGTTGAAGAAGGAAGATCACTTCTTCTGATATCGGAAGATCTTACAGTACCATCTGAAGCAGAGCTTTTGGAAAGGTTCTCTTCTCTTCTGGCAGCTGATGATGCTGAGGTAGGCATAAGCCTTTCGTTGTATCTTGTTGATAAATTGCTCTGTCTTTCACGTCTTCCATATGCTACTGAGTTGGTAGGATCAGATATGCCAGGGTAATAACCCCAACCTCCTCCGTAATAGTATGGAGAATAGTATGAATAATAGGGGTAGTATCCGTAAGGGCTGTAATAGCTGCCATAAAATCCCGAGTAACCGTAATCGTAGAAGAAAGGATCGTAATAGTAAGGACTGTAATAATATGAGCTGTAATAGTAGGGGTATCCGAAACCGAAGCTCAGTGAAGGATAATACCAGTTTGAGTAAAAAGGATCCCTCCAGTAAGGGTTGAAATAGTTTCCGTAAAACCTGTTGAGCCTCGATGCGTAGGAGTAATTGTCATAGTAATTATTATATATTGTAGTACCCCCGTTGCTGTTTATGGCATCATCATAGTCCACTGCATCGTAATACTCTTCAGACATAAGTGTATCAGCAGCATAAATATTATCGTAGTATTCTGAGGATTTCAGATCGCTTTCAACTATCTGACGCGTGGCTGGGGTCCGCGCTGCAAGAACCTGTCTGTCTGAGGACTGGAAGTAAATATCATCATATTCAACCCCTGTGTAAAGTCCTGATGTACAAGACATTGTTACCAGAAGGGCGAGGACTGATATGTAACTAGTTGCTTTCATTTTCGATTTCCTTGTTTGTTTTATACTCCAGAACAAATATTGTACCAAAAAACACCAATCTGTTTAAATTAACAAACGACTGATCAGTGTACTGATTAAAAGGTTTATCTGATGTATCAAAAGTAATAAAAAAAAAGGACATGCTTTAACATGTCCCTGAATGTATCTTCTGCACCCTTCTACCTTCTGCCTCCGCTTCTGGATGAACTTCTGGAGGATCTTGATGAGGTTCCGGAGGATCTGGATGAGGTTCCGGAGGATCTGGATGCTGATGATCTGGAGGATGATCCGGCTGATTTTGAAGCAGCTGAAGACGAAGAACTACTGCTCCGTGATATAGCTGTTCTACCCGATGATGAACTGCGGTTCTGAGATGCTACCGGGCTTCTTGATGATGAGCTGCGGTTCTGAGATGCTGCCGGGCTCCTTGATGATGAGCTGCGGTTCTGAGATGCTACCGGGCTCCTTGATGATGAGCTGCGGCTCTGTGATATAACAGGGCTCCTTGATGCATTGCCTGAATTTTCATTCCTTATACCGCTGTCATAGCTGTACCGCCTGTCCCTGTCGTAGTAATCCCTAGATGAATACCCTGAGGCATAGTATCTGTTGTACTGGAAAGGCCTGTAGTTGTTCCTCCACCAGTAATTGTGCCTGTTCCATGCCCGGTAATCATTCCTCCACAAGTGATTGTATCTCCAGCGATATCCTATATTTATATTTATTATTGAAGGTGTGTACCAGCTGTAATAATATGGGTCATATCCCCAGTACCATGAGCTGCTGTAATAAGGATAGTACCAGTCATAATCGTACCAGGTATATCTCCAGTCAGCGTAGTAAACCGGGTAATTAACTGCAAACCCAAATCCGAGTCCCCCGCCTCCATAGATACTTAAACCCCAGGTAAAAGGCTGGTAGGTGTACCAGTATACATCCGTATACACGGGCGAGTAATAGTCGAATGAGGTATAAGACCTGTGGAATCTGTTTATCCGTGATGCATAGTGGTAATCGGAATTCCCGTAGTAATTATTTATTACTACACCGGTTCCACCGTTACTGAAATAACTTTTATCAGATGAGCCTGCTTTTACAGTCAGCACTGAAAGTATCACTGCTGATAATGCTGCGATGTAGAGTTTTGCTTTCATGATGAACCTCCGGCTTTTTTTAATGATAACTTTTTATCTATTTTTACGCCATCAATTTTCAGTTCAATTATTTTAATTCAAATAACGTACCAAAAACATGGCTAAGTTCTTAACAAATAGGGATGATAATTACGCACAATGGTATAATGATCTGGTTATCAAAGCAGATTTGGCCGAGAATTCTGTTGTAAGAGGATGCATGGTTATAAAGCCCTACGGATATGCAATATGGGAAAAAATTCAGGCTGAGCTTGATAGAATGTTCAAAGCGACCGGACATGTTAATGCTTACTTTCCGCTTTTTATTCCTAAATCATTCTTCAGTAAAGAAGCAAAACACGTTGAAGGATTTGCGAAAGAGTGTGCAGTTGTGACCCATTACCGTCTTAAGAAGGACGAGAAAGGCGACGGTGTTATTGTTGACCCTGAGGCGAAACTGGAAGAGGAACTGATAGTTCGCCCTACATCTGAAACGATTATCTGGAACTCGTATAAGAATTGGATACAGTCGTACCGTGATCTTCCAATCCTGATAAACCAATGGGCCAATGTCGTCAGATGGGAAATGAGGACCAGGCTTTTTCTCAGAACATCTGAGTTTCTATGGCAGGAAGGTCACACCGCCCATGCTACAAGGGAAGAAGCTGTTGCTGAAACTGAAAGGATGATAAATGTTTATTCCGAATTCGCAGAAAAATTCATGGCTCTTCCGGTTGTCAAAGGATATAAATCAGAAAATGAAAGATTTGCCGGCGCGATTGATACTTATGCAATCGAGGCTTTAATGCAGGACGGAAAAGCACTGCAAGCCGGAACAAGTCATTTTCTTGGACAGAACTTTGCAAAGGCCTTTGATGTTCAGTTCACTGATAAGACAGGTAAGCTTGATTATGTATGGGCTAGCTCCTGGGGTCTTTCAACAAGGATGATTGGAGCTCTGATAATGGCTCATTCAGACAATCACGGACTGGTACTGCCTCCTAAACTCGCACCGATACAGGTTGTAATAATACCTATTTACAAGAACCAGAATGAAGCTGAAGAAATATCGAAGGTTGCTGTAAGCATAAGGGATGGGCTGGAAAGGAAAGGCATATCAGTAAAATACGATGACCGTGATAATAATAAACCAGGCTGGAAATTTACCGACTATGAGCTTAAAGGCGTTCCGGTCAGAATTGCAATAGGCCCTCGCGATCTTGCAAACAAAACAGCAGAAATTGCCAGAAGAGATACACTCCTTAAAGAAACTGTTTCTGTAGAGGGAATCGATGACCATATATTGAAGCTTCTTGAGGATATTCAGAAGAACATATTCAATAAGGCTTCTGAATTTCTGAAAGCAAATACTTTCTATGCAAATACCTGGGATGAGTTTGTCGATATAATTGAAAACCGTGGCGGCTTCGTAATGGCACACTGGGACGGCACTACTGAAACAGAAGAGAATATCAAGAAGGAAACCAAGGCTACAATAGGTTGTATCCCCATTGATTCACCTGAGGAAGAAGGAAAATGCATTTATACCGGCAAGCCTTCAAAAAGACGGGTTCTTTTTGCCAGGTCGTATTAAGACCGGGGAACGATTTCAGGAATGAGCTCTTTTATAAAATATTAATTAAATATTATTAAATTAGGAGCCACAATCATACGTGAAAAATCCTGTATTATGCCTGATCCGAGCGAAAAAAAACAGACGATAATTGCGACTCTTAAAGAAAAATCATTACTTAAGGAAAAAGTATACGATAATACATTTAATTCCTTCCTGATAGTAAAGGAAATTCTCAAAAACCTTGCTAAAGAAGTAAACAACAATCTCACAGGTTTAGATCCAAGGATCAGACTGGAGTATGCCGATCGCAGCGCATTTGATGCCCAGATGAAGGTTGCAGGCGATATTCTGTTCTTCAGCATGCATTCAAATATCTTTCAGTTTGACAGGGAACATCCGGCATGGAAGACTACCTATATCCAGAAGAATAAGTATAATGCATATTCCGGTATTATTAATATTTATAACTTCCTCTTTGATTCCTTCAAATATTCAAGACTGGACGACCTCGGATATCTTATCGCAAGGATCTTCATTAATCATGAGAACCAGTATTTTGTTGAGGGGAAGAGGCAGATGGGGATGCTTTTTACGAACTACGGGAATGAGGAGATAAGCAGGGAATCCCTGCAGGTGATAATTGAAACAGCAATCCAGTATGCCCTTGAATTTGATCTTCTTGTTCCACCCTATGATACCGTAAAAATTGCCACTGTAGGTCAGGCTGAATCAAAAATTCAGCATTCAAAATTAATTACAGGCAAAAGGCTCGGATTTCAGTTCAATTCAGATGATGTCCTTGAAAGAAATGATCATGATACCTGATGTGTTCACCATGGTTGAAATACAAAAGATCTGTCGGGCCTCTTTTTATTCTGGCGCTTCTATGTATTAATTATCCGCTGTTAAGCCAGAACAGATCTATAGCCGATTCTGCGCAATCAGACAAGCCGTTTACAAATCCTATTTTAACACCCGACCTGCGATTTCTGCAGAGCGAGATTCTGTCAACAGGTGCCGATAAGCTCAGACCTCCCCGCATCAGGCTATTTGATGCAACACCTCTTTTTCTGGATTCGTTAAAGAGCAAGGCGTCAAAATACACCGTAACAAGAAAGCTATATGATTTTGTAATTGTTCCAAAAAAACTTTCATCTGACGAACAGATGAATGAATCGAGCGAATACGATTTTTCACCTTTTGCCGGGAAAAAAATACGGAAAGTCGAGGTCTGGAGACTCGATGTGTTTGGTACAGATATAGACTATCCTGATTTATCCGATCCCAACAGGATGGAAAACCTTCTTAACAGGACCCACCTGAACACAAATGAATTCATAATCAGGAAAAACCTGCTTTTCAGGGAAGGCGACACAATATCACCTCTTATACTGAGCGACAATGAAAGAATGATCAGGGAACTGCCCTTTATAAACGATTCCCGGATACTTGTCGCGCCTGTGTCATCAGAAGAAGTTGATATCATTGTACTTACAAGAGATGTTTTTTCTATTGGCGGCACTGCAGCTTTCAGCTCCATAGAAAAAGGATCGCTCTCTCTGTTCAACAAGAATATTCTTGGACTCGGATCAGAGATCCGGCTCGAAATGATATATGATGAGGAACTTCCTGATTCTCCGGGTTTCGGCCTGAAATATAATTTCACAAATATCGCAAAGTCGTTTATCGACCTGAATGTTTTCTATTTCGATGGTCTTGGTGAAGAAACCTACGGCTTAAGTCTTAACCGTAAACTTGTAAGTGCCACTACAAAATATGCAGGAGGGATCTCAGTCAGACAAATGTTCACAACCGAAGACCTAGACACAATGCCTGTCCCGGAACCCCTTAAGTATAATCTCCAGGATTACTGGCTCTCCCGTTCCTTTCTACTTAACATGGAAAATGTTACAAGATTGGTTTTCGGATTAAGATATATGAACAATAATGTCTTCTCACGCCCTTACATAACTCCTGATTCATTCCACTATCTGCAAAAATACAAGATGTTCCTGTTCTCGGCTGCTTTTTCGAGACAGAAATTTTATAAGACTAACCTTATATATAGTTACGGGCGGACTGAGGATATTCCTTATGGAATTCTTGTAAATCTGACAGCGGGCAGGGAGATAAACGAGTACAAGAAAAGGTTTTATACAGGTATAAACTTATCTGCAGGACATTCATTAACAGGGATAGGTTATTTTTATTCATCTGCAGGATTATCGACATTCTTTAACGGACCACATACAGAGCAGGGATTGTTTTTACTAAGGACGAATTACTTTTCCAACCTGCTCTATCTTGGCAATTACAGGATCAGAAATTTTGTTAAGATTGACTATACAAGAGGATTCAGCAGGTATTCTGATGAATTTCTGCAGATCGAGAATGAGCATGGGTTTACCGGATTCAGGAATGATTCAACACTCGGCAACCAGCGATTATCATTAAATCTCGAATCAGTCTTTTTCAGTCCCCTGAACCTGTTCGGCTTCAGGTTTGCCTTCTTCACCTATGCCGATATGGCTGTTCTTTTCGGAAGCAACCAGAAAATACGGGAGGGCGATCTTGCATCAAGCATAGGTGTTGGAATAAGGATCCGAAATAACAACCTTGTCTTTAATACTTTTCAGTTAAGGATAGGAATATTTCCCAACCTCCCTGAAAAATCAAATGTCAACTATCTTCGTTTTTCCGGTGAAGAATTGCTAAAACCTGATAGTTTTGAATCCGGCCCTCCCTCAATACTTCTATATAAATAAGCTCATATAAGTATGCTTGCAGAATTCCTGAAATATATCGAAGATCACCGTTTAGCAAAAAAGAATGACCGGATCCTTGTCGCTGTAAGCGGGGGAATTGATTCAATGGTAATGGGAGACCTGTTCATTAGATCAGGCTACAACATTGGCATAATCCATTGTAATTTCGCTCTTCGAGGCCATGAATCAGATATGGATGAAGAACTTGTAAGAAAACTGGCAGCTGAGAACCACCTAGCCTTCCATACAAAAAAATTCAGTACTTCATCCTATGCCAAAAAAAATGGGATATCAATACAGATGGCAGCCAGGGAGTTAAGGTATGACTGGTTCGAAGAGATGCGGATCAAAAATGGATATGATTATGTCGCAATCGCACATAACCTTAATGACAGCACTGAAACTATTCTGATAAATCTTACGAGAGGGACGGGGATCGCAGGACTGGTTGGTATCAAACCTTCATTCAAAAAAATAATAAGACCTTTATTATTTGCATCAAGGAACTCTATTGAGGAGTATTGCAGTTTAAATAATATAGCCTACAGGGAAGACAGGTCAAACAGTGAAACAAAATACGCAAGAAATAAAATCAGGCATCTGGTTTTGCCTGTATTAAGGGAAATCAATCCGGCAGCTGAAACTGCAATAAATGAGACTGCGGAACGACTTTCATTCATATATGAAGCTGTAAATGAATACATTGATGATATTCGCGTCAAAACAGCCTCAGTTAACGGGAACAAAACCTTCTTTTATGCAAGCAGACTTAAACAGTATATTAAAAATGACGGAGTGTTATTTGAGCTTTTCAGACCTTATGGCATAAACAGCTCCACACTGAAGAGCCTGAAGAAAATAATTGCCGGGGAAACTGGCAAACAGGTTTTCACACGAACACACAGGCTTGTTAAAGACAGAGAAAAAATACTTGTATCTGAAACAGGCAATCAGGAGAATAAGTTCTATGAAATTAACACCCTTGATGAATTACGCACTATTCCTTTTATAAGATCTGTTTCAAGGAAGAAATATACTTCTTCATTCGTAATACCCGCAGATCCACTGACTGCATGCTTGGATCCTGAGACGTTCTCCTTCCCCATTGTTATAAGGAAATGGAAATCCGGGGATTTTTTCTATCCGCTTGGGATGAGCAGGAAGAAAAAGCTTAGTGATTATCTTACTGACAGGAAATTATCCAGACCGGATAAAGAAAATGCAATGGTTATGGAATGTGATGGAAAAATTGTCTGGATAATTGGAGAAAGAATTGATAACAGATACAGGATAACACCAGAGACAAAGCATGTATTATTGATCAGGGTGTAAGATCTCCTGATTGTTGCTTCCGGATACCGTAAATCCCTCTGTCTATCAAAAAAAGATCGGCAATAGTTATTGAAGCAACGGCTTCAATTATAACCGGCAT
>JAEAME010002098.1_pt1 | contig 12252 bp, 9 predicted proteins | sample 8958731 | NCBI WGS metagenome assembly JAEAME01 (sample SAMN16933194, study PRJNA681113) | bioreactor sludge metagenome | isolation source: anerobic bioreactor sludge (Control) | place: India:Bengaluru | collected 2018-10-24 | reverse complement strand
GTCTCAATCCCACCTTACAGATTAGGTCTATTCCCACCAAGATATAAAAGAGTACCGCTTTCTAAGAATGAAGTGTCTCAATCCCACCTTACAGATTAGGTCTATTCCCACGTAGATAAGGATAGTTTACATGTAATCACTATAGACGCTGTCTCAATCCCACCTTACAGATTAGGTCTATTCCCACGCTTCGTAAAAAAACTCACGGGATGCAATAACATTCAAGTCTCAATCCCACCTTACAGATTAGGTCTATTCCCACTGGAATTAAACTTTGCAATGATGTATCTCCATTTTATTTGGTCTCAATCCCACCTTACAGATTAGGTCTATTCCCACTGGGACCAGGAGTACGGTGGCACGGAACGTACCTACAGGGTCTCAATCCCACCTTACAGATTAGGTCTATTCCCACGCTGCGCAGGAGGCAACCCATTTCAAAACCCATCAATAAGTCTCAATCCCACCTTACAGATTAGGTCTATTCCCACATACTTATCAGGCTATTAAGGTAGTCGCCAATACTCGGTTGTCTCAATCCCACCTTACAGATTAGGTCTATTCCCACAAACGCTATCAACGCCGATCCAGCAAACCTTCAGGTTGTCTCAATCCCACCTTACAGATTAGGTCTATTCCCACACCGGGTGATGTTGATAGCTGTTTTACTTGCTATCACGTCTCAATCCCACCTTACAGATTAGGTCTATTCCCACACCCGGCAAAGCAATTCTAACCCCGTCAATTAAGGATGGTCTCAATCCCACCTTACAGATTAGGTCTATTCCCACGAGAACATTATTCTGCACGACAGGGTTATTGATTTCCAGGTCTCAATCCCACCTTACAGATTAGGTCTATTCCCACATAAGCCGAGAAAAGCGGGAAAAAAGAAAATAAAATGGCGTCTCAATCCCACCTTACAGATTAGGTCTATTCCCACAAGACCTTAAACATTCAGGCGGAATAGGGGAGGGGACGGAGTCTCAATCCCACCTTACAGATTAGGTCTATTCCCACTAATCAGAGACATTCCAGACGAGCTATGGCGAAAATTCAAGTCTCAATCCCACCTTACAGATTAGGTCTATTCCCACCATCGGCCAAATGAATGAGGCAAAAAGAGCGGTGCGAGCGTCTCAATCCCACCTTACAGATTAGGTCTATTCCCACAAGTCAGAAGTTGAAGCTCGTCAGATTGCCAATGAACATGTCTCAATCCCACCTTACAGATTAGGTCTATTCCCACATGGAGTAGTAGAACCAGATTATGAAGTAGTACTGGTTCAGTCTCAATCCCACCTTACAGATTAGGTCTATTCCCACCAAATTATTGATGTTGCTACTGCTCAAGTAAAAGTAAAGTCTCAATCCCACCTTACAGATTAGGTCTATTCCCACACCAATCAAGGTCCTAAAAGAAAAAGTGACCATTAATGTCTCAATCCCACCTTACAGATTAGGTCTATTCCCACCAAGATATAAAAGAGTACCGCTTTCTAAGAATGAAGTGTCTCAATCCCACCTTACAGATTAGGTCTATTCCCACAAACTAAAAAGAATCCTGAATTGAAAGACAAATTAACAGGTCTCAATCCCACCTTACAGATTAGGTCTATTCCCACAGAGAACCAATTAATTATTTACTTTATTTTAAACTTTAAGTCTCAATCCCACCTTACAGATTAGGTCTATTCCCACCCAATCTAATCCCGAGCGCACGTTAAGATTCGTTAATGTCTCAATCCCACCTTACAGATTAGGTCTATTCCCACGTGATTAATAATGGCAAAGGAATTGTAATTTCTGCTAAGTCTCAATCCCACCTTACAGATTAGGTCTATTCCCACTTAACGTAATTTGAACGCATGGGAAGGTGCCAGTAATGTCTCAATCCCACCTTACAGATTAGGTCTATTCCCACAGCCACCCTTTAAACAGCCTGTGACAGAACGGATTTCAAGGCTGTTTTCCCACCCCCCCCGAAACGAACTCCAATTGTTACTCATCTCCTCCCCAAAATTTGATGAAAAATAATTGACTAACTTACTAAAATTGATAGAGTTGATTTATTGGTTCCCACCCCCCCCTCAAAAAAGGGTCTTTTTATTTGGCATCAATTTTGCTAAGTGCTAAATTCGATTCAGTGAATATAATAATCCTTATCTTTGGTCACCTTTCCGGATCCCCAAATTTTTATCTTTCCGGCGCATGACTCGCAAATGCGATACAATCGAATGCTGTCATCTTTTGCCAGGTCAACAGCGCCCAGCATTTTGGTTAGCTGGCGCAGTTCTGGTTCCGATATATCGGCTTCGAAAACGGAAAACTGCACCCGAGGCCCAAAATCTTTCAATTGATGCGCCAAACGGGTGCGGGTTTTGTCGTCTTCAATATCATAGGAAATAATCACCAACATAATAACCATTTCGTTGAACAAAAACAATTGAATTTTATGCGTTATCGAAATCTTCTTCAATCAAACCGGTTTTTCGTTCGAAGGCCTGATCGCGTGCCACCAGTTTGGAGAGCTCGTGAATACGACGCTGAAATTCTGATCGAAATCCTTTTTGTTGCGGCGCGACCGCGCCAACATAGCGGCCCGCCAATTTTTCATAGTGTTGAAAGAATTTCTTTTTCCCAGCAATATTAAGCATCACGCCGCCTTCGGGGGTTCGGCTGAAATCAGTTTCCAAAAAGATCCCCTGGTTAAACGCCTGGATGGCGAGATGATCGATGAACGAATGTCGGTATTCCTCCAGCAGGTCCAGCGCCAGCGAGGGTCGGCCATATTCGGTGGCATGATAAAAACCGAGAAATGGATCGAATCCGATGCCATCCAACAGTGATTGGATTTCGGCGCCAACGATGACATAGCCAAAGGAGAGGATGGCGTTCACTGGGTCCTTTGGCGGGCGACGGTTACGACCATCGAATTGCCAGGGAGGATGAAACATGCGTCCAAATATTTGAAAATAAAATGAGGATGCTGAGCCTTCAAAACCGAGCAAGCTATCTGTTGCTGACGCGGCTTGTGCTTGTTGCTGCCAGTTCGTTAGCTTGAGCAGTTCGTCCGTGGTGTAAGCATCAGGATGATGTTTCTTGTAGGTTTTTAAAATGGTCAGCATGCTTTCGATTTTGCGATGAACACACATTTTAGCCACGTGCAAGCGAAAATGTTCATCCTGGTATTTTTTAAATTGCTCGATTCTCAATAAGATATTTTTTGATTTCGGCGGCGTCAATTGCCCAATGAGCTTGCCGGAAAAGGTGAACAGCGCCAATTCGATGCCATGTTGCAACAGCTCCTGCAAGGCCTGGGTGGTAATTTGTACATTGCCAAACACCATCACGTGATCGATGTCGGCGCAGGGCAATTCCAGTAATACCTCGCCTTCGGTGACATGCGATTTTCGCTCGCCGGGTGTTCGCATCCGACAGAGCCGTAACCGGTCGCTGGTTTTGCGGAGGATGGTGTTTTGAGTGATGCTACTAATAAGATAGAAAAGGTTGTCAAAGAACTGATGCTGTTTATAGTCTTTGATTTCACAAATTGAATAAAAAATTAATATTAAAAAACAAGTAATATAAATTATTCTATCAAGCGAACTGCTCTAACATAAGAGTAATCATCGAAGATATCGTAATTGGCACAATAACCATTGTCAAAAAAAACAACCCATGCCCAAGATTTCTCGTTTAATCTATCACTTATCCCATTTATATCTTTTTCCTTGTCAAAGATTGCATCACAATAGGTGTCGCTTGTCCAAATTAAAAACTGGTGCTTGTCAAATACAGGATCAATGAAAAGGTTTTCGGCATTTTTCTCTGGTTTCATCAAACTCATTCCTTCTTCAAGCGTTGGTAAGCGCCAATCATTGTATCCTGCAAGACGGTCCTTGTTTATTTTATCTATATATGCTGTTATTTCATCGCCATTTAATTTATCTAACGAACCATTTTGCTGCCAAATCAATCTTGACGCTTTATCGACTATAATTTTTTCTTCACCAATAGTTCTTATTTCAAAGTTATTATCAAATCCTTTCCCTTTTTTGTACCAATAGCTATCAAAAAAACCATGCGTTACTAACATAGTCTTTACATCTAAATATGATAACTCCTTGAGATTACTTCTGAAAACAGTTTTCTTTGTTCTAATAATCACTGGTTTTAATGTTGATTTCTTAGCTGAAATTGCTTTTTGTACTTTCTGTGTGGTATTTAATTTTAAATCACGTGCAAGAGTGTTATATCCTTGGTCAAAATTTTTAAAATCAATATACAAACAACGGCGAAGGATAAACGGTCGCTCTGTATCATCAAGCAGGCAAGGAATAATATTCTTTTTAAGGTCCAAAGCATTTTCCCATTCCAAATTAACATAATAAGAATCAAAGGCTGATTTAGACCAAAGCAATACCAAAGTATCACACCAACCCAGAGCTTCGCTGATCCTTCGGGGCAAACTTTCACCGCCTGAGATGCGGGCATAATCAATCCAAATTTCCGATCCGTCATGTCTTAAATAGTCGGCCAATTTCCTTGAAATCTCGCTGTCTTCCCAAGAATGACTAATAAAGACTTTTGGCATTCAGCTATCCCTTTTTGATATTTTTTGAAAATCTTAGATTCATAAAAAAGCTAATCAATATCTATTCTTACTGAACTGAACTTAACTTCTCTTCGTTCGAAGTAACCTTTGCTCTGTTCCAATGCCACCAATAGATTGGGGCTTTCTAAGATAGTATTTTTAATCCTCTTTTTCAAACTCGCGAATTAAAATCGGTTTTTGTGTTCCTTCAATCGGTAGATTATTTTTATATTCTGAATACAAATATAACGTATCGATATGCAATTCATCCGCAGCCATAAATGAAGCAACTGACATCAGCGCTGTTCCTGCTGTTAAATCTAATAGTATTTCTTTTTCATTCACGCTTTTCCCTTTTATCCAATCGACCATCAGCTTGGTGCTGGTTTTGATCTCGTTTATATTGGTCGGATCAACCAGCATAGATTTATAGCTTTCCCTTTGTAATTCAAGCCTTTGGACAATGGCTGCTACAATTCCTTTTTCATTGGTTGCCTGGGTTCCCAAAAAACCGACCAGCTCAGGTTTTAGCTTTTCATACACTTTATACAAAATGCTGTCATTATCATGACTTCTGAATCCAATCGTAAATATGATCGCCTTTCTGGGGCTATCCAGTTTGATGATCAAGCCATCTTTCGTCACCCGCCTGTAAAACAGGTAGTCTTTTATTTGAAATACCAGAATCGTGGTTAAAATAGAGAGCAATGCTATCAATAACAGGACAAGTTTTGAATTAATTACGGCAACCAGCACGGCTAAGATGAGCTCCAGCCCAAAGATAAAGAATAGCATTTCAGCCCATTTTTCGACAAAGTAACTTCGCACAGTAAACATATTGCCTCTCATTTTGAATTAGAAAATTTAACTCTTTAGCAACGCTGTTACCTTCATCCAGCCCATCGGATATTTTTCATCTGCCACATTTTTGGTCTTGCCCCACTGCCGCCCCCTGGGCGGTCGGGGATTGCGGTACTTATCTAGCGTTACGCTCCAGACGCCGCTGAACCTGCCCACCCGCACCAAAAAGGAATTCCCATCAAACGATTCGTTTACCAGTCGAGTGGAAAATTCTTCCATCCCCGAATTCCGATAAAACTCATCATCCCTGGCTAATTTATCCTGGTAGAAAGCATTGCAGGCTTTGATGATCTGCTGCAAATCGATCGTTTCACTCGTTCCCTTTTTGGCTTGCAACTCATTGTCAATGCTCAGCTCGGTTTCAAAAGCAACGACTTTATTGGTGATTTTTCCCCAGGTCAGCTCGGTAAACATCTGAATCGAGATCGGTTTTAATTCGTCCTCTTTATCCTTTGCCACGTTTTTCACCTCGGCGATCCAGGTGGCGTCGGCTGCCAAATAGCCATCTTTAATTTTTATTGCTCGAAACGGATCGGTTTTGGCATCCTGGTAATTCATCACCTTTTCTTCAAAATGAAACTCTTCCCAGCCTGGCTTGGGCTGCTGCAAATTGCTATGTTTGGCTTTTTCACTGACAACGGCTGTCCGAATCGCCCCTTTCAGCGAGCTGCCTGGTATAAATGAAACATGATTGATATCGGTGCGAATAAACGGATGGATGATGAGCCTGTTCTGCAAATCGCCAAATTTATCGGCATACGTCCTGGCGATCGCTGGGCTCACATCAGCCGAATACAGCGCATGTTTTTCAGGCGTCACATGGTCGGCGATAAATTTTCGAATCTCACCCAGGTTGCCTTTATCCGTCAACTGGCTAAATCGCTGCTGGTCAGCCTCGCTCAAATCCAGCAGCCATTTTTCCAGGTGGATGCGATGAAATTTATTGCCTCGAATCACATATTCATACGGCTCAATCTCTCTGTCCGTGCCGATATGGATGGGAGAAAGTATCTGGCATTTCAAGGTATAATGTTGCATGGTAGCTCCTTATTCCGAAACATGAACATAAAAAGGAAAGGCATAAGCATATTGTTTCACAGCATTTTTCAATGACTCTTCATAATTAATGTTGTCCAACAGACAGCCATAATATTCCGAATCAACTGAATTAAGAAAAAATGTCGATCCTGCCTTCATAAACAGGATTGGCATTTTAAAGGGATTTTTCAGTCGGGCAAATTCCGCCCCCAATTTGCCAAACTTACAAAAGGTATCATAATAGCCCTTCGAGCTTACATTCGCGCCTGGCACAAAATTCGACAGGCTGATAAACGCATTCGGCGCTGCCGCGTGCGGCAGGGTAAATGAATCATCGACCAGGGAATTGATAATAGTTCCTTTGCCCGTGGATTTATCAGCGCCAAAACCGTCATATTCCATAAATTCCATCATCGCTTCCAGATCACCCTTGTTCCAGAAATTGGAACGAACCAGCAGCCAGAACGTCAATCCCTTGTTTTGTAGCCGATTAAAAAACAGCTCGTCCTTTTGAAAGAAGCCTGGGCCCAAAGTCGTGACCGTATTGGTTAAGCGACCAATGGTATTGTGTGACACAACTTCATTCACACTTTTTAACCTGGCAGCTTCCATGTCATCTTCAAATTTCGCCTTATCTTTGAAAATCTTCTCATAAATAGCAAAGTAAGAAAGATCGTCGATGGAATTCATCATCAGGTCATAAGGAAAATATGGGCGCTTTTTCAGCCGCTTCAATTCATCCAGGTGCTTCACTTTTTCTTTTTTATTCAGCGTGCCTCCTGCCAACGCCATCGATTGCTGGATGGTCAACGGCTTTAAAATCGGTCGGGGGAATAATCCCTCGGGAAAAGCATTGCTCACCAGCGTTGGCGTCTTAGCATAAGAGTCGATAAACTCATTTAATTTACCCACTCCGTTCAAATACCGATACGCCCACGCAAAATGTCCCCAGATGATATCCGCCTGAAAGGGCGTTAAAATGGAAGACTTTAGCTCGAAGGTGATTTTGAACGTCGTCATAAAGTCACCTCGCTATAGTTTTATTTCATTGTCGTTTTCGTCTTTTAAATCCGTAAATTCAATCTTACCGCAGCCTCGGCTGGTGGAGCCGCCGAGTGCATCTTTTTGGATGAGCCTTAATCCTTCAAGCACTTTTCCAAATAGTTCTTCATCTATTTTGCCGCCGTCACCACCAAAATCGAATACTCGATAAACCATTTCAAATGTAAACCGCACACCCGACACGACGCGCTCAACAGGTCTTGGAACTGCCTTAGCGGTTATTCGATTAATTACGTTTTCATATTTATCTTCAACAATGTCAAAAACAGTAATTTCTTTCTTTATCATTTCTGTTTTAAAATCAGGATGCAATTCAGCATCTCGCACAATTATGCGTGACGGACCAATCTCAGCTTCGTCAGATGCAGTTCCGAAAATGCGACAAATAGGGCAAGTTTTGTCTCCACACCATTGGTGAGGTTCTCCTCTATGATCTTTTTTCAATTCAATTTTACCCAGTTGCCATTCCAAAAGAGATCGCATTTTTCCTTTTAATGAAGAACCTGGAATATAAGGCTCGTTAGTAATCGGATGTTTTACGATTGGATTTTCATTTCCTCCAATTTGGATGGTATCCTTACTACCTCCAATATGCAGACCGCTTTTTACTTTAATGACCCCCTCAATCTTTTTAAATTTTAGCAAGCGATAGTTATTTTCCATAGTCTCTTCCTCCTTCGCCAATGTAAAATCCTAAAACAGCTTCGAAGCATTTCATGAATCCATCGAAATCTTCTTTGGTTTGAATGCTATCAATCATTTTATCGACATAATTTTTAAACTCCATTGGAACTTTTCGATCTCGACCACTTTTGGGACATGCTAAGGCAATTTTAGATTTGATCATTTTTACAAGCGGTCGCATTTTTTCAAAACCTAAGACTTGAACCTTTGACTCCAAGGAACGTGCTTCATTGAAAAATCTTCTGAATTGGGTTAAACCTAATGGCGGATTTTTAACTCCTTTTTCTGCAGGTCCAGGTTGTGAGGGCCAGATAAAACTTTTCGCCCATTTCTCTGCCTCTGTTGTTAAAAGGCTCTCCTTTAACACTTTCGTACCATTTTTAATTTCATAGAAATAGCTTTCCATATAAAATCCTCCTGTTTATGGTTGTTTCATTGTCTATTTTTATACAAAGTCCAGAAGAGTGGTATTTTTAAATTTCTCATTAACGATTTATCTTCAATGTCCAATCCATAAAGTTTATAAAGCTCGTCTATTAAATGTTTTTTCGTAATCAGATCCTCCTCAGTTTTAATTATATTTCGCTTTAGATCATGACTCATTAATGCTTGATAAATTAAATCCCTGGCTTCTCCTTCATCTATTGCTCTCAAATACATTCGATGGTAGGTTAATAATCGATAAAGGAATCCCGTGTTCAATGTTCCGCTTAAAAGATTTTCATTTAAAATATTCGCATACTCCATTAATTTTTCAAAGTCTTTCCAACCTACGGTTGTGTCGAACATGGTAAATTGATTTCGATTTTCTTTAGCTAACTGATTGCTCCTTTCTTTTGATTTCTCTAATTCCCGTTTCGCCCAATCCGCCGCCCTGTTAATCGGGTATCGGGGTTTCACCACTACAATTCCAGCAGAGAGATGCATATCTTTGTTCTGGCAGGTGAAATTCCGAAAATCCTGGTTCAATTGCTTTGCCAGATCGATAACTTGCTTCCATTCCCCGATTAAAAATAAATCATCGCCGCCAGAATAGACAGTATAAATATTGTTGAATTTTGCTTTTAATAGCTCAGGCAAGTATCCTGTGAAAAACATATTTATCATTCTGCTGAGAGAAGTATAATGTGACATTGAAAAATGATCCAATCCAAAGCCCAACACATAACCCATTCGATCCACGTCGGCTCTCAAAATGCCCAAAAAGTTTTTGCCTCGTATTGTGCGATCAGGCTCCATCTCAAGTCCGCTCGTTGCCAGGCATTCGTAGGTTTTGATGTGACCCGCTTCAAACTCATCCCTGACCTCACAAGTATCCTTAATTCTGCATTTTGGACAAAGCTCATCCCGATCACTATCTTGAAACCGAGGCACATAATTAGCGGAATATTTTACTTTGAGAAATTTCTTTGTCTCCTTTGACTCGTACACTCTTTCTGCTAAATAGCAGGACCTGTCGATAGACTCTTCCTCATCAACAAATTTTAAATAGTACTTATTGAAAAAGCTCAAAGCTGATCCACACTGCTGCTGATCCGAATAAGTCAATATTTTCAGATTGACAAGCGCCTTGCCAACATCAACCAAATCGGCGCAGGTTTTACAGTACTTAATATCTCTGTCCTGGAATTCAAGATCCTTTTTTGAAATCGTTTTGATAGCTGGAAACTTGCCACAACAACCACAATTGCCATCTCCATATTGACTTTCAAAATGTTCTTTAACATCAATCTTAAAAGCATCAGCCTGCCATTTTTTACCAGGCTGAAGTTGATTTATATATTTTTGTATTCGTTTCAGCTCAATGGCTTCATTCAGCTCATTTAATTTTTCAGGGAAGGTTTCAATAGAAAAATCTTTTGAGCGAAGCGAAACATCCCAGCTCAAATTGATCGTTAGCTCGCCTGCAAATTTGCTTTTAAACCAGCTTAATTGAGTATCATAAACCTCTTTTAATTTTCCTTTTGCCCAATCTGTATTTGGAACAATGAGAATAAATCGGCCGCCAGCTTCCATCAAATTGCAGCATAAAGGCAATTGCAACTCCATTAAAATATAATGAGAAGCCACGTTGCAAAGCTCCGTGATATAAAACGATCGTGCCCGAAGAATTTTGCTCAAGCCCCGAATATTCGCTCGAACCAGGTTAAACAGGTAATTTTGAATTCCACTTAGATCGCCGCCCACTAACAAGAATTTATCACTTTCAAAATTGTTAATTTCATCTATGTTTATGGTATTCTCTTTTGAATGATAGCTATATAAACACGAAGCGATAGCCGCAACCACTTTGCTGTGATCAAATAGAGAGACATCCTGGACAGCCTTGTCAGCGAATTGAGTTGGCACGCACCAGGCATATTTTTCCAACAAAGAAATCATACTGTTAAAATAAATATAAAAATTGTGGCTGGCTAAATTTTTAAACTGCTTGATAAATGGCTCAAATAAATTCTTCTTGAAAGCTGCTCGCCAATTGCCATTAGTTGGAATCTCCATTTTGGGAAAAATAACCTGGCGATCAGGCGCTAAGTCTATGGATTGTAAATCATAGAAATATTTTTGTTCTCGAGGGGATTCGCTTAAATCAATGGCTTCAAATAAGGCATGTAGCAAACTCGCCTTGCTTGAATCATCGGATTTTTTATCATTTTGCTCAGAAGCAAAACCATTGGCAATTAAATCCGCCTGTTGGATAATAGTTTGAAGTGGTGTCTTTGGCGCATGGTGCATTGAAGCGAGATCAATAATATTATCCTCCGCATGATCAGCCAATGGCCTTGAAATTTCATATCGGAAATCGCTCTGAAAATCTTCAAAGAATTTCTTAGTATAAAAAGCATGTTTATATTTATATGGTTCCCATTCAGCAGAATCGAATTCCTTATCTAAAACATTCATATACATCTTGCCGATGTCATGCAACAATCCTGACAAAACAATTGCTTCTATTTTTGTCATGGTTCCTCCAAGTTATTTTTGTTTATATATTGTTCTAATCACCTGTTTATTTAACGCAAAGTATCTACTTCCACCCTCCCCAACCCAAACGTCGTCCCTTTGCCCACGTGCAGAACCTCGCTATAAGCCAGCAAATCCAGAAACGGCGCTAAGTCCCCGGACAGCGTCAGGTCGCCGATAAAGCCGCCCAGCTTCATCTTTGCCTGCTGTCGATTGCTGTAACGGTCGTAATCCACCCATTGCAAATTGCGCTTCGCGATCTGCACGTCATTGGCAGCCACCAATAAATCATGGAACTCCCAATTGATCTCTGCCTGTGGGGAATAAAAATAAGCCAGTTCCAGCACGCGGCGCAGCATTTTAAAAACCAGCATCCGAAAGGTGAAGTCCATGGTCAGGTCATCGCCGAATTTCAAGCGGGTCTGGGTGAGAAACTTGAGCGACACTTCAGCGAGAGTCTGATTCGCATGATTTCCACAGTTCAGATGAAGAGGCAAAGGGGTAAATAAGATCTGCTGGCTTGCGCCATCGTAAAGCAATCGCCAATTCTCATGAGATGTAGCATCGGAATGCGCTCCATGATCCTGACTTTCATGTCCTGGCTGAAAACAATAAGCGGCACTCAGCTCAAAGGGGTGCCGCCGGGCACCCAGTCCGCTATGCCCCATCTGAAAAATCGAAAAGACCAGGTAGGGCACAAAATCAACCGCGCTGCCAATCAAGATCAAATCGAGCCAGAGCAGATCATCAGCTTTGTAAAATTTATTTCTGTCGTTCGGTTCAAAAATAAAGGGACGGGGCGAGGTGTCCAGACCTTTGAGAAAGGGCGGGGGCTGTTCGGTGATAAAGGTTTCAAATATCCGGGTATAAGCGCACTGGGAGCGCAGCAGGCAATCATCGCAGCGCTGTCCGGCTCGCATGGTGCAGACCGTCTTTTTTAGCGCATGGCCGAATGCGCCGCGCAGCAGAGACCCCTTCCATGAGGGCAAATCGCAATCCTGCAACGCCTTGAGGTGAAAGCGCAAGCGTAAATAATCAATTTGTGGCAA
>JAEAME010002097.1_pt1 | contig 12257 bp, 11 predicted proteins | sample 8958731 | NCBI WGS metagenome assembly JAEAME01 (sample SAMN16933194, study PRJNA681113) | bioreactor sludge metagenome | isolation source: anerobic bioreactor sludge (Control) | place: India:Bengaluru | collected 2018-10-24 | reverse complement strand
TCAAGGAGTCTCTTTTTTTCTCTTATTTTTCAAAAACTATTTTGGACGGGTATGGCTGCCGATTCCTTATTCATTATTAAGGAGCTGTAATTATTACGAATAACGACCGTAATCTTTAGTAATATCGATCATCGCTTTCACGTTTTCCGGTTTGGCTTCATCCAGGCAAGTCGCAGTCATAATAAATCCCCCATCTTTGCCGCAGACATCAATTAACTTTTTACAATAATCTTCTACTTCGGAAATGGAACCTGCCTGTAAAACTGAACCCGGGACATCTATCATGAGACACAGGTGTCCGCCCAGGACAGCTTTGGCTTTTACAGGGTCGGTTTGGGCAAAATGGCACAACACTTTACCTTTCGGTAGTTCCCGGATATATTCCAGGCGCTGGTCCCAAATACCTTCAAAGAAGGGGCACGGCGTCCATCCTGCGTCAATAAGAGCCAGGATTACCTTTTTTAGACCCGGCCAGTAGAACCGCTCGAATTGGGGCAGCGACATGAATCCATCTGAACCGCGGTGCAATGCCATGAAAACCCTTTTTACACCACCTTTGTCCGGTGGCGGCATTCTTTTGATCATCTCCGTGGTTTGTGTCCCCAAAGCTTTACACATTTCCAGCAGCTGATCCGGATTCCGCCACATGTCCAGCATGGCTCCCCGCATCCCTCGCAAATTATCGGAGATGACATCAAAAGGGGCACCTCCCATCATCATGGAGGTGTTATAACTCGGAAAGCCTAAACCCGCCATTTCTTCGGTGAAGTTGACATCGATTTGCTGCCACTTCGCCTGGAGTTTAGCGGCTTTCTGGAATATCTTCAGCATTTCTACCATTTCCGGATGCAGGAACTGGGGCAAGTAGAATGCCATCCCGGTCCCCCCCATTAACGAGCGGAAAGGAGACAAACGGGATAAAGGGGCGGCTGATGCCAGTACCCGGGGTAAATAAGTCCGTATTATCCAGTCGGAAGCATTATGCAGGTAAGCCTCATATTCATCGGACTTCATCGGCTCTAATTCCACCATCTGGTGGCTTTGATCGTCCGGCACACCGAAACCCGGCCACTTGATCTGGTGCGGCCCCAGTAATTCCAGGGCTTTTCCGGAAACCGCTGCAGTTTGTACCCAATAAGCATCCGGCTCCAGTTCAGTGATCGTTTTCCGATTGGCCGCCCGCCATTTTGCCGCCTGGTAATAAGCGGTGGAAAAAGGGATGCCGCAGTATCTGGCAGCAAAATAACCCACAAAAAGCTGGACGGGGACCCGGTCTGGAACTCTCATGGCAATGGCTTCGTTAACCCTCTGATCTCTTTCTTTATATAACCTGGTGACTGGAGTTTTTCCAGAGGCGATTTTAGCCATATTAGAACCCTCCGTATTTCTTGTTAATCTTTAATATGTTATTGGAAAACGAGTATACACTCCAGTTATCTACTAATCAATATAGAATATTTAGAGGCGTATGCTACTATTGACAATTACTGTTTTGAATGATATATCTGTGGGGTAAGTTAGCAACATGGGGACGATGTTGCCAGAATGAAAACGGGACGTTGGATTTCCTCAATATCAGGGATCTTGGCAGGCGATGGGTCATGTCACCTGCTTTCAGTTGTTTTACTATTTTTTTCTACCGGGTGGCAAGTCTCTGCCATTTTAACTAATGCTTTCTCGAGGACATGGGACAAGGTATTTGTTGAAGCGCTTGATTATCCTGTTTCGTTGATTTGCTACAAGACTACTGGCATCCGGTATAAGAGAATAATCGAATCAGGAGGTGCTGCCATTTCGAGTTAGAGCTCTATATGTTTGAAATCACACCAAATCAATAACAGGAGGACATTGTATTGCAAAAGAAAACCTTGTGTGTAGTTATCGGCCTACTGCTAACATTTGTACTACTACTCTTTGCCTGCAACCCGGAACCAACTACCACTGGCCCAACGACTACCACTACCAAACCGCCTACCCAGACCACGACCACGACCACGAAACCGCCGTCTGATAAACCTCAATACGGTGGTACTCTCACCCTGCTGTCCGGCACTAACTGGCAGGTATTTGCTCCAGGTGCCGGCCGTCCCGGCGGACCTCCCATGATATGGGAACAGATCACCAATGCCGACCGTACTCGCGGGCCGGCGGGAAGCAAGACTGTCGATTATGGCAACGGGCCTACGAGCATGACGGATGTCATCGGTTGTCTGGCAGAGAAGTGGTCGACGCCCGATGCTAATACCTGGGTGCTCGATATTCGCCAGGGGGTCAACTGGGCGACGATTCCCAACAATGCTGGATCGACACTTGTCGGCGGCCGGGAAATGACCCCAGATGATATCATTGCCAGCCTTGAGGCTAACCGGGACCAACCGAAATCATGGGCGAAAAATGCAGAACCGGCATTACACTCGAACATGACACTTGAGAAGACCGGGCAATGGCAGGTGACAGTACACCTTCCAGTAAACCCGAGCACAGCCTATCTGTGGCTGATGGGTGGCGGCGGCAGCCAGTTCATCTGGCCAAAAGAATGGATCCCCAAGTATTTCGAAACCAATGACTGGCGTGTAGTCGTCGGCACCGGACCTTATTACATCACCGACTTCGTCGATAACAGCTTACTGACGATGGCACGTAATAAAAATTACTGGGATACTAATCCCACCGGACCCGGAAAGGGCGACCAGTTACCATATATCGACAATATCAAATTCCTCGTCGTCCAGGATACCTCTACCCAGCTGTCTGCCCTCAGGACCGCGAAAGCCGAAATGGTAGCTACGGGCGGCATGTCAACCGGGTTTGAACGGGATGACGCGCAAAGCCTGCTGGGGACTAATCCAGAAATTAAAACCTACAAGTACCTGGCATATCCTTACCAGGTAGGTATGCGGCGAGATAAAGCAGAACTACCCTACAAAGATATCAAGGTACGCAAGGCACTGATGATGGCCACCGATATGGAAAGTATCGCGGCAGACCTGTACGGCGGGGAAGCCGAAATGCTCGCCAGCCCATCAAGTCCCCTGTTCCCGACGTGCTTCACGCCCCTCGATCAGCTGCCAGCCGAGACACAGGAACTCTATAAATATAATCCCGAAAAAGCAAAACAACTGCTGGCAGAAGCCGGCTATCCTGATGGCTTCCAGGCTACAATGGTAGTGAGTACTTCTCCTTCATCCGGGACCGACATGGCTGAAACCCTTAAGGCGATGTGGTCAGAGGTTGGTGTCGACCTTACTATCCAACTCAAGGAACCCGGTGCATTCTCTACCATCTGGACTACTCGAAGTTTTGATGACCTGCTAATGACGCAGAACTGCGGTGGTGATAATGCCCTGTTCGTGAGATACAGCTTCGGCTACTTCCGCGGCCCGAACAGCTATAATATCAGCTATGTAAATGATCCCCCCGGCTCCGATCCGATCATTGAAACGGCCTTCGAAGAGGAATGCAAATATATTAACGTCGACTTTGCCAAGTGCGACCAGCTGCACAAGGATGCCAACGTATATATCCTTGGCCAGGCCTTCCTGATCCCGACTCCAGCAGCCTACCAATACCGCATGTGGCAGCCGTGGCTGAAAGACTTCTATGGTGAAGGCTCCAGCAAACACTGGGTCCAGTATGTCTGGCTTGACCAGGCCATGAAGACTTCGCTAACCAAATAGACCGCTCTCAAATCTCAATCGTGCACCGAGATTGGCACGAAGACTAAAACAGAGGGGGGCAGCTGCTCTCGAAGTGGCTGCCCTCCTTTCTGTACATAAATATTCGAATATAACATTATTTGACTAGTGACTTTATTGCCCCAAGTCTGATAAACTGAAGTTAGTTACAATAAGGAGTGCAGCCAAGATGCCGGTTACTGTTTATTCCAGTCCCACTTGAGGCTACTGCCGGATGTTGAAAGAGTATCTTTCACAACGCGGCATCAAATACAAGGAGCGGGATATTTCCCTCGACCGCTCCGCCGGGGCTGAAGTCATGCGCCTCACCGGCCAGATAGCGGTACCGGTGACTGTAATCGACGGCCAGGTTGTCGTCGGTTTCGACCGTCCTGCCCTTGACCGTTTATTAGCCGTAGCTGCGGATGCCACTGCCGGTCCTTCGCTGGGTGCCGCCGTGGGGGATGCCGCCCGGATCACCCGCCAGCGTGGCTTACCCTTGTCTTACGGCGCTTTTGTGGGCAATGTACGGCCAGGCTCTCTAGCCCAGCAACTTGGCCTGGCCGCCGGTGACATTATTACCGAACTTAACGGACAAACCATCCAGGGAGCTGATGAACTCGCTCAGGCGGTTGCCTGCCTCCGTCCCGGAGACCGGGTGACGATTTCTATTACCAGGGGTGATCAGAGGTTGCATTCCTCGGCTGCATTTTGAGTACCGCAGATCTACCACAAAAAAATACCGAGCGACTCGGCACCGATCCTATCGGCAAACTCTTATTCCGCCTCAGCTTACCCAGTATTATCTCCATGGTCGTAGTCTCCTTATACAACCTCGTAGATACCTTCTGGGTCAGCCGCCTGGGACATGAAGCAATTGCCGCGGTCACGGTAGTGATGCCTTTCTTCGTGCTGTGTATCGCTGTCGGCGTCGGCACCGGTGTCGGTATCAATGCGCTGGCTTCCCGAAAATTCGGGGAACGTGATATCACGGCAGCCAACCGTGTCGCCGGCCAGATATACTTCCTTTCCCTAGCGCTGGGTGCCGTTTTTATTTTCTTAACCAATGTCTTCCCCCGGCAGGTATTAATGCTTTCCGGGGCTACTCCCGATGTTATGGAGATGGGTGAAGCCTACCTCCGGATGCTGGGGTGGGGACTGCCTTTCCTTTTCTTCAGTATGAGCGGGCGCAATGTCTTCCAGGCTTCTGGAGATGCGATCCGTCCGATGGTCTTTTCCCTCATCTCCCAGGTTACCAATATCATCCTCGATCCGGTACTTATTTTCGGTTGGTGGATATTTCCCGAGATGGGTATCGGCGGCGCGGCTGCCGCCACTTCCATTTCATGCGTCGTCAGTGCGGCCTTTGCCAACTACTGGATTACCTCAAAAACCTCGGCGTATCATCTCAAACGGCAGGATCTTATTCCCCACCTCCCCACCATCATCTCGATATACCGGGTCGGGCTGCCTTCGATGTTAATGGAAATCACAGAAAGTATCGTGTTTGCCATGTTCAACCACGTCGTCGCCGCTTTCGGTTCGGTTGCCCTGGCCGCGGTGGGTATTGCCAGCCGTATCAGCGACCTGGCATTCATGCCCATTGTCGGTACTTCCCACGGCCTGCTCCCCATCGTCGGCTACAGCCTTGGCGCCCGGCTCTGGTCCCGACTCTGGGGTGCCGTTCGCCAGGCTTCCCTGGTAATGATCGCCCTGATGACCGTGGCTACCATACTCATGGAAATATTTACCCCACAGCTCGTGGGGCTGTTTTCTAAAGACCCGGAACTGATCGCCATCGCCGTCCCCGGCATGCGCATCTTTCTCTCTACCCTGGTAATTGTCGGGCCCACCAGTATGTTCATCACTACCTTCCAGGGTCTCTCCAAAGGTAAGGATGCCATGTTTTTGTCCCTGGCCCGCCAGTTCCTGTTCTTCCTCCCGGGACTTTATGGGCTGACTTACCTCATGGGCATCAACGGGATGTGGCTTTCCATGCCCATCTCCGATATTGCCGGGTTCGCCGTCGCCGGTCTCTGGCTGTACCGTGAATTTCACCGGCAAAAGAAAGACCCGGCATGGCATAAATAACCGCTACCGGGTCTGTTTACAACCCTGTTAAGCCCTTTAGACTATAGACTTAGCCTTCCGGGGTGATCGGCCGGTCTCTTTTCTGGAACAGTTCGATGACCATGCCCCCGACTTTGCGAGCGTCCATATAAGCATATTCGCCTTTGGCATAATACATCGCCGGTACGCCTTTTGCCTTTAACTCTTCGACTTCTTTGGCCAGGTCATCTACCTGGTAAGCCACATGATTCGGGCCTTCGCCATGTTCCTTCAACCAGGTTTCGTTCCAGTTGCCGCCTTCGACCGGTTCGGTCATTTCGATCTGCAGCGGGCCGAGGTTCATCATCTTTATCTTGATCTTCCACGGCGGGACATTTTTCTTACCGTAAGTTTCAAAATCCTTGAAGCGGGTACTGTCCAGGACTCCTGCCGGCCTGGCATCAGCTTTGCCACCCAACGATTCGAAATATTTGACGGCTTCATCCATGTTCTTCACGGATATTCCCACGTGCCACAGCGTCCAGTTTTCCATTCCCATAAATGCCTTCTCCTTTTCTTTTTTCTATCTTATCGGTTGATAATCTTTAAGTGCCTCATGAACCTTTTTTAACCAGTCGATAATGGTAATCTTTTGCGGGCACTGCTCTTCGCAGGTACCGCATTCTACACACTGGTCGGCGCGATTTTCCGGTTTGATGCCGAACGGGCTGGCATAACGCATTCTGCCTACATTTATATCCCCGTACATGATGGCTTCATTATACAACCGGAAAATATCCGGTATCAGGACTCCGTTGGGACAGGGCTGGCAGTAGCCGCAGGCCGTACAAGAAATCGGGCAAATTCCCTGGTAGGCTTCTCTAACTTTACTGATCAGTGCCAGGTCAGCTTCGTTCAAGGTACCCGGCCCCGACCGCCCCGCCGCGGCCACATTCTCTTCCACCTGCGCCATGGTGCTCATCCCGCTCAAAGCCACCAACACCTCAGGCTGGTTCCAGACCCACTGCAGTGCCCACTCCGCCCGGCTCCATTTCCGCGCCGTACCCTGCCAGATATTTTTCACACTCTCCGGTGGTTCTTTAGCTAATAAGCCGCCACGGACCGGTTCCATGACCACCACTCCCAGCCCCTTGCCTGCGGCATATTCGACACCACGCCGCCCCGCCTGGATCTCGATATCCATGAAATTGTACTGTACCTGGCAAAAGGTCCAGTTGTCGTAATAGTCTATGATTTCCTTCAGCACATCAAACTTATCATGGAAAGAAAATCCGAGATAGCCGATCCGTCCGGCTTTCATCATCCTTTCCGCCCAAGGAATGATTTTCAAGTCCCGCATCTTCGGCCAGGATTCGGCATTGAGTCCGTGCAGTAGGTAGAAGTCTATTTTGTCCGTTTGTAGTTTTTGCAGTTGTTCGTTCAGGATCTTATCGAAATCAGCCGCGGTGGTAACCATGTTCGGCGGGATTTTGGTGGCAATCCTTGTTTTCGCCCGGTAGCCGTCTTTTAGGGCTTTCCCTAATACCCGTTCGCTGTTTCCCATATGGTAAAGGTACGCGGAGTCGATATAGTTGACACCATGATCGACCGCATACCGTATCATGCGTATCGCTTCCGGCTCGTTTACGTTCGCCTGGTTACCATCGGTTGTCGGCAGGCGCATCGCGCCAAAACCTAACGCGGAAACCTGCCAATCGAGGTTGCCAAATTTGCGGTATTTCATCGGAATCCCTCCCTATCATCTAAGATTATAGATAAGCCGGTATAGTTGGTAAGTCCATTCTATTGCGCTTCGCAATCTAAAAGCAAACGGAAAGCCACCGGCTGCTTATTATCCTGTCCGGGAAGTTTCCAGGATATGTGCGGCCACCTGGAAAAAACCTTGTGCAATCTCTAATTCACTTTGATACCCGGCCGTTCCTGCGATCATCTGTAACTGCGCTGAAGATAGACGGGGATTGTGTATCCTGACACTGAACGGAAATTCAGCAAACAGTGATAAATCGGTCGGCGAATCGCCGCACACCATCACTTCGTCTCTGGTGTAAGGACTACCGTTTATCCGGTCGAGTATCCGGACCAAAGTGCTGCCTTTACTGATGCCCTCCCCCATCACATGCACCATGTAACCAGAATCGGAGATCTGCACACCCGAAGCTGCTTTCTGCAACTCCGCGACCGGTATTCCCCCGCTGTGAATCGTCACATCCACAGTGCGGAAGGCGTTATCGTTCCTCTCATTGATCTTGCCGGGAAAAGCGGCTTTCAATCTAACAACCGCATCCAGAGCCGGCTGACGGGAATAACCCAGTGCGATTACTTCGGCTTCGACACCGAGTTGTGCCACGCCCCCATTCTCGGCGATCAGCGGCCCGCTCGTTCCCAGTAACCGGGCTACCTGGATCAAGCGCGGCAACGTCCGCCCGGAAACCAATCCCACCAGGATTCCCTTTTGCTGCAGCATGGCTACGGCCTCAATAACATCCGGGCTGAAATATTCCCCATCAGCCGTCAAGGTCCCATCGACGTCGCTCATGATCAAACGCAGCCTGCGGGCAATTTCCGGTGTGATATTACGGAAGGTACAGGTCACAATCAGTAGCATACCCCGGTTGATAAGGACGGTGCAAATAGCCCTCCCTCTTTACCGGATTTTTGACTCATTTCGGGTAACATGGTTAGAATGGTCTTAATAGCCAAGACAGCATTATCATCCGGGAGGTTGTGAAAGTTATGAGTGGAAATAAAATCGGCCGGTTCATTATCTACGGTGCCGGGGGTATCGGGGGAGTGGTAGGGGGCCACCTGCAGATGGCCGGTTATGAGGTTGTCCTCATCGGCCGCTCCGCCCATATGAAAGCGATCCAACAATACGGCTTAAAACTCATCAAACCGAAGCAAACGCATACATTAAAGATCACCACGGCCACTTCCCCGGTAGAAGCCGGCCTCAGACCGGATGATGTCATCCTGCTGACCATGAAAGGCCAGAATACCGCCGCGGCCATGGCGGAACTTAAAACAGTGATTTCCGACATCCCGGTTTTCTGCCTGCAGAACGGTGTCCGCAACGAGGAGATCGCAGCTTCTTTTTTCCCCCGGGTGTATGCCGCCCGGGTCAATATCGGCGCCGTTTACATGAATGACGGGGAAGTCGTCTGCCGCCGTGATCCCCCCGGCTGGCTGGTGATGAGTGGATATCCCCGGGGTACCGATACCCTGGTCGAGGAAGCCGGGGCGGCCCTGCGTAAAGCTGATTTTTATGTTCTGGTGACGCCCGATGCCATGCCCTACAAATGGGGAAAACTCATGACCAACCTGGGTAATGCGGTCGGCGCCATCACCAACGGTAGTTTTAAGGAAACCCACAGCCTTACCCAGGCGGCCCAGGAAGAGGCTGCTGGAATACTCCAGGCAGCCAGCATCTCCTGGCTTTCCGAAGAACAGATAAAAAAGGAATGGACTGATTTCATGGTACCTCCCCGGGCAGCCCTCAACACCCCCGAGCAGAGTTCCACCTGGCAAAGCCTCGGCCGGCAGCAGGGCACCGTCGAGACAGAGTTCCTCAATGGCGAAATCGTACGTGCTGCGCATAGAATCGGGAGGCCGGCCCCTATTAACGAAACCATTACGCGGATCGCCATGGAGATGGCGGCGGCCAGGGAAAAACCGGGCAAATACCCGCCTGCCGAATTACGCCGCATCCTGGGCTTACCTTAAATACCCCGCATATTGTTATTTACTAAAGGGAGGAAGTATTATGTCAAGTTTATACCAACGCCCGCTTCCCGCGAACAAGATAATTACTAAAACTGTCTTCCTTCTCGCCCTCTGCCTCGTTTTTGTCCTGCCTGCAGCGTGTACCAATTCCCTCTCCCCTACTACCACCCCCCTGGGCAAAGCGGTCTCCCTTGCTCCCGGCCAAGCGGTAACTATCGAGGGAGAATCTCTGAAAATCAAGTTCGCAGAAGTGATCAATGACAGCCGCTGCCCCTCCGGAGCCACCTGCATCTGGCAGGGTGAAGTCAGCTGCCGCCTGGAAATCACCTACCGCGAAAACGCCTTTACCAAGGTTATCACGCAGCCGGGCCTGAGCTCCGATCCGGCAACAGCCGAATTCAACGACTACACCCTCCGCTGCAACGTCCAACCCTACCCCACGGCAGGGGCCTCCATCAAGAGCAAAAACTACCGCTTACAATTGACGGCCGAAAAGAAATAATTTTCACTGCCTCAAAAAGGCCGTACCGCAGGCGGAGGTACGGCCTTTTACTATTATTACTAATCTTTATCAGCTACCTTACCGGCTTTAAGATCGCCCGCGCCGGGGCGGCATCGCCTTTCTCCAGGAACAAGGGGAGACAGACCATGTCGTAACGGCCCGGTTTTACTTTTTCCAGGTTGATCCCTTCCAGGATATAGACCCCGCCGTTAAGGAAAGTCACGTGCGTACCGCCCAGGTTGGTATCATCTCCATACTTCCCTATCGAGAGGTAGTCCAGGCCGATCACCCGGATGCCCTTTTCGACCAGGTATTTGGCTACATCCAGAGAAATATACGTATAGTCCGGCACGAAAGCATCGGTCTTATAACACCGGTATGAATTCCTCGTCTTGAACAGAATGCGTTCCCCACGCCGGATATTATACGGCTCTACTTCCTTGAGCTCGATCGAGACCGGGTCTTTGATCTCGATTACCCTCGCCCGCCCTACCGTGGCATCGATCGGCATCTTATCGATGGTCATTCCCCCGGCCATGAAATGCAACGGAGCATCGACATGCGTGCCCACGTGATCGATGATCTGCATCTCCGTGAGTGTCACACCATCACCCTTGTCCCTGTCCTTGATGCGCTCGATTCGCGGTACCGGGTCGCCCGGCCAATACACCATCTTGTTCCTGATGGGAATTGATATATCTATCCAGTCCGATTTCGTAGCGGAGCCCCATTTACGCGCGGTCTTTTTATCAGCCAACTTCGTAACCTCCTTTAATCGATACCCAAGAGAATGCCGTATTTACTACCATACCCATAATTCACTGTCAACTGCTTACTGGATAATGTTTGCGGCAGTTTGGTACAATAAAGCTCCCAGTAAATAGGATGTCCAGGGAGGATTTTGTCATGAAGGGGCCGCTTACCGGTATCCGGGTTCTCGCTTTAGAAAATTATCTAGCGGGCCCGGTGGCTTCCATGACCATGGGCGACCTGGGGGCGGAAGTCATCAAGATCGAACCGCCGCAGGGCGACCTTTCCCGGCTTACTTCCGGCCCCAATCATAAGGGTGAATCCAGCCACTACCTGAGTTGGAACCGGAATAAAAAAAGTGTCGTGCTCGACCTGCGGACGAATGCCGGCAAGGAAGCTTTCCATGGCCTGGTCCGTATTTCCGATATCGTCATCAATAACTTCCGCCTGGGGGTGATGGACCGCCTGGGTATCTCCCACGATAAACTGAAATCGATCAATCACCGTATTATCTCCATTAATCTCACCGGTATGGGGCCGACCGGCCCGGATAAAGACCGTCCCTCCGTAGAAGCCACCGCCGCCGGTTGGAGCGGCATCTTGAGTGTCACCGGAGAACCGGACGGCCGTCCCGTCCGCCCCGGCCCGGCCATGTCCGACCTCGCCAATGCGCAGTATGCCGTCATCGCCGCCCTCAGCGCCCTCTATCAACGGGAACGCACCGGTACCGGCCAGAATATCGATGTTTCTTTACTCGGCGCCAGTGTGGCTTTCATGGGTTACCATATCAGCTACTTCACCTGCTCCGGAGAAGTCCCGGAACCCCTCGGTTCCGGTTATCCCTTCACGGCTCCTTATGGTGCTTACAAGACGGCCGACGGCTACGTTGTTCTGGGCCCCTGCTGGCCCCGGATTGCCCGGGCGATTGGCGCCGACTGGCTGGTCGAAGACCCCCGCTTCGCCACCACCGCCAACCGCTTGAAAAACCGGCGCGAACTCGATGTGGAAATCGAAAAATACCTCGCCGCCGCCAACACTGACGACTGGTTGAATATCTTTTATGCGGAAGATATCGTCGCCGGCCCGTTAAACAAAGTCGATGCCGTAGTCGCCGACCCCCAGATCAACGCCTTAAATTTGATACAGGAAATCCCCCACCCCCTCGGCGGTACGATCAAGGTTGCCGGCAGCCCCATCAGGATGGACGCCCTTGAAGGGGCAAATTCCGCCCCGCCTACCCTCGGCCAACACACCGAAGAGGTCCTGCGGGAACTCCTGCACTACACCCCCACGCAAATACGCTCGCTTAAGGCAGAACAGGATGCCGCCGCGGCCGATACCAGGAGCCACGTCTGGAAAGAAAAATAAGAAAATTCAAAACACTAAAAAACCCTAATATCTTATATCTAAATCCTAAGTAATAACCAAATTACAAGTAACAAGCACTAAAAAAACAATAACCAAAGGGACGAAATCCTCACTCTAACTGAGGTTGTCCGAAAACTAAATCACGCATTATTCGATTAACAAAAAGGGGAGTT
>JAEAME010002096.1_pt1 | contig 12257 bp, 12 predicted proteins | sample 8958731 | NCBI WGS metagenome assembly JAEAME01 (sample SAMN16933194, study PRJNA681113) | bioreactor sludge metagenome | isolation source: anerobic bioreactor sludge (Control) | place: India:Bengaluru | collected 2018-10-24 | reverse complement strand
CCCCATGCGGAGGGCGACTATTCTCGCTCTGTCAGTTCACCTTAGTCTATAGATTTCAATCCACGCCCCCCCATGCGGAGGGCGACCCCGCGTGTAGTCAAATACGTACCCCATGTCCCGATTTCAATCCACGCCCCCCCATGCGGAGGGCGACGCTCCCTCAACCTCTCGTTCTCTGCCTTGAGCGCATTTCAATCCACGCCCCCCCATGCGGAGGGCGACCGATGGGCGCATTGTTGAGACAGTAAAGGACGAGCTTCAATCCACGCCCCCCCCATGCGGAGGGCGACGTTTTCCGGACTCCAAGCCATTGAGCTGCTTGACGGCTTCAATCCACGCCCCCCCATGCGGAGGGCGACGGTCTGAAAAAATACGTTACAGAGGAAACCGCCTCGCTTCAATCCACGCCCCCCCATGCGGAGGGCGACGATAGTTTTCGAGGACGACGTATTCGCTTGAATGCTTCAATCCACGCCCCCCCATGCGGAGGGCGACCGTATGACCGTGAATGTATCCGTAGATTCTTGCCGCTTCAATCCACGCCCCCCCATGCGGAGGGCGACCATGCGACAATATAATAAAGTTATAATCGACTGGCTTCAATCCACGCCCCCCCATGCGGAGGGCGACCATGCGACAATATAATAAAGTTATAATCGACTGGCTTCAATCCACGCCCCCCCATGCGGAGGGCGACGGGAATAGAAAAGCCCGCCGTCAACGAAGACGCCGCTTCAATCCACGCCCCCCCATGCGGAGGGCGACGTATGTCATTTCCCCTCCTCCATTTCCGCTGGTGCTTCAATCCACGCCCCCCCATGCGGAGGGCGACATTGAGGAAGTTTCTTCTCTTTCAATTCACATCGGCTTCAATCCACGCCCCCCCATGCGGAGGGCGACGCTTCTGCCTCGGTCTTATACCAGTCTGTTATTGCTTCAATCCACGCCCCCCCATGCGGAGGGCGACTTATCCCATCTGCGGATAATCGCAACCACCAATGCTTCAATCCACGCCCCCCCATGCGGAGGGCGACCAAATGCCTTTGTTGTCTTATCCCAGACAATCCCGCTTCAATCCACGCCCCCCCATGCGGAGGGCGACAGTTTCCTGCATATAGGGCATGGTAGTGTAGGGGCTTCAATCCACGCCCCCCCATGCGGAGGGCGACCGCGAAAATGCACAAAATATTAACTGTTATTTATACACTTCCGACAAAAGATAACTAATTAATTAAACTATTCAGAGCTGTTAACCGTAGGAAGACTTGAATACCTGCCATATTTAACCCAAAAAATTGCGCGAATCCTTATGCGTTCTTATGTTCACTTCTGTTTCGCGCTAAATGACAAGCGGATCCGTTACATCAAACGAAAGTTTCGCTCCGAAATGTTTTACCTTTGTTTCATATCCGTTTCCAAGGTTATAAAAACGCAGGCTGTCATGTTCCGGATCAATGATTTTTATCAAACGCTCCTCAATTTCCCGTAGCTTCGCTGCGTCCGCTTGGCACTCGAAAACAGAATTTTGTACCCTCTGACCGTAATTAATGCACTGCTTTGCCACTTGACGCAGTCTCTTTTTTCCTGAGCCTGTCTCGGTATTTACGTCATATGTGATTAATACAAGCATATTACCTCCACAGAAATGGCGGATAGGCGTCAAGATCACCTCGCAGATACCGCGCCAGCAATTGAGCTTGAACGAGCGGCAGCACACCCCACTCTGCTTTTTCTCCTAGGAAAGGATGAGTTATTTCTTCCTGCTTGCGTTTCTGCCAGGCGGTAAGCACGTCACGCCGCGTTTTGTCGTCCATTATGACAGCTCCGTTTTCCTTTTGAAGGAATCCGGTTGCTTCAACTTGACGGGTATTGATCAGTGACAGCACAAACCTGTCGCAGACCGGCGCACGGAATTCTTCCATCAGGTCAAGGGCGAGCGACTGACGCCCCGGGCGGTCGCGGTGGAGAAACCCGGCATAACTGTCGAGTCCTGCCGCCTCAAGCCCGGCAGCGCAATCATGAGTCAGAAGGCTGTAGCAAAATGAAAGCAGAGCGTTAACATTGTCGGTCGGAGGGCGGCGGCTCCGTCCTCGCCAGCAGAAATCCTTCTTATTCTGTAGAATCAGATTATCGAATACACTAAAATAAGCGTTTGCGGCTTCCCCCTCAATTCCGCGCAGTTCTCACAGAGATATTCACTCTTGTACCATCGGTATAGCCTCTGCAATTCTCTCTGCAAAATTACGCACTGTTTCACAGTCCAGCTGCATGCCGTGATCACGTAGAGCACGGAGAAGTACTGCACGTTCGTTATAAAGCTTTCCGCATACGATATATTTTGCTGCTTCAAGCGAGCGGCTCTCGTCGTCTGACACACGGTATTGTTCTTTCCGCAAAAGGATATTTCCTCGTGCCTCACCTTCCACTCGGCAGAGAAAACGTCCATTTGCACTAAGAAAGGTGAGGGCTATACCCATCTCTGTGCATTTGTGCATCAATGCAGGACTTGCGCCTGTATAACCGAAAGTTATTATGCCTTCAAGATTATGAAGCGGAATCCGCTTTACTTCTTTTTCCTTTTCGAGGATTACAACATTTTCTCCCTCAAGCGCAAGGTAGGCTTCCGGGAGTGTGACGTATAGGATGTTATTTAACTTTCTCATAATCTATTTATCCTCTCCGCCATTCAGCTCCCGCACGAGGTATTCTTTTGCAGATTGCTGCTTTGATATCCCAGGCAGACAGATATCCTTCATTGAGCAGGACGTGCACTTTTTCGATTTTTTTGCGGACGGCGTATAACCCCTCTGATAAATATCGTACATCTCCTTAGTCATATCTTCAACAGTTTGCCGCAATTCGTTGGTCAGCTGAATATCAACGCGACGGCGGAGTTCGCCGTAGTAAAGGTATGCCGAATCTATCCGGCGGCAGCACAGCATTTCCTCAAGGCAGATCGCCTGGGCGCAGAGCTGCAGTGAATCAGCACTCTCCGAACCGCCGCTGCCGCGTTTGTATTCAACAGGGCAGGGCTGCCATAACCCCTCGCGTCCGAAAAGAGGCACACCGCCGGGGTCGGCGAGAAACTCGACAACATCACACTCGCCGGTGAGGTGTAGCCGGTCTGACCTTACGGGGACCGCCCGGCTGACTATCCTCTCGCCGCGCTTTTCGGTGAAAAAGGGGTCATGCGCATGTTCGTGCATAATACTCCCGTCTACGGTGTAGAAGTTCTCGGACCACTGCTGCTCGATGTGGATTAGTGCCCAGCGGCGTCTGCAGAAAGCAAAATGCTGAAGTCCCGATATCATTAGGAAATCATCAATATCCTTCATAGACTTCTGCCGTGAGTCCGGGAAGCTCTCCGATTGAAATTGTATAATCCGCGGCGGTTTTAGGTTCTTCAGCTACTTTTGCAACAGTCAGCAGTTTATGTACTTTTGCCGACGAATACTGGCCGTTTTTGCAGTTGTGTTTCCACCAGATGACTTTAATAACCTCAAGGCTACCGGCGGGACGTGCGGAGGACTCGTCGTTTTCAAATAGCGTAATTAATGCCAGTTTGATTTTTTCAGCATCATCATCGGTAAAACCGGTTTTTTCGGCTAGCTGGCAGTTTATGCTGCCGTATGTAACATAAAGCGCGTGGTTAACGCGGTGCTTTGTACCCATTGTGTCGGAGCCTTTTTTATCTCCAGATTCAAGGCTCACGCTTTTGGTTATCTGCAGACTTTCGATTTCAACCGGATCGACACTAATTGCTGACTGGATTGTGACAGGTCCTCTAATACCGATTGAGGTTCCGCTGCCGGACTTTTCACCTTTGAAGGGGAAAACCTGACCGAAAGCACGGACATCAAAGAATATTTTGCAGGCTTCATCTGCATACTCATCAGCGTCTTTAAATTTTATTACTGATGCTCTGTCACGAAGACCTTTATTCCCATCATCCGAGCGATCTTCTGATTGTACAAATATACGTTCGCCGTTGTCCTGAAGACGGTTGCGGATTTTACGCTTTAAGCATACGTCGGAAATTTCTCCCATGCCGTCATAGGTTTCGCGCGGGCGGTTGCCGTTCAGAGGGTCTCCATTCGGGTTGGCATTGACTGCGGAAATGACCACTGCAAAATCAATTTTTTTATTAAGAGCTCCCATATTTCATTTCCCATCCTTTTCATTAATTTCTTTTATGGTTTTCTTTATATCAAGAAGTTGGGATGCGTAACCGAGCAGGTAGGTTTCTGATAACGCCTTGTCGTTGAACCCGTCAATACCGATGCGGTCAAGAATAGAGCTCATTTCGTTCTGCATGATATGAGCCGATGGACGATTATAAATTTTCTTGAAGTAGTAATTTAGCTGGTCGCTGATGATTTCAAGGGTTTTCTTTGGGCGAAGTGAAAATTGATGCATAAGGCGTTCTGCGTTTGTCATACGCATTTCACTGCCAGACTCGCGCTGAGCGAAACTCTCAACATTATGAGCGTATGCTAGCCATCTACCGAAGAGGTAGCTGCGGTCGCTGCATTCTTTATCCAAGGCCATTTTATACACCTCCCGACCTTTTTGGTCATTATAATATTTTCTGATTACAGCACAGGCTATTGACTGTGTTTTGCGGTATTCCCAATCTTCCATACTCTCCGGATTCCTGGCGCGGCGGGTAAGCTGTGACATGATATCTTTCGGTATGTTCACACCTTCGGTAATGCAGGGCACAAGCTGCGCATATTCTGACATTTTAAGCTTGTCCGGTGCTTTTTCCCCGTATGCCGCCTTAATAATATCAATCAGTGACGGTGCACCATAGAATGTGACCCATACGGATTTCTTTGAGCCAACTTTATTAACTGGCTTATATGTGTGAAGCCATGTGCAGGTCGAATGCCAGTTTATAACATTCTGAAGATAGTAATTTTCATCGCTTTCCTGATAATAGATTATTGAAAGACGGCCCGGTGTTGCGGCATTTGCACCTAAAATAATTATCTTTCCGTACCCCTTGAAGTCCTGCCGGTAACCACGCACGGCTTTTTTCAGTTTGTTGGCGAAAATTTCCTGAGTATCCGGCGCTACCGCCGCAGGAGCAAAGTCGGCGTCGATGTCATATGTATCGGCGTTCATGGACGTCACCGATGGCGCGTTCGTACCAAACGCGAGCCAGACCTGATCTCCGACAGGAAAACCCTGACGTCGTATCAGCCACTTGAGCGCGAGATGCATTTTCTGTGATGACTCATAACCGACCGAAACTGCGTTTTCTGCACCGGCGAGAAAACCCGCGTTTACAATAAAGCCCTTGTTATCCTGATTTGATGATATCAGCTTTGCGTTGCCGCCGATTTTCGGGTGACTGAGAGCAAGCAGCTCTTCACATCCTGAAATATAGCACAAGCCGATGTCGCGGGGTTTGCTCCGCGTGTATGCGATATGGATTTCCCATGTTTCGGGGCTTTCCCATGGCATAAACGGGTCGTCAAGTCCTCTTCTTATTCCGATACGCACGCTCTCATCAAGTTCCTTTTTTATTATGTTGCCGTCCTTGTCAAGCGGAACCGCGCCGGATGACAGAAGATCATGAACGAGCGTTTCTTTTTCAAGATAATTACAGATTGTTTTGATCTCAGGGATGCAGTGATCAGACTCGCACCACTGGCGAAGCTGCTTTATATACTCGTCAAAATACAACCGCTGCTTCTCATCGCCGATGTAATGTGCGTAGTCGCCAGCCATATATTTTAGGTCATCGAAAAGAGGTGCCGGCGTCGGTGTTGAGCCCACACGTCCCTCCGATGCTTCCGATGTCGGAACAATACAGGTCTCATCAATTTTTCTTGCTGTTCCGGTTCTAAAATTACCTTTGTCATCTATGAAAATTTCATAACCGATTTTTTTCAGATCGTGGTAAAGCGGAGGAAGAGGTGCGGCACCGGGATGCTCTTTGTCGATACCGGCAGCTCCTATACAATTTTCGTATGTCTCATAAAGAGCTCTGCTCCAGCTCATCGCATTCCGCCTCCTTTGCAGTTTTTTCTATCGGTTCAAGATTTTTGCCGAGCGAGAATGTTTTAAGGTCGGATTTCCGGATTGAACGGACCATAGTGCAATTTTCCGGAGCGGGAAACTCAATTATGCCGTTTTTCATAACACAGTGCCAAAGCCGCACCTTAAGATCGTCTCCGCCGGTTTCATCGGGATAATCGATCCCGTGGAGCATGACCCCGAAGTCAACTACGGAATCAGGTTCAGCTTCTGAATTTTTGTCATAATAGCCGTGACCTTCTTTGAATTTGCACGGCTCGACGTACGCCTGACACTCGCGCGTGCCGAGGAAAATGTCGCGCCGCCCGCCTTTTTCAATCATTCTTTTTAGCATGAAGTAATACTTGTTTTCATTGCGATCGGGAATAAGATCAGGGCGCGCTTCGTTCCAGACAAAACTTACTTCAACCTGGTACTCAACATCAGCCAGATAAGTATATTGGCTTAAAGTATTGCCGCCGATATACGCAATAGGTCTGATTCCCTCAGACCGCATCCTGACCGGGTTCATGACGCGGACCCGCAAGGGGACAATACGGATCGTGGGTTTCCAGAAGATCGATTCGGTGATACCTTTGATCGCTTCAAAGGTGGGAACTGGGTAACTCAGCTTTTCGCCGCCTACCCTGGTTACCGGGTCGGAATATAAAGCTTTTCTGCCATATATTCTGAAAGACAGGATATTAGCCTCCACCATTGTTTTCACTCCTTTCATAATAACTCATGTAAGATAATAAGATATATCAAACCACTGATTGTATGATAATGCAATAATTACCATTTGTCAAGAGGTTTTTTAGAAATACTTGAAAATTTATTATTATTGTGATATAGTATCGTTGTCATTCCAAAAAGAATGTGGATTTAAATATGTATGATAACAAGATGCATTGAAACGGGAAGTGATGAACTTCCCGTTTTAAATTAACAGATATATCTCTCCACCGGCATATCTGGAATGTTCACACCGACTCTTTTGTTGTAAGCGGTTCTGTCAAGCATGTATATGCCATACCTTTCGGACTTTTTTATATATTTCTCAAGCTGTTTGAACTTATAGAAATACATGCTTACGCAATAAGGGGAAAGTTTGCGAAAATCGCTTTTTGTCATTTTCCCATCGTTTATTTTACGGTAAAATTCGCGACCTTTTCCAAACGGAACGACAACACTTACCGTTTCGTCCCCGATAACATGAAATATATCGCCCGCAGCCCTAAATGACTGGAAGAGAAATTGTTTTTCTACAATTTCTTTATAACGTCCGCTGATGTCTTTTCTGATTCTGTCATTTGCTCCCAGAATATCGGTCATATTTAGCCCAATATCAGGCAACCCGACCCTCTCAGCCTCTTCTTTTTCAATTTTGTAATTAACTTCACCGCTGATTTCTTTGTAAAGCAGTTTGTAGTAATAATGAATGGCAGTCGCAGAAAAGAGATTGTTCTCGATTGATTCGGGTTCATTTCTGAGCACCTTAAGGATCTCGCGGGTAATTTTGCGTGACTTTTGAAGATCAGTCAGACGAGAAATGTTACTGTCTTTCTCATCAATTATAATAAGCTTACCCAGTCCGTTCCTTTCACCGTGCCGGTTGCAGCGTCCTGCTGCCTGAACTATGCTGTCAAGACCTGCAAGAGAGCGGATAACGCAGCCGAATGAGATATCAACTCCCGCTTCAATAAGATTTGTGCTTATGCAGATAACTTTTTCTTTATTCTTCAGCTTGCTGCGTATTTTATCAAATATAACAGTACGGTGCCCGGAACACATTGAGGTGCTGAGATGATACAGGCATGGCGTGTTACGCAACCTGAGTTCTTTGTATAAATTAAGAACTGCATCTTTTGTGTTTAGCACAACAAGAACGCTGCCCTCTGCGTTTTTTGCAACAAGGTCAGCTATCCTGAGCGTATCCGATTTTTCATCTGTCATATCGACGATTTCAACCCTTCTGAAGCAATCCTGCATTTCCTGACTTGGCGGTATGAGTTGCTCGAGTTCGGTTACAGGATACTGCAAAGATGACAATTCCGGCTGAGTTGCCGAGCAGAGGACTGTGGTGCAGTTGCAGAATTCCGTGAGCATTGTAAGAGCGCAGTTAAAAAGACTCAGACAATTGAGCGGAACGGTTTGTATTTCATCAAATATGATAATTGAATCTGACAGCTGATGCATCCTTCGGGCTGCCCCTGATCTGCCAGAATAGAGCGAGTTGAGAAACTGTACTTGAGTTGTTAGGACAATCGGTGCGTTCCAGCGTTCAACGGCAAGCTCGTATTTTGATTCACCGGTATCATCAGTGTTTTCTTTTGAAATTTCTTCGGGAATGAATGAGGAATAATGCTGCAGCACGGCATCGCCGTCGCCGATGGCTTTGATAATTTCCTTCGCCGTCTGTTCCAGAATTGTAGTATAGGGTATTATATAAAACAAACGCTTGATATGTCTGTCCGGGTTGGCAGCATATTTCAAAGCAAATCTTAACCCGGCAAGAGTCTTACCGCCCCCGGTCGGAACAAAAAGGCGGCATATCTTCCGGGTTTTATCTGCCGCAGCATCGCATTCGTCTGAAATTTTCTTTCTATATAGATATATTGAGCGCTCTTTTGCGGATGCACCTTCGGGCAATGCCTTTTCATCGAGCGAACTGCAAAGGTTGCGGTAGAATATATCCCACTTTCCGCTGCCTGTGCACTCAAAAGATTCTATACCTTTATCCCATGCTGCGGCGTCAGAGCGGTCTGCGTCAATAAGGCAGGAATAAAGATATCGTACAAGAAAAGAAAGCAGAATACCGCGGTAATTATACGGATAGCTTTTTCCCGATAACGAGGATATAGCATTTATACGCCGCAATATTACTCCGATTTCACGAGAGGATTCAAGCGCCAGCTTTTTTATCTGATCTTGCGATACACACTCGTTAAAAAACCTTTGCCATAATGTGAAACCGGGATTATTAATCCTGAGGTAAAAGATTCCAGGTTCATTCCGGCTAACTTGGTCAATAAGACCGCTGTGATGAGCCAGAACCGCATTTTGAATTATCTGAGCGGATATTCGTTCGAGCGGAGAATCTCCGAAATATCCTTCAAGTAGTTGCGCTCCGAATATCGAGTGGTTTGGAAGAGCAACCTTTTTATTTATTTTGTTCTGCCATTCGGGATTGGCTTTCCCGTAATCATGGACAAGACCTGCAAGAGTTCCGGTGCTACTCAGTCCATGTGTTAAGCAGAATTCACCAGTTTTATTACTGACGTTCAGGGAATGTTCTGCAAGTGTCTCTTTGCGGTCTGAACCGGTTTTAGTCCTTGCTATTAACATGTTTTACTCCTTGAATCAATAAATCAATTCTAGAAATTTTCAATCTTCATTATCTCTCCAAACTGATAAACCCACCCCAAGAAAGTAGGGTTGACCTGAACTTTTACTGTCGCCTTACAGGTGCTTTCATCTACTCGTTCCATCTTAGTGTTTTCACCGAATTTATCGTATACAGCCCCGATTAGAGAATTATCAAACTGTAAAGTTACTTCTTCCTGGGGTCCCCCGTACATTTTAAAGACTTGTTCGGTATATTGAGATATATCGGATTCTTCTATAATAGCATTATCACTTACTGACTCATCATCGACTTCAACCGATTCCATCCGGTCAACCCGATAGTTGCATATATTGTCATACTTTGAACTGTAGCACATCAAGTAATAATTGTCCTCGTTATAAATCAGCGCTACCGGTTCAACAATATAGCGTTCCTTATTTTTTCGGTAGACCTTCTCACCATTCTCGTTGAGGTCAAAATAATAAAAGGACGCTTTCTTCTTCTCCTGAAGCGCCTCCTCTAAAAAACCAACGTTATAAAAAATAGATTCGTTGCTGTGCTTACGTGTATTAAAGCATACAATATTTCTCTTTAATATTTCCGCACAGTGGCTACCACCTAAATATGCTATCTTGTTTATTAACTCTTCAGATTTCTTCTCTGTTATAAAACTAGCGGCTTGCACCGCATCAATAAGAATCTTAAGTTCCGGTACACTAAAATTACGGGATGCAATAAAATATGCTTTCTCATGTTTTATAAAAGTAGACATGACTTCAAAGCCCTGCTCGTTGAGTAGGGCTACATCTTTTCCAAGGGTTCTACGGTCACATGATATTTTAAGAGAGTTTAATCGTTCACATATAGTACTTGTTCTGAGAGGGTGGTTCTCATCTGTTTCCTGCCGCAGCAGTTCTACAAGCTTGAGAAGCTTTATCTTTTGACAATTATCTCTCTGCATCTTAAACCTCAGCTACCTATTATCGTACATTCCGGATAGATACAAATATTTATTCAAATTATATCACAAGATACCTATAATGTAAAGGATTTGCTGTCATTATTTTGTATATCTTGTAAAATTATTAGATATTATTGGATTACCTTTTATGTATTATCTTAACATCTAAAAAATGATGACAGCTGGAGTGTCTCGGAAAAAACTTTTATAAACCCGATTGACTTTTAAGAAATACTTGATATAATATAAACCAAACAGAAACAATTGTTCGCCATACTAGAAAGTAAGGAGGTTTTAAATATGCAACATAAAAAAGATGAGACATTCAAAGCAATTGAGAACTTTATAAACAGCTATATTGACGAGAACGGGAACTCTCCTTCCGTGAGAGACATCGCTGCCGGAGTTGGTATCTCAATATCTACAGTATCAAAATATCTTAACGCGATGCGGGACAAAGGAAACATTGAATTCGACGGTCATAGAAATATTACCACCCTCAGAATGAAAAGTGATCTCACAAGCACAAACAGAACACCACTATTATATCGTGCCCCGGTTGTCGGTTCAATCGCATGTGGTTTACCTAAATTCGCTGAAGAAAACATTGAGGAGTATATCAAATTACCTGTGTCTCTTTTCGGCAGAGGATCACTCTTTGTTCTTCGAGCAAGCGGGGACTCGATGATTGATGCGGGTATAGACGATGGAGATTATGTTGTCATCCGCCAGCAGAATTACGCTGATGCAGGCCAGATTGTCGCTGCGTTGCTAGAGGATGAAACTACATTAAAGCGCTTCTACCCGGAACCGGAAAAACAAAGAATAAGATTACAACCTGAAAACACAAGCATGCGACCTATTTATGTTCAGGAATGCATTATACAGGGCATCGCGGTCAGAGTAATAAAAGATTTGGAGCAGTGATATGGAAACAAAGTATCAAAGAATCCCCCTTGCAGTCGATGCTTTGTTTATGACAGACGGTTCTTTTAAGCCGAAGAAAATATACTACCGCGATATTGCATATGAAATAACAAAAGTGATGCAGATAAGGAAGTACTGCCCGAGGGTTGTTCGATGCATCGCGCCGGTAGAGTATACTGTAGTAGTTGACAGCCAGGAGAAAAAGATATATTACGAGCAGGATACAAACACGTGGTTTTCCATAAAAGAGGTTATCACAGAAAATGAGCGAAAGAGCGATACTACACAGTGACGCGAATAGTTTTTACGCATCGGTGGAAACAGTCCTTGATCCATCGCTGCGGGGTAAAGCAGTAGCCGTATGCGGCTCGACCGAGGAGCGACACGGCATAGTTCTAGCCAAGTCTGAAAAGGCGAAAAAAGCAGGTGTTCACACTGGTATGGTAACCTGGCAAGCGAAGAGACTCTGCCCTGATCTTATCGCCCTTCCGCCACAGTACGAATACTACATTAAATTCTCAAACTATCTCCATAAAATATATCAAAGATATACCGATCAGGTGGAACCATTCGGTATGGACGAATGTTGGATTGATGTTACTCATTCTCAGGGTAAGCCGATGGATATAGCAGAGGAAATCCGACAGACAGTCAGAGATGAACTCGGGCTAACGGTTAGTATCGGGGTTTCATTTAATAAGATTTTCGCTAAGCTCGGGTCTGACATGAAAAAGCCGGATGCAATCACAGAAATAACACCGGAAAACTTCCGTGAAAAAGTCTGGCCGCTTGAGTGTTCGGAGCTGATGTATTGCGGCAGAGCTACCACAGAAAAGATGGCTAACATCGGTGTGCACACAATAGGCCAGCTAGCGCAGCTGCCGGTTGAGGTTATGAACAGCAAGCTTGGGAAGAACGGTGTAGCTTTATGGAACTTCGCTAATGGACTAGATACATCAAGAGTCGCCCATCAGGATTATACGGCGCCGGCTAAGT
>JAEAME010002094.1_pt1 | contig 12272 bp, 7 predicted proteins | sample 8958731 | NCBI WGS metagenome assembly JAEAME01 (sample SAMN16933194, study PRJNA681113) | bioreactor sludge metagenome | isolation source: anerobic bioreactor sludge (Control) | place: India:Bengaluru | collected 2018-10-24 | reverse complement strand
GACGCCAGAATTAAATTAAAAAGATTGTATCCAACTTTATTAACTTGACATGACAATAGGCTATTCATCAAATTGGTAATAGTATTTAAAATAAGAAAGCCGTGCTCTTCAAGTAGAGCCTGCTTTTACTTTATGCGATCAGGATAAAGAGATAGATAGCATCAATTACTTCTATTCTGATTTCTTAGACAATTTTCATTTAGAACTTTTAGATTATATAAAAAAGAGGAAAAGCCACATTAGAATAAATGAAGCAAATCGTTTTAGGCATTTGATGAAATTTGATTCAGGAAATAAATGAAGGGAGCGACGGATGAAATTCAAAAATGGATCAATTATTAGCTTCGTAATCGTTTTGATATTTTATAGTAATTCAATCTCTCAACAATCCCTCACACCGACCTCATCGTTTTTAGGCACTCATAATTACGAAAGAGTAGGGTATCATCTGCATACGGCTGGCGATGTTAATGGAGATGGCTATGATGATTTCTTAGTTGGAACTTTCCATAATTGGACTAACGGATATAATGCCGGCGCTGCCTATTTAATTTTAGGCAGTCAATCGGCCGATTGGGGGCATGATGTTTCATTGAATAACGCTGATGCCCGATTTCTTGGCGCCAAGCCTTCTGAGGCGGCGGGTTATTTTCTCGGCGGCGGCGGTGATGTGAATGGCGATGGATTCGATGACTTTTTAATCGGTGCAGCTGATGGCTATTTATATATTGTGTTGGGAAGAGCTTCCGCCAATTGGGGAATGGATTTCATCCTGCAGGATAATGCCGACGCCTGGTATGAAGAGGAAGGGGAAGAAGATCAGGCTGGAATATCCAACGCCATCATCGGAGATATGAATGGCGATGGCTACGATGATATAATTTGCGGCGCGCCTTTTAATGATTATGGCGCTGATGACGCCGGCAAAGCTTATCTTATCCTCGGAAAAGCAGATGGCTGGCAGCGCGGTGTCAATTTGAATAAGGCGGATGCTTCTTTTTATGGTTCTTCTGGCAGTGGGCTGGTCGGTTACGGCGTGGACGGTGTTGGTGATGTGAACGGCGATGGGATTCCTGATTTTGCCATTGGCGCCCGAGGTGCAGGAAAAGTCTATGTATTTTTTGGGAGGAAAAATGTCAATTGGGGGAAAAATTACGATGTTAACCTAGCTGATGTAATTTTGGAAAGCGAACAGTACGGCAATTATTCCGGCTGGCGGGTATCTGCTGCTGGTGACGTAAATGCCGATGGTTTTGATGATTTCTTGATTGCCGCTCCCTATCACGATGAAAATGAAAATGAAGATGGCAAGGTCTATTTGATCTTAGGTCGCAGTAGCGATTGGCAAACCAATTTGGCCGAGGCGGATGCTTCATATTATGGCGAAGATTATGATGATGAGTCTGGTTGGGATACCCAGGGTGCCGGCGATGTGGATGGCGATGGCTTTGCTGATTTTTTAATCGGCGCCTGGTACAACGACGCTAACGGCGTCGATGCCGGAAAGATGTATTTGATCAAAGGAAAGGCATCGGGCTGGCAGCAGAATGTTTCCCTCGCATCAATCGAAGATTACTTTATGGGAGTGAATGCTGGTGATTATGCTGGATACTCGGTTTCCAACGCTGGCGATGTGAACGGTGACGGATTGAGTGACCTGATCACCTCTGCTTCCTATTACAGCGAAGTTAATTATTGGGGTGGCAAAATCTATATTTTTGTAAGCTCCAAGCCGGCCGTCATCACCGATTCACGTGCTTCGATCCAGGGTGACAATATTTTATTAGAATGGAGTCCCACACCAGGGGCAACCAGCTATAATGTTTACCGTGATACTAATTTCAATTTTATACCTGATACCGCCAACGGAACCAATCGGATCGGGTATCATATCTCTGATGAAGATGCGAACAAAGATGGCATCCAATGGACCGATACTGGTAATGGCGCGGATATTGTCGGCGATGTCGATCACAATTATTTCTACCAGGTGACCGCGGTAGCTGCGGTTGAATCAGCGCCCTCCAATGTGGCGGGTGAGTTCGATTATAATTTGGTCACGACCAGCAGTACTGATATTAACGAAATCGTGGTCATTATGGATACCAAATATAACAGTCTTCCGATCACGACGGCCGAGGAGTTAGCCCAGGCCATTCCCAATTGCAGCGATGTCTATTATTGGGAAGCCGCTGGCCAGGGTTCGGTCGGTCATGTGAAGGGACTGCCATTTAGTAACTTTCCGATTTATCCTGGCTATCCGTACGTGGTGAATGTGACAGCCAATACGGTCTGGTCGCTGGCGGGCGCATGTGTCGATACCAGTTTTAATCTTATCACCACTGGCGGCACGGATATTAATCACGTCAGTGTGCCGCTGCGCCAGGCTTCATTGATCACGGCCGAACTGCTGGGTCAGGATATTTCGGGCTGTACCGATGTGTATTACTGGGATGCCGCAGGGCAAGGGTCGGTGGGACATGTGGTCGGTTTGCCGTTTGAGAATTTTGCGGTTCGGGCGGGCTATCCCTATTATGTGAATGTTACGGCGCCGACGGTCTGGCCAGCCAGTGGTGGTTCTATGTTGAAAACAAATCATTTGAGCCCCATTAAAAATGGCTTAATGGGAGGCCATATTCCTCACACTGTGTATGGTACGCTCAGGCAACCGCCGGGCGTTGATGTGAAAATTGATCAATTACAAATCACCGCCTGGATCGTGGGGCGTCCTGCCGAAGTGATCGACACGGATAATATCGGCACTGGCTGTGATGGTAGCTATTGGTGGATTGGCGTGGGCAATTTCGCCACCGCCTGGCAGGCAGGCGATAGCTTGCAGGTAGAGATTAAAGATAACTCTCATAAATTCTCTGGAACAAAGTTGGTCGTCTTGACTGATGCCGGATCCGATATCGGAGGTGAAATTCACTTAACAGAGTCTGCCCATTTCGCCGGAAAGGAGATTCATCAGACACCTAAAACATTTGCTTTAAACCAGAATTACCCCAATCCATTCAATCCAGAAACCCTGATTTCCTTCCAGTTGCCGGAAGCGACTAATGTAATTTTGAAGATCTATAACTTGCTGGGCGATGAGATTTATTCCTTGATCCATGAACAGAAAGAAACCGGTTATCATCAAGTAATCTGGACTGGGAAAAATAATCTGGGGCAAGAAGTACCTTCGGGAATCTATTTAGTTAAAATTGAAGCGGGTGATTTTCGAGCCTACAAGAAAATGATCAAAATACGATAGATCGACCGTATCAATTTGGCGAAAAGCTTTAAAACCAGGTTTCAATCAGAGACCTGGTTTTTTTATTTCATATTCAGAAAATTCTAAACGGGAAGTGAAACGGAATACTGGTTTTTTAGTACAATTGTTTTACAAGGAATCGCGGAGTGTCCTGCGGGAACAGTTGGCGATTGTTAGCAACGAACACGAGGCTGCGATCGTTGCGTGAAAATAAATAAAAATCAGGGAGTGAAATAAATTACCCGTCTGGAATCAGGCAAAAGGCTAAGAAAGAACAGTTTTAATTATAATTGACTCATCGTTCTGCAAATCTGAAAATAATAATTCACCATCTTGCAGCTATCATTCAAACCAAAGGAAGGAATCCCAAATGAAACAATGGTACGAAGAACTTTTTACTAACTATGCTGAATCTTATGACAAAGAATCTTTTACCCATGGCACCATTGGCGAAGTGGACTTTATTGAACAGGAAATCAATTTCGATAAAGCCAAACGCATTCTGGATATCGGCTGTGGCACCGGCCGGCATTCCATCGAGTTGGCGAAGCGAGGCTATCAAATTGTGGGCGTAGATTTATCAGCGTCCCAATTGAAACGAGCGAAAGAAAAAGCTAATAAAGCGGGGGTAAAAGTTGATTACATGCAAAAGGATGCCAGGAAGTTAGATTTTAAAAATGAGTTTAATGTCGTCATATTGATTTGCGAAGGGGCATTTGCTTTGATGGAAACCGATGAAATGAATTTTCAGATTTTGCAGGGCGCCAGAAATGCTTTGAAAAAAAACGGGAAATTTATTTTCACCACGCTGAATGCCCTGTTTCCGCTCTATCATTCGCTAAAAGATTTTCTGAATCAGAACTCTGGCGATGCCACAACTGATGAACTGACGTTTGATTTCATGACGTTCCGAGAACATTCTACCTTGAAAACAAAGGATGATGCAGGCAATGAAAAAGTTCTCGAATGCAATGAAAGATTTTATGCGCCATCGGAAATTACCTGGCTATTGAATTCACTCGGTTTTAAAAAGATCGATATTCAAGGCTGTAAGCTTGGGCAATTCAGTCGGAACGATAAATTGACAACAGATGATTTTGAGATGCTGGTGATAGCTGAGTTGTAGGATCAGATGGCATCCTCATCATTGAATTAGCCAGCTTCCCAATCGCCTTGTTTTTCTTAAACTCTCCAAGCCAATGGTCTGATTTTTGTGCTTGCATTTCCTTTAAGAAGTGAGTATATTAATTTTAAGTAACTATGAAATATCAAAGTCAAACTGGAGGTAATAAAATGTTCAAAAAAATCTTTATCCTTTCGACTATTCTTATATTTGTAATTCCCTCATTCGCTCAAATTCCTGTGCGGGTTGTCAGCACAAAAGTAATTAGCTCCACAGAGCAATATTTAATTGCGCCGAAGTGGTCTCCCAATGGCAACTATATTGCGGCCGCTGGCCAGAACTACGGTTCGATCTGGCTTTACACAGTCGGAACTCAAACCTGGAAAAAGTTAGTGGAAGAGAACGGCGCTGGCTGGGATTTTGATTGGTCGCCTGATTCAAAAAAATTGCCTTTCGCTCCAACGCTTTTAAAAATCGGAGAAAGCAAACGGCTATCAAATATATCGAAATTTCCGATGTCAAAATAGAACGGGTGACTGATTTTAAACGCGACTTCAGCACTCCGAAATGGATCACCAATGATGCGCTGGGTGTTTTGCAAAATGACAAATTTCAAACCCTTTCGGTCAGTCGAAAATCGCAGATAACAATTGAATCGACTGTACCTCAAAAGAACATCAGCTTATTTTCGACTCAAGGCGTCGTAACGAAACAGTCGAATGCAGAAATCGAGCTTTTAGAACCTTTGAAAGGACAAATTTTCGATGCTTCATTTTCGCCCAATGGCAAAACCATTCTGTTCCGAAAGCCTGGCAGAGGAATTTTTGCTTTAGAAAATAATGCTGAAAAATTACTGGCTGAAGGCGAAATGCCAGCCTGGTCATCGGACGGAAAATATGTGGTATTCGCCAGAACCAAAGATGATGGTTACCGTTACGTCTCATCAGATATTTTTATTCTCGATTCCACCAATAACAGTGAGCTTCAGCTTACCAACACGCCTGACGAGATCGAGATGCGTCCTCACTGGTCACCGGACGGCAATAAAATTGTGTGCGACAGCGATGGCAAAATTATATTGATTAATCTTGAAAAAGGAGTGAGATAAACCATGCGAAAATTGCTTCTGCTGATTTGTTTGATGGGTTTGACGATCAGTTGCCCCCAACCTGATGGAACAGATTCTCAAGCGGATTTATCGGATTTAAGGTTTTGTCTTGATCCCGGCCATGGCAATTATCCTAATGATAAGCCGTTTGAAACCCGAATAAACCTGCGTGTCGTAAATTTCTTAAAACAATATCTTCAAGATTATGGCGCCTGGGTCATTACGACGCGTCAGGATTCAATGACAAATATCTCTCTCTACGATCGGGACATGATCGCTAATAACAATAACGTAGATTTTTTTCTCTCAGTACACCATAATGCCCTTGGAAGCAGCAATTCCAGCGTAAACTCGACTCTGCTGCTTTACGAAGAAACGCCCGATGGTGAGGTCCGTTGGGATGGGCAATCCGATGTCATGGGCAATTATATGGCTGATTATTTAAATCGCTTTTTGCATACGACTTCCAAATCGGTTCGAGGTGATTGGTCTTTCTATGGCTCTTTTACCAATCCATTCAATCTGGGTGTGTTAAAACATCTCACCACGCCGGGAGTTTTAAGCGAGGCATCGTATTGGGATTTTGTACCGGAAGTTCATCGGTTGAATTCGCTGGGCTATTTAAAATTAGAAGCCTTCGCCCTGTTGCATGCCCTTTTGGATTATTATTCAACCCCCAAAAAAGCGGCAGCTTTCATCGAAGGTGTTGTGGAAGATTTGAATGGAAATAAACTGTCTGGCATAAATGTAAAGCTTTCCGATGGTCTAAATGAAATGGTGTATATTACCGATTCCCAGAACATTGGGATCACCAATCAGGATCGCGCCTGGTCAAGTTTCCCACAAATTTATAATGTCAAAAATGGGATGTATTTTTTTGAAGGCTTTCCTTCCGGTCAGGCAAAGCTGACTTTTGAAAGCAGCGGTTTCGCCAGTAAAACAGTTGATGTAACGGTCAAGCCTGAAACTTCAATCCAGATCAGCCTGGTTAAAATGACCGCGAATTAAGCACCGAACCGCTCATCCGATATTTTTATTATAACGCCATCGGTGAAGGTAGGCAATACTATGAATGAACTCGTGATACGCTCTCAATGGCCGTCTGATCATTGTATCCTTTGCACGGGCATAAATTGAACTTTTATGTCATTGGGAGCGAAGCAATCTCTTAAGGTTAAGCACTTAGAGGATTGCTTCGGTAAAAAACGCTTCGCAATGACTGGCGCTTACAAAATTCTGTAAAATCCAACCTTTTTAAAGTGGACTCATGGATTAATTTTGAAAATGAACTGAGGTAATCATGCGAAAATTGTTTTTTCTGATCTGCGTTTTTGGTATGGCAACTCTTTATGCTCAAACTGATTTATCGGGTTTAAAATTTTGTCTTGATCCCGGCCATGGCAATTATCCCAATGATAAGCCGTTTGAAACCCGGATAAATTTGCATGTGGTAAACTATTTAAAACAATATCTTCAAGATTACGGTGCCTGGGTTATTACCACCCGTCAGGATTCAGCCACTAATATTTCGCTGTACGATCGCGATATGATCGCCAATAACTATAATGTCGATTTTTTTCTGTCAGTGCACCATAATGCCTCAGGATCCAGCAATCCCAACGCAAACTCAACATTGATGCTTTATCAAGAAACTCCAAGCGGTCAGGTTCGCTGGGCTGGGCAATCGGATGTCATGTGCAATTATATGGCAGATTATTTGTATCGCTATTTGCATACCACAGGCAAATCGGTTCGGGGCGACTGGTCTTTTTATGGCTCCTGGACTACGCCGTTCAATCTTGGCGTATTAAAATATCTATCCATGCCCGGAGTTTTGAGCGAAGCTTCATTCTGGGACTTTCCTCCAGAAGTGCATCGGATGAATTCGCTGGGCTATTTGAAATTAGAAGCCTTTGCCCTGGTGCATTCTTTTCTGACCTACTACACGGTACCCAAAAAAACCGATGCGTATGTTGAAGGCGTTATACAGAATTTAAATGGCGATAAATTGCCAGGCATTACTGTAAAGCTTGCTAATGCGATTGATACAATGATTTATGTAACCGATTCCCAGAACATCGGCATCACGGATCAGGATCGAGCCTGGGGAGGTTTCCCGCAAATTTACGTTGTTAAAAATGGAATGTATTTTTTTGAAAATTTTCCCCTGGGTCAGGCAAAGCTGATTTTTGAAGGCAGCGGCTTCGCCAATGATACTGTGGATGTTATGGTTATGGCTCGAACTTCTAATCAAGTTAGTGCGATTACCCTGATCGAAGATGTGCCACCGAAGATCGTCGCCACTTCGCCAGCCAAAGGCGATAGCAATTTTTCTGCGTTCCAGGAAATCGCCATTAAATTTTCGCGTCCGATGGAAACGACAAGTGTCATAAGCGCCTTTCAAATCGTTCCGTCGGTCAACGGCAATCTTTCCTGGCAGGATCAAAATAAGACTTTGAAACTAACTCCCAGCACTCGATTTGAATTCAATCAGAACTATATCCTGCAAATCTCAGCCACTGCGAAAGACGCCTGGAATTATAACCTGGATGGAAATGGTGATGGCGTGGCCGGCGATGCTTTCTCCCTCATTTTTCGCACCGCGCCAATGGATACCTCGCTGCCGATGGTCGTCGATTTTTATCCGTTTAAAAATGAAATCGGTATCTTTGTCAATGATTTGATTCGAGCTGAGTTCAATAAATTGCTCGATCCTGCATCCATCTCTGGCGCCCGCATCTTATTGATGAGTGAAACCAGCCGACGGATTATGGTGGCGACAGATTATTCAGAGTGGAATCATCAGGGAATCATCTCGGTTCTGCCCAATGAAATGATGAAACCGAATATGAAATACTACCTGACTGTCGCCAATTCAGTGACGGATTTGCTCGGCAATCAAATGGATGCCCATTTCCAATGGACCTTCCGAACGCAGCCAGAGGAGCTGAAAGTATTTCCAATTGAAAATTTTGAAACCGAAGCGGCTGTCGGATTGACTCCGCTCGATTGGAAATTGATAACACCGTCGGCAGACGATAGTCTGAAACTGTCATCCCTTAGATTTGCTCATGGCAAACAAGCGTTGCTAATTGACTATAGTTTTTCTGCTTCGGATTCATTAGCTGCGCTGGTCGATCATGCTTCTGATACAACCTGGTTGAAACCTGGCGCGACGGTTTCAGTCAATATTTTGGGTGATCATAGCAGCAATGAAATTCAGTTTATTTTTGAAGACCCTGATGGCTTTGAAGCATCCGATCCAATCGCTATCGACTGGACCGGCTGGAAAAGTATTCGCTTTGATTTGATTAATGACCCGGTCATTCCCTGGGGCGCTACCAATCCGGGTAATGGCAAACTGGATAGCGCCATGTACTTCGCCGGATTCAGCATCAAAGCGAGTAATACATCGAGCGGACAAATTTACCTGGATGATATTGAGCAAATCTTCGTGCCATCGCCGACGGCAATCTCAGCAAACAGTGTGAGAATGGCTCAACCGACATCATTCAAATTATATCCCAGCTGCCCCAATCCATTCAATCCCCAGACTATTATTGCTTACGATGTGCCGGTCGGAAAGGAAGGTCAGGTGCAGATAAAAATTTATGATATGAACGGGCGAGAAATTCACGTGCTGGTAGATAAGTTTCAAAAAGCCGGGCATTATAAAATTCAATGGAATGGCAAGGACCAAAAAGGAATGGATGTCGCCAGTGGAATTTATTTTTGTCAATTGAAAGTCGAAGGCTCGATTTTTACGAATAAAATGGCATTGATTCGATAGCAGAAATCTGCATACCATGAATCACATTAATTTCGCTCATAAAAACTCTTACAAAGGTTTCGAACCTTCGCAAGGGTCTTCAAACAGGATAAGAGGAGAACAATAGCTATGCTAAATTCGAGAAGATCATTTCTGAAAAACCTGGGGCAAATGACTGGTGCAGCCATCGTCGCCAGCTCTTTTTTCGATCCACGTCTGGTAAAAAAGGTCGAGGCTGCTGCAACGAAAATCGCCCATCTTCCTCCCTTGGAAGCCGCCACGAGCGAAGATTTCTGGTTTCAGGTGCAGCAGGCATTTTCCACCACGCGCGGAATCATCAATCTCAATAATGGCGGAGTGAGTCCCCAGCCAAAAATCGTTCAGGACGCGCTGGTTCGCTACAATGAATTTTCTAATGAGGCGCCAGCCCATACCATGTGGGGCATATTGGGACCGAGGCGGGAGACGATTCGGTCAAAATTAGCCGAGTTGGCTGGCTGTTCATCAGAGGAAGTCGCTATTGTTCGCAATACGACTGAAGCATTAGAGACCATCATTTTCGGATTGGATATGAACCGCGGCGACGAAGTTTTGACTACCAACCAGGATTATCCTAATATGATGCGCGCCTGGCGTCAACGTGAAAAACGGGATGGCATCGTGGTTAAAACCGTATCGCTTCCGACTCCGCCAGAAAATCTCAGCCAGATCACTGCTGCATTGGAACAAGCAATAACCAAAAAAACCAAAGTAATTATGGTGAGTCACATTATCTTCCTGACTGGACAAATTACACCAGTTCGGGAAATATGCGATATGGCGCATAGTCATAATATTGAAGTGATCGTCGATGCGGCGCATTCGTTCGCTCATCTCGATTATAAAATTCCAGACTTAAGCTGTGATTATTTCGGCACCAGTCTCCATAAATGGCTGTGCGCGCCGTTTGGCACTGGCTTGCTCTGGATCAAAAAGGAAAAGATCGAAAAAATCTGGCCCCTGTTTGCGCCAGAAGATCCCAAAAGCAATGACATCCGAAAATTCGAAGCCATGGGTACTCGATCATTTCCCATCGAACTGGGCATCGGCGAAGCGATCCATTTTCAAAACGGCATCGGTTCAAAAAGAAAAGAGGAGCGGCTGCGTTTTCTCAAAAATTACTGGGCTGAAAAAGTGAGCAAATTCCCAAAGGTAAAAATGATAACTTCGCTCCAGCCAGTTCAATCCTGCGGCCTGGGAAATTTCGGCATCGAAGGAATCGAGCCAGGCAAAATTTGTGATTACCTATTCAATAAGCATAAGATTTATACCACCCCCATTGTTCACGAGGAATTCCAGGGTGTGCGAGTAACGCCGCATGTTTATACCACACTGGAAGAGCTGGATTATTTTGTGGAAGTGGTGGAAAAGATTGCCCGGGAAGGGATTTCAGGTTAAATATCAAATCCTTCCGAAGATTAAAAACCTTCGGAAGGATTCTATTCAGATAAGCTAATCTTTTAGTTAGCATCAATCAAAGCCTTCGGCAGGTCACCCTATAAATTCATCGCCAGAATTTTATCCCAAATCTCATGCTGGTCAAAATTTAACGTCACGGCATTTTGATAGGCTTCCAGCGCTTTTTCCTTTTGATTCTGTGCTAAATAAACATCTCCCAGCATGTCATATATTTGAAAGACATTTTTATTATCCGGAAAACGTCGGATGGTTTCCAGTAAAATTGGGACCACCATCGCCGTTTTGTTTCCATACATATTGCTGAAACTGAGTGAGAGCATCCCCCTAATGTCATCAAGCTCTGCCAGGTTCGACGGCATATATTTTATTGCCGTATCCATTTTCTGCAAACCTAATTCATACTGTTTATCCTGGATCGCCAGAATCGCTTGCGCATAATTGGAAAAAGCAATCACATTTGAATCAAGCTTATCGGACTGCTGCAAGCGGACTAAATCGCTGATCCCGGCAGCCAGCTCATCATATTTGCTGTACTCGCTCATAAGAGACCAAAAAATTTGGTTCAAAAGGTCTTTCTGGCCTTCGTCGCTAACATTGACGCTTGAGATCAATTTTTGAAGCTGGTTTGACAGCCAATCTGCCAGCTTGATCTGATTCAATTTTCGCAATGTTAAAATGGTTTTTACAATCGCACCATCATTCAACGCATTGATGCTTCGTTTATATTGGCTGGAATCGGGATCAGTTTTTAGCTGTTCCAATATTTTCTCAATGTCAAACCAGTCTTGAAAATCCTTTGTGGTTGGGTCAACATTCCAATAATGGCTTAAATAGTTGATTGCCGCATCGTAATTCTGCTTTAAATAACACTCATCGGCAGCGAAGAGGTACTGATTTTTGTTACGAGCGAGGTAAAGATTTTTTCCATTGGCAAACTGAATCACTGGACAATAGACTTCATCGCCGGTAATGCTGGGCTTGGAAGATTTATAATATGCCACAGCGCCTTCTTGCCCCCCGGCAGCAAAGGAAGAAATATTTTCATTTTGATTTTGCCGTTGAAATCCATTGCTATGTACCAGCATATTTTCTTTCAAAGAGCCACGCAAAGTTTCAATTAACTCCCTCGCATCTTTTTGTTCTCTGGTTTCTGCAACTAAATCTTCTGGAAATGCCGTTGTATAAAATATCTGATTAGCGCTACCCCAACCATAAAAGTCTTGAACCTTATTAAAATTCATTTTGACTTTTTGATTTGAAGCCAGATCAACCACCCACACAGCGCTGGTGCTGTCCTGCTGCTGAAAAAAAGCAAGCTGATTTCCATCGGGCGACCACGATAATTCTTTGATTTGGTTTTCCTCTTCTGAAATTAATTTCTGATTTTTTCCATTGGAATCAATAAGCGATAGCTTGAAATGATGTTTTGTCTCAGCGGCTTTGCCCGGTTCTTGATCTGCCTGAAAAATGACTTTTTGTACAACGGCAAGTTGCAAGCCATCGGGCTGCCATTGAAAAGCCGTGATTTCATTGGCTGGAAAAATCTGCTGATTTTCAC
>JAEAME010002093.1_pt1 | contig 12272 bp, 8 predicted proteins | sample 8958731 | NCBI WGS metagenome assembly JAEAME01 (sample SAMN16933194, study PRJNA681113) | bioreactor sludge metagenome | isolation source: anerobic bioreactor sludge (Control) | place: India:Bengaluru | collected 2018-10-24 | reverse complement strand
GGTATGACGAAAATACCTGATTATCTATTTAAAAATACATCGAGTTTAACTTCCCTAATAATTCCGAGTACAGTAACCGAATTTGGAAATGAAGCCTTTAAGTATTCAGGATTGACTACCATCAATATCCCATCGGGTCTTACGGTGAGCGGGGCCGGTGCATACCCAGTTTTCCAAGGGTGTTCCAATTTAACTAATGTTATTTTGGAAGAAGGTATGACGAAAATACCTGATTATCTATTTAAATATGCGTCGGGTGTAACGTCCCAAACATTTCCGAGTACAGTAACTCAAATTGGATATGAAGCATTTAGGTATTCAGGATTGGTTTCTCTCACGCTGCCCAATTCAATTACAGCCATCGGAACCTATGCTTTTAATGACTGTACGTCCCTAACTTCAGTCAATATCCCGAAATCGTTAATCAGTGCTACTGATAACGAATTTGTTGGCACATTTGAGGGTTGTACGAATCTAACTACCGTTGTTTTTGAAGAAGGTATGACAACAATACCCGAGTCCATACTTGAAAGCTGTACCGCTTTAACTTCCGTTACAATACCCGATTCAGTTACAACTATTGAAACCTATGCTTTCAATAAATGTACGTCCCTAATATCAGTTACTATTTCAAAATCGTTAATCAGTGCTACAGGTAATCAGTTCATAGGACCATTTAAGGGTTGCACGAATCTTGCCGAAGCTACTTTATCATCTGGTATGGTGAAAATTCCGAACTACCTATTTAGGGAGTGCAGCGCTTTAACTTCACTCATAATACCCGATACTGTTACTATGGTAGGAACAGAAACCTTTACTGACTGTATATCGCTACCTTCAATTACATTAGGTACTACGGGATCGGCCATAACTTCAATCGGTACGAACACCTTTTCCGGTTGCACGGCCCTCACTTCCATCACCCTTTACACAACAGGCGGCGCACCCTTAGCAGGCGCACCATGGGGAGCGACGAACGCAACGGTCACCTATCTGAGCGCATAACCGTTGAAAAAAACAAAATTGGAGGAGAGCGCATGCCATTAAGCCCGACACTGAAAAAAATCCAGGACCAGATCGTGACCCCGAAACTCGATTCGCTGCGCAACGCGGTCATGGGCACGATCGCCGAAGTCGATTACACCAACCGCACCTGCACGGTCGTCTTCATCGACAAGGACAGCGCCCGCCGCACCAAAACCGGCGTGGCTTTCCCGAAGGACGGCGACGGGGTGTTCACCCAAGCGCTGAAAGCCGGAGACAAGGTGGAACTGTCCTTCCGCAACCAGACTGTTGCCAACATGTACATCAGCGCGGTCTACAAAAAGAACCAATCCGCCGCCGACTACACCGTCACCTTCGGGCAGACGTTGCCTTTGTCGACGGAACTGTTTTGAGGAGGATGAGCCATGGGTTTTGAATACAAATATTTCGACGACGGCGATGCCACCTATACCGTCCCGGCCTGGAAGCGGATCGCCGAAAAGATCACCGCCACCAACGAAGCGACGGACTACGCGGCCTACCTGAGCGAAAAGACGACCATCAAGGAGGACGAAATCGCCCTGCGCCATCCGACCAACGGCTCCTTCATCCGCATCACGGACGAGGGCACGATCGAGGCTTTCACGGCCTACGGGACCGGCCTGCGCATCCGGGCGAACCACACCTTGCAGCTGTTCGGCGACCAGATCCAATCGATCGGCCGCGAAGTCAATCTGTTGGCTTCCCCGAACGGCACCCCGCTTGAAACCGCCTATCCGTTGACGGAAGAAAAGGGCTTGACCCGCTCCTTCCTGTCGCTCTGCGCGGATGAAGGCCTCACTACCTATGGAATGGAGGAAACGAAATGAGAGTCGATTTCAGACTGACGCCGGAAGGCGACCTGGACTTGGGTCCGCAACAAACGGACGCGAACGGCAATCTGTTGTATTACCAACACTATGCGGGCCTGGCCGCCTTGCCGATGGAAACGACCCGTCCGGGTGACGGTGCGGTGCCGATCCGCGACGCCGGCTTGGTCTACCTGCAGGAAGCCGATCTGCAGCTGATCAAGAGCCGGGTACAGACCGACAATCCGGACTGGCATTGGTTCCCGCAAGTCGGCGCCAACCTGTCCGATCTGATCGGGCGGCGCAACAATCCGGCCACCGCTGCCGCCGGCAAGGCGCAGATCCTGGCAGCCTTGACCTACGACAATGCCTTCAAAGCCGAAGACATCACCATCGATGCCATCCCGGTCGGCGTCAACGAATTGCTGTTCGACCTGCGTTTGACGAACCGGACCGGCAGTTACCGCTTCCTGCTGACCCTCGATGTGACGATCGGTGTCACCAATTTCTACGAAGCCTGAACCTCTTGAGATTGCCGCAACGGCAGTCTCTTTCTTTTATTGACGGGCGGTTTCGTAGAGGTTAGTTTGAAGAAGATCCAGATTTGAACCGCACGATTATCCAAAGGAGGGCAACACATGCAAAAAACTAAAGGCGAAATCCGCGACGGCCTGCTGACGACGTTGGCCAGCAAAAGCGGCATCAACGCCACCGAAGAAGGCACCATCGCCCGCTCGTTCGTCGAGGCGGTCGTCGATGAGTTCTATGAACTTTACAGCGAACTGTTCGAAATGAAACAACAGGCCTACCTGTCCACATCCCGCGGCGCCTACACGGAACTGGTGGCGGCCTTGGTCGATACAGCCCGCATCAACAGCGGCGAAACCGACAAGGACCTGAAAACGCGCGCCAGCAACAGCGTCTACCGCCATGCCGGCGGCAACAAACTGGCCATCGAGGAAGCAGCTTTGTCCGTCCCAGGCGTGGCTTCGATCGAATACGAACGCTACGGCCTGGGGACAGGTTCGTTTGTCCTTTATGTCTATCCGGAAACCGGCGTCAACAAAACCCGCCTGTTGGCCAATGTCCAGTCGGCCGTCGCCGCCGTTGTTTCGCAGGGCGTCTATTTCGAAGTGCGCCAGCCGGCCGAGATTCCGGTCGACATCAGTGTCGTGCTGCAATTCGACGCGGCCATCACCGCGACCGAAAAACAGGCGGTCAGAAGCCTTGTCCGCACAGCCGTCCAAAGCTACGTCAATTCCCTGCGCAAAAACGGGGTCCTGTACCTGAACGAAGTCGTCCAGCGCGTGATGAACTGCAGCACGCACATCCTCGACATGAGCATCAGCGATCTGAAACTGAACGGCACCAGCAAGTACGTCCAGAACCTCTTCCCGGGCGCGGACGAATGCTACATCAGCGGCACGATCACCGTCGCCTAGAAAGGAGAGACTCATGAGCAACCTGAACCGCTTCACCCGCAACATGATGGAGAAACTGCCTTCCTGGATGAAGATGGCCAAAGATCCCGCCTCGATCGGCGCCCAGTTCCTCGACGTCTTCGGCGTCACCTTCTATGAAGTGAAGGCCGAACTGGACGAGATCGTGGCCGATTTCTACATCGAAACGGCCCATGCCGACATGATCGACATCCTCTACAAAGCGCCGCTGACCAGTCTTTACGTGGACGGCATCACTTCCGTCGACAGCGTCTATATCAAAGAGAACGGAACGGACATCTCCGACACGCCGGTCTTTGCGGCCGCAACCCTGCGCGCCTTCTACAAACGGACCGCTACACTGCCTTTGTATTACCTCGATGCCGAAAGCGGCTACTTGTACCTGCGCCTCGATATGGACAAAATCGCAGACCCGACCCAGCCTTTCCAGGCGCTCGTCGTCAACGGCGCAGCCCACTACGACCTGCAGATCCACCATGTTTGGAATGCCTTTGACGAGTTTGGACTCCTGCTCGGGCTCACTCGTCTGGAAGGGGAGCGCAATGCCGCCTTCAAGGAACGCATCCTGGACGTCTTCGTCCATCCCGGCAACAGCACGCCCGCCGGCATCGAAGCCGGTGTCGCACGCGAACTCGGACTGAAACGCGGCGACGTCCAGGCTTTCCCGCTGACGGACGCCGTTTTTGAAGGCACACTCCTGAAAGCGGACGGGACCCCGACCACCAAGATGATCCAGTATGCTAAACAAGTCAACGAAAGCCTGAAATTCACCTGGGATACGCTGAATTTCGGCGAGGCCTACTGGCACTCGATCGAAGAAAGCAATCTCGGCATCGCCTACCTGCCGCATATCTGGGATTTCGACACCTCGACAATCGACACCGACTGGTTCCAGTCCGGCATCGGCGACGGCGATGATCTGCTGGTGTCGGCCCCGACCGAACAGAACCGCAACCGCACCTTCCAGGCCAGCCTCGGCTTAGTGGCCTACGAAGAACAGGCCCAGGCGCTGCATCCGGAGATCCAGTTCCAGTACAAAATCTACGCCACCGGCGAGAAGAAACTGGACGAATTCCCGGCCGAACCGTTCAATTACACCGTCACGGCAGCCCGCTGCTTCGACCAGGAATACGAAGTGCGCGGCACACAGAAGTTCCCGTACATTTTCCGCACCGATTTCGACGACACCGCCGCCTTCAACGAGATGGACAGCGACAAACTGCATTTCGGCCGCTCGAACGAATTCCTGCACAGGCACAGCGATGCCTTTGTCCGTCTGCACATGGACTACGTGTCCGGAGACAAGATCCACAGCAACGGCGTCAAGGACCTGCGCGTCAACTGGGTCGACACCGCCCAACAGCCACACACGCTCGTCTTCGACAGCGCCGAGGATTTCGAGAACGGACCGGTTGAGGGCGTCGAAATCTACAGTTCCGATCTGATCTACAACGAAACCGAAGGCCTGGCCCTGAGTTATGGCGCCTTCCAAAAACGCCTCGATTCCAGTCTCGATTGGGAGAACGGCAGCTTCAACGACCAGGAAATCGCACTGGGGACAACCGGCATCCGGCTGAACCTGACCGCCTTTGAGGCATAAGAAAAGAAAGAGGGGACCTATCTATGGGAAGCACCGATTACCGTTCCGAAGCGGATGCGCTCGTCGCCAAGACGAACTATACCGCTCTGGACCTGACCCTGTATCCGTCACAGCTGGACACACGGGATAACAACGAAAACATGCGCGGCTTCGTCAATATCGGCGAAGGCTACAAGGCGGATTATGTCTATGCGGAGTACATCAATGCGCTGGGGGATGCCGTCATGGCGATCCAACGCGCTTTGGGTACCAACCCGATGGTGCCGTCCTGGATCACCGCGGCCGGAGACATCATCGCTTCAGCCGAAAACGACACGGTCGGGGAACGCCTGACTGTTATCGAAAGCGGCGCGCCGTTCGACAAACGCTACGGCGGCACCGGCTGGAGTTACACAGCGGACCGTCCAACCTTGAGCAAGCACACACACAATGGCGTCGGCCAGAATCCGGATCCGATCAGCCTGACGACCGACGTCACCGGCAAACTGCCGAAAACGAAACTGCAGCTGGATGCGATCGGCAACAGCGCCACCGCCGTGACCGGGGCCGACCTCTACGTCAGCCCGGCCAACCTGATTTCGCTTGCGGATGCCGTCACGGACGGCCTGTCCCGCAGCAAAGGCGGTGTTGTGACCGGGGACGTTTCCTTGCGCGGTGCCACCCAGACCCGCACGCATCTGAGCTACCTGTCCGACGAGATGTCCACCCGCACCGGCGTGACCCGCGAAAGCGACTCCGCCGCAACCGCCGGTATCACGTTGCAGGCCTTCGGCACCGATGCCGCTGATCTGTTCTCGCTGCCGGCCGCCGACAAACAACAGCTGCTCTTCGGCCGTTATGTTGCCGCCGTGCGCGTGAAATGCTCGGCCGTCACGCATACGCCGGTGCTGCAGATCAGCCAAGGCGCCACCACCGTGACCATCCATGCCGACGAATTCGGCAGCGCCAACAGCTACAAACAATTCTATTTCGTATTCGACCACAACGCCGCCACCAAAGCGACGCCGGTCGTCTTCCGCAAATTAGCCACCACAGCCGCCACGATCGTCGCCATCGATAACATCATGGTCGAACCGATCCATCCGGCCGTACTGGATAGGTAAAAGGAGGGAATACCATGGCAATGGACTATTTGGAACCTTGGCAGGACGCCGTCCTCCAAGGGGACGTCCCATCCCGCACCATCCTGTTGGATGAAATCAAAACCAACCTAACCGCCGTCATCGCCGATTATGCCGATCTCGGCGTCGCCAACGAGGCGCTTCTTACCGCCCAAGTGGCCACCTTGTTCACCGGCGAACTCATCCCGTCGCGTGCCGATTGGGATATCCTGACGGGCGTCCTGAACGAACTGGCCGCCGCCAAGGAAGCCGGAGCGGCCTACGACCGTTTCATCGACAACCTCTCGGACGGCCTCGGCGTCAGCGACTTGCTGCAGATTCGCGGCTTCATTGATTACATCCAGAACCTGATTCCGCTGCAGCCCGGTCTGACGGCCATTCTGGCCGCCCCGACATTGTATACACTGGGACAGGTTGCGGAAGCCTCAGCCGATGAAAACGTGACGACCGTCATCACCTGGGTCAAGAACGATGATGCCCAGGCCGGCAGTGTCACGGTCACGGTCCTTCCGACCGCCACCAAAAACGAAGACATCGCGCATTACCGCGTCGCGTTTGTTTGCGGAACGGCCCAACTCGAAGACCGCCTGCTCGATCCGCGCACAGACAGTCTGACTTTCACGCAGGACCTCGATTGGGCGGCCTGGTTCACATCCTCTGACCTGACGGCCGGCAAAGCCTACCTAAAAGCGACCGTCACAGCCGTCGACAAGCGCGGTAATGTCAGCTTGCCTTTCAGCCAAACCGTCGTCTATCCGGCCAGCGTCAAGATCCCGCAGGGGGTCGATGCCTATGAAGTGGAAGTGCAATGCGACAGCCGCAACTGGGCACCGGTCGCGGCCGTCCCGGTCTGTTCCGCCACCTACAGCTTCCAGGACATCACCGGCACCTATCAGTTCCGGGTGCGCGCGCTGGACAAAAACGGCACGTACACCGACTGGGCACTCAGTCCGGCCCGCTATGTCGGTTTCCCGATCAAAGTGCCGTCGGCTCCGGTCGTCTCCTGGACGTCGGGCACCGACTGGGGCAGGGTGACGTGGGATGCCTGCGACCGGGCCGAATACTACGAAGTCTGGAACGGCGACAAGGCAACCTACCAAGCCTTGACTGATGCCACCCACAATTACTACGAACGGATCGAAGCGGGCGCGCCGCTGATGTGCGGCATCTATCCGCTGCGAGAAGACAGCTACCACTACGTCACCGTACTGGCCGGCAACGCCGCCGGCACGAGCCAGACGCTGGTCGCCATCAAAACCAAGAAAACCGTCTATACGGAACGCACCTACTGGAATACCGGATTCCGCGTCTGGAACGCGGCTTATACCTACAAAGGCCAGTGGGGCGATCTGACCAATTACGGAGCCGGTTGGCGCAGCGACAGCAAGCTCTACCAAGGCGAATGGCAAGATCCGGACTGGGGTGCTTCCTGGCAATGGCGGGGGGACGGTTATTGGGCCCATGAAGGCCAGGACTGGGGCAACAATTTCAGCTTCCTGTACTTCGACTACCACAAAATCCGCAACGACATGCAGAACAAAACGATCCACTCGGTTGCGATTTCATTTACCCGGGCCAACACGACGAACGGGTATGCTGTAGCAAAACCGCTCTATCTCTACAACCACAAACGCACCAACAACTGGTCCACCAACGCACCGTATGACTTCACGGCTTTCCGGCCGGACAACGGCCAGGAGGTCACCCAATACAACCCGCTCGCCACATCAGACGATATCCGTTTCGGCGTCGACCGCGGCGAACGCGAAACGATCGATAACAGCCACACCAAGGAACTGTTCCAGAACATCGCCTTCGGGGACAAGACCGGCCTATGCATCGTGAAATTCTACGGCGACTGGTTCGGCGACCACACTTGGTATTCGGACGAAGCGTACATGCAGATCGATCCGTGGGTATCCGTCACCGTGCGGACCGTCGAGGTTGTCTGACCAAAACGAAAGGGGTTGAAAACTAACAATGGCACAATTCGGTAAACATTTCTTCGGGTCTTCCTATTTCGGGCGGACCAGCGCCTTCTCCGGCGCCTACGAAACCAGCGTCATCGATGCGGGGGAACCGTTCCAAGGCAGCGTCCGCCTGGAACTGACCGGCACGAAACCGACCCAAACCTACGGCCCGGACAATGTGGACTGGCTGTATTCCGGTACGGACTGGACCGTTACAAACAATAGCGCGACAACAAGCGTACTCGGGGCCAAAATGGAAACGGCCGTCTGCGCGAGTACGCTGACGTTGCTGTTCGAACAGGCGCCCGGCAACGGAACGGCGACCGTCATATTCCGCAATGTCTTGACGGATGCCGTCGAAACCCAAACGATCGACACAGCAAGCAGCTTCACAGCCACCTTCAACGGACCTTACGCCGATTATCTGGTGACGGTCGAAACGACCAGCGCCTTGCCGGTGCAGATCAGCCGGTTGGTGGCCGCCGTTTCCGAAATCGGTGTCGAGATCCGCACCGCCACGGCCGTGACCAGCGACAACATCTACAACTGGACGGACTACCTGCCGTTGCCGACCGAATGGCTTTCCGGTTCGCCGGAAGAAGCCGCGCTCTATGCCGGCGAATCGGCCGCGATCGCTTCGGCACGCTATGTTCAGTTAAGACTGAATCTGGCCACTTCGGATGCGACGGCCGGACCGACCGTCTCGGTGCTGGATGTCTCTGGCATCCTCACGGGCGACACCGGCATGAAGAAACGCGCCGACAACGGGTTCTGGTATGCCGCCCTCGACATGACGCGGATCGCCGCCGATGCGGGCGTCACCTTTGCCTACACCTACGACCTGACCTGGAAGGAAAGCAAGCATGAAGCCAGCTACCTGTCCATCCGCAGCGCGTCCTTGACGGACGACGAACTGACGGCCATCCCGACCGGAGCAGCCATCGTTTTTGACGACAACTGGAAGGCCGAAACGGCGCCCTACGTGGTCGAATGGGACGGCGTGGATTACCAGACCTATGCGCGCCTGTCCTTGGCTGAGGCCGGCAATTACGGGGCGACCGAATCGAGCACGTCGGCCTCGGTCTTCACGACTGCGCTCTCGCCGAAAAAAGCCAGCGCACTGGGCGTGCGCAGCTACCTCGGCTTCAGCAACCGCAGTGAGATCGAAAAATGGACACACTGGGACGACCAGAGTTTCTATCCGACCCACAAAAACGGCACCAGTATCCGCTACCAAATCTTCGATGATCCGACCGACGTCGCACTCGGCTACGGCGCCGAAAAGACGATTACGAACCCGGCCGCCGTCCTGGACCGTTCGCTCGGCCTCTCGGCCGCTTCGGCGAACATTCCGCTGTACCTGCGGGTCAGTCTGACACGCAACCTGGCCACGGCCGGTTCGCCGGTCGTCGATTACGTCGACTTGGTTGCCGACATCGGCTACACTTCCATCCTGAAGGCGGGAACGACCAATTTCACGGACGAACTGTCGCCGTTGGACAACGCCAACAACCCGGCCTTCCAAAGAGGACAGCGCGAACTGCGCACGATCACGAGCGGCGCTTTCGATTGGCCAGCCGCCACCGGACCGGTACCGGAGAACAAGCGGGCCCTGCAGGAAGCCGACAAAACGATGACGATCCTCTACAGCCCGCGCTTCCCCGGACAGGTCGAACTGTATTTCAAGAAAAAAGAGGGGACACCTTCCGACCGCTACCGGGCCGTCTTCAAAGGCAGCGCCAGTTATTCGGACACGATCTGTTCGCTCGTCAGCTGTGCCACTCCTGCAGCCTCGACCGTCAGCGTGTCCGAGGAGAACGAACGGAAACTCTATTGGCACTATGCCTATGACGGCGGCCGGGTCTACTATCCGGCCGAAGCCAGCAAGGAATTGCCGACGACCTTCACGCCAAAACTGGAAAGCGGACAGAAATACCAATTCCTGCTGGCCAACGGTTGGCCGGACAAGACCGCCATCCTGCCGCGCAGCATGACCTGGGAAGAAGCGGCCGATTTCACCTCCAGTGTTATCGCCGACCTGCAGGATAAGAACGTCAATGTCCATCTTTACAACTCCTTGTTGCCGATGGGCATCGCTCTGACGCTGCCGAACACTTCCGGGAATTCCTTAGTTAGCCTCCGATTTGCGTCTAACTCGGGGTTGCTGACGAAAAAATCGACTTGGAACGGCGCGTTAGAGAACGAAACGATCGTTGCAGCCTTACAGCCGGATGCGGAACACCAGTACGAAGAATGGGTATCGGAAGAGAAGTTTTACACAGCCTATCTGAATCCGAACAACCAATGGGGCGTCTATCAGAAAATCCAGTACGCCGCGGACCAGCCCGCCAACCGTCAGACCTATACCGTCAAGGAGGGCGACAGTTATGCTTCGATCGCCAACCAATACGGCCTGGCCGAAACAGAACTGCGCGCGGCCAACGGTAACCGGACCCTGAGCGCCGGTGCGACGCTAAACCTGGTTCAGAACCTGGCGCTGCCGGAAATCGACAGCGGCATCCTGGTAGCGGAAAACCCGTACACGATCGAGATCATCCCGGGATCCGTCGTCCGCAGCGACAACGGCGCCGTCCTCGCCGATGCGGCCGTCGTTTCCGGCTACAAAGAAATCCCCGGCCTGCAGTACACGACCACCGTCAAAGGCCCGATCACCTATGCGCTCACCCGCGATGACCTGGCTCAAGGCACCGACTCGCTCAGTTACAGCAACACCCTGAGTGTGACTGCGGTCAAGAGCCTTGACGGCAGCATCACCTACATACCGTACAACGAAGAGACCGAAACCGGAGACTACCGATTCAGCCGCGAAGGCAATGTGCTCGATTGGTCTCCGGCCCAGGAGGGTGGACGCGAGCCAGCGGCGGGGGAAACCTATTTGGTCACTTGCACCTACGGCATCGTCGACAGCATCACACTCACGTTCAGCAGCGGGTTTGTGGAACATGCCGCCTTCGACAAGCTGTGGCGCTCGAAAGAGATCAAGACTCTGACCGGCAGCTGCACACCGGAACAGGATTTCTACCAACCGCTGACGGACGCCGGTTACCGTCCCGAGGATTTCGCTGGCTACGAACCGCAGCGCTTCACCGACGTCGGCTATCTGGTCGAAGACAACGACCTCTGGGTCAAAACAACCATCGTCGAAATCGAAGGCGTCCCGTATCTGCGCGCCACAATGAATGGCGAGGACCCGGCCCGCAACTGGTACCCGACCATCCAGACCGGTTTTTACTATCTGGGTGCGCAGGAATACTACCTCTACAGCGAACCGATCGTCCACACCTTCGGCAACGAGGCGATCCCAATCATCCGGAACGCCGAACAATCCGAGGACGGTTTAAAACTGCATCTGATCACCGCCTGATGAGAAAAGCCCCCGACAGCCGCCGGGGGCTTTTTGTCCTTGCGCTGGTCAGATGCTTTGGTTATATATAGCAGATAGAGTTCCAGAACGGAAGGAGATATTTTATGACCACCACAACAGACACCTGCGTCACGTTCCCGGCCAAAAACAACATCGACCGGTCCGGCGGGACGCTTGTCTTGACGCTCCACGCCGAACCCGAGACGGTTACCGCCGCTCACCTTTTGAGTGTGGGTGCGTTCCAACTGAGCTACGAAAACAACAGTTTTATCCTGACGAGCGATCCAAACGAGCCGACCAAGCGGCTGTCGGTGGCCTGCGCCGCTTTCCCTGCGGCCTGCAGCCTGCTGTGGACCTGGATCGGCAACAATCACCGTTTGGCTGTGCTGACGGAAACGGAAGTGCTGGAAACCAGCGCCGAAGCCAGCGCCATGAGCGAAGCATTCGGCCTGATCGACCTTGTCCGGGAACCGTATTTCAGCGGCACCTACGACAGTCTGCACATCTACCGGCAGGATCTGTTCTACGAAACGCTGTCCCAAGCCACACCGGAACGACTCTTCGCCACCAGCAACCGCCTGCTCGGGGTCGATTTCCACGACCAGGTGACCTACATCGAAAAGCCTTATCTGGAAACAACCTTGGCACCGCGCGACGGTTCGCCGTTATTGTTGGCTGATGAGGACGGCCCGTACCGCCGCCAGTATTTCTTCGATTTCGAAAGCGGGGACTACACCGACACGAACACGGAAAGCTTCATCTACAAAGGCGAGGACGCTTTGTATTTGGCTTATGACGGCCTTGACCCAACCTACACCATCACCGTCCGCCGCGGCGCGGAAACGATCGGACATCCCCTCACCGTCGCCGGCAACAAAATCAGTTTGACGTTGACGGAACAGGA
>JAEAME010002092.1_pt1 | contig 12287 bp, 6 predicted proteins | sample 8958731 | NCBI WGS metagenome assembly JAEAME01 (sample SAMN16933194, study PRJNA681113) | bioreactor sludge metagenome | isolation source: anerobic bioreactor sludge (Control) | place: India:Bengaluru | collected 2018-10-24 | reverse complement strand
TGTTGGGTGAACACCCTTCCCTTTTCCCGTTTGTTCCGTGTGCAGGGGTGAACACCCATTTCTTGCCTTTCAAATGATTTTCTTCTTTCTTTTTAAGACCACCAAAGAAGTTATAACAATCGGTCCAACTACAGAACCAGATATCATTGACCTACAACTCCTTTTTTTGTCAGGAACAGCCGTGGTTTCTTCACTAAGAGTTATATCAAGCCCTGTGCTTGATCCATAATATGCGTTATAATCAGCACCAGCGCCTTCAAGCCTGGTGAACGATAACGATGTTGATGCTATATCCGCCTTTTTTACAGTAAATGAGATTTTATATTTTATTGAATTATCGGTAATTATTCCGATCATCGTTCCGCTTTCATATACGGGAGCCAAAATGATTATGCCGTTGGACACCTGAGTTTCGTTTACTGAACTACTTGCCCAACCATCTGGCATGTTAAGTACTGTAACTGTCCCGTATGAAAATACATCCGTATCGAAACTCAAATCAATATCAGCACCAAGAAGACCTCCCCTTTCAGAATTAATGTTTGTCACTGATATTGTATATTCAACATTCTGCCCATGGATAATTGAGGAAGGCCCTAATATTTCAACTGTATAATCGGAACTTGTTGCAAAAATACTTGTCTGAAAAACCGCACCTAGCGATAAAACCATTATAATGCTGATAATTAATGTCAGTGCTTTCTTCATGCTTGTTTTTCTCCTTATAATAGAAATGTTATAAATTCTTTGTTGTTCAATATAGCTCATAGATACCAAGCATAAATTCTCTGAGGTGTATACAGCTTAATTCCGTCACATTACTTTCATCATTTATCATAAGTGCTGCTTCAAGGTATACTCCTTTAAGCTCATAGTTTCCGTTAAGATATGCGCGTAACCTTATATAGTCAAGTGTTCCGATTGTTCCGCTTCCGGTGACATCTCCCTTAACAACAACCGTTACTTCTTCGATAACATTGCCTGCGTCGTCAAGAACCTGTATTCTATTACCTGTTCCGATTTTTACTGAACCGGTAAGCTCATCGCCGATCTTATCAACAACTCTGACTTTGCCGTGATCTTTAAATTCTGTCATAATCTGCTCATGTGTTATACCCGCTGCTATTCCCTTGATATAGCCTGTATCTGTTTCTACAATCAAGTCAGATCCGCTGACTAGTGCCGTTAAAATAAAAGTTATTGATTTTGTTTTCTCACTAAAACCTACAACCGGTTTACTCGCTTCGTTACTAGATGTTGTTTTTATTCTCTGATAGAATGTATATTCAGTATCGGGGAAAAGGCCTGTGAACACAGGGCTATCTTGCCACTCACCTCCTTCTAATTTGTATTCATATCCGGTTACTTCTTTTAGAATAACCGTAGTTGCGAATAGACCCGAAAACTCGACAAAATGCACAAAGTCTTGGTTATTTACCAAAGCATATGTTTGTGCCGTTGACCCGGTAAAGCCATATATTGTCGAATTGACTGGAGAGCTTAATATTTTACATTCAGGGTTGTAAACATAAATACATTCAATCTCTTCACATTCGTAGAAAGCACCTTTATTTATCGCCGATACTCCGGTTTCGAACGTTATGATTTCGAAAGAGTTGCAGCCTGAGAATGCATACTGATTAATCTGGCCTAATGTAATAGTAACATGCTTAAGACTAACTGGAAGATAAGCAAATAGATAATGACCGGAACCATCTTGCAAATAATATATCTGCTGTATTTTTACACTACCATCATACGGAGTATCACCAAATATATACCCAAATGATCCTGCTCTATAATTGACTGAATAATCCGCATTACCACCAACAAAAGGAAGGGTTATTTCTTCAAGAGAACAGCACCCGTTGAAAACTTCATCTCCTATGCTTGTAACACTATCGGGAACTAAAACTTCTTTTAAATCTTTACATCCCGAAAAAGCCATGTATAAAATATTTTTAACATAATCGGGAACTGCATATGTTGATTCTGTTTTACCTGCAGGATAACAAATTAGGTCAGTCCGGACCATGTTAAATAATACTCCCCCATCGGAGAAATAAGATTTATTTAATGGATCCACCGTTATACTTTTTAAATTTCTGCAATTACTGAAAGCTCCGTTATTAATACTTTTAATTCCTGCAGGGATCATATAAGAAGTTCCTGCTTTTGCGGCAGGATAGCAAATTATACTGTCCTTATTTTTATTAAATAGTATCCCGTTTATAGAAGTATAATACATATTGGCCGGGTCAACTTTAATATTTTCAAGCATTAAACATCCGTCAAATACATTTAATCTAATTACTTTTACACTTGCCGGTATTCCTATTCCGGTCATAAAAGCACAGCCATTAAATTCTTCATTCCCTATTTCCGTAATTCCACCGGGTATTTCAACAATTCCTTTAATGCTTTTTGGAACAACTAGAATACTTGAATAATTACGCTTATATAATATTCCGTCAAATGAATAATATGTTTTATTGGATGGATCCACATTTATATATTCAAGCCCTGTGCAGCCTTCGAATGCAGTTAAAGCAACACCGGTAACACTTGTCGGAATATATACACTTGTTATATTTTTACGGTTAAGAAATAGAGCAGCATCATATTTAATAGTTGTAACACCATCGTGTATAACCACAGTTCCGGTAATATTCGGTGGGATACTAACAAGTTGGTCCTTCCTATGGTTATAGAGTATACCGTTCTCCGAACTATAATAAGGATTTCTTTCATTTACGTTTATGCTCGTCATGCTGTAACAGTTCCAGAATGCACCTGGAGTAATATTTATAACACCCGCATGAATTTCAATACTTGTTATTTTATCGCAGCCCAGAAATTGACTTTCTATTCTTGTTATTTTATCAGGAATAACAACATTCCCGGTTATACTAAGGGGTACACATAAAATGTTTGTCATTGCATAATCGTATAAAATGCCACCATAAGAACTGTAATTTGTATTGCCATCTTTTACGGTTATTCTTTCAAGACCAGTGCAGTATTCAAAAGCAAACGCATATATATCTGTCATACTTTTCGGTATTTCAATCGAAGTTATATCCGAACAATATTGAAATTCATATCCAATCTTTTTTACCCCGTCGGGAATTTCAACCGTACCTGATAAATCAACCGGTGCAAATATAATCCGTGTTCTTTCTGTGTTATAAAGAATGCCATTCATATATGAAAAGTGGACATTCTTCTTGTCAACTTCAACATCTGAAAGGCTAGTACACTCCATGAATACATTCTCGCCTATGCTTTTGACACTTGACGGAATATATATCTTCTCAAGTGATGTACATCGAGAAAACGCAAAATCTCCAATGTTCTGGACCCCTTCACCAATAGTCACTTTTTTTATTTCGCTTTTATAAGCATTCCATGGTGTAATATGCATATACACAAAATTCATAAGCCCGATGCCATTGATTACTAGTTCACCATTATCATAGAGTGTAAATGTCATACTATAACCGCATGATCCCTTTACTAAATAGCTTTCTTTCCCCGTCGCTGATATGTCGGAAACATAAAGAATAGTGGCCGTTAAAACTGCTAGAAAAGATACTATTATTACAGATATCTTTTTCTTCATAAGAATCTTACTCCTTGTAATAAAAAAAGTCACAAAGATTTGTATAAGGTAATGTACGATAGATAATAATGCGTAACTTTATTCGCCACGCCCCCACGTGTTGAGGGCGATGTAGCCCTTTGTTTTATCATCAGGGCGAAGCGTGTATTTCAATCCACGCCTCTGTGTGAGGGGCGACGGTTTGCTTGATTTTTGCAACCACCATTCCATGTTTCAATTTACGCCCCTGCGTGAGGGGCGACTGGCGGAGAAGGAGTGCCGCCCTTCATGTACACAACATTACAGACTGCATATAGTAAATACATTAAAATTGACCCACAACATATTGTAACCTAACTTAATACTAGTCGGCAAGTATAAATTCCGTATGCTTATTAGATCCTTCTGAAGTCAGTTTTCTTTTTTTCTGCTACTATTGTGAAAAGAAACAAAGTGCAAATCATAGCGATCCAACTGGAGCCTATCGTGCTTTTACATCCCGAACCTTTATCGGTTTTTGCTGTTTCTATATCACTTATTATTGTGGTATCCACCAATACTCCGGAGGACTCACTTGCCGTGGTATCAGCCGGAATCCCGACCGAATTATACATTATGGTTGCTGAGAACAGATTGTCATTTCCGTTTTTAGATGTATTTGCTTTTAAGTTTTTCCACTCATCCTCTGACCCCGCATAATATACTGTTTTAAACTTTGTATTATCAAAAGATTCCTTGCCTATACTCACGACACTTCGGGAAATTGTTATGCTTTCAATTCCGTAACAAAGGCCAAATGCACCGTCGCCGATTATCGCTACGTTACCGGGAATATTTAAACTTGCAAGCTTGGTGCAATAGTAAAAAGCTTCCTCACCTATACTTATTACACTTTCGGGTATACTTATTTCAAACAACCCCTGGCATCTGTTGAACATACGGCGACTTATTTCCGTAATACCATCTGGAATAATTATACTCGTCAAACTGTTACAATCGGCAAATGCCTCCGCTCCTATGAATATGACACTGTCCGGAATCCTGATACTTGTAAGACCGGAGCAATAATTAAAGGCACTATCACCTATATACTCGACTCCGTTGGAGATGGTTATACTTGTAAGCCCGGCGCAACCACTGAAAGCTCCCGCTCCTATGACTGCAATACTTTCAGGGATATTTATTTCCGATAATTCGTAGCAGCCGCTAAATGTACCGTCGCTTATTTTTGTTATGCCATCAGGAATATTTATTTTCATCAGCCCGGAGCAATTGGCAAATGCCCCATTACCCATGAAAATTACACTGTCCGGAATTTCGATACTTGTCAGTCCTTTACAGCTGGCAAAGGCGTCTTCCCCGATAATTTTAACTCCGTCGGATATAGTTAATTTTATAAGGCCGCTACAGTCATAAAAAGCACGTTCACCTATCTCTGTAACGTTTCCGGGGATAGTAATATCGGTAAGCCCGTAACATCCATCAAAAGCGCTTTCACCTATGCTTTTTATGCTGTCAGGGATAATTATTTTCGTCAGCTTGGCACAGCTGTTAAATGCATCTTTACTTATGCTTGTAAGTCCGCCTGAGATAGTTAAACTTTTAATCCCAGTGCAGCCGCTGAAAGCAAAATCACCCAAATCCGTAACACTGTTCGGAATATTTACACTTGTAAGTCCGGAGCATAAATGAAAAGCAGAATTACCTATGCTTGTAGTCCCGTCCGGAATATTTACATCTGTAAGCTTTTCGCAATAGTAAAAGGCAGAATTGCCGATACTTTTGAGACTTTTAGGAAAATTTATACCCGTAAGCAATTTACACATGTTGAATGCGTGATCACCAATAACAGTAACACCATCAGGTATTGTTATGCTTGTCAACCGTTCGCAATTTGAGAAAGTATATTCCGCTATTGCAGTGATGCTGTCTGGGAGAGTCATGTTTACAAGTCCGTTACATTGGTAAAACGCATAAGCACCAATACTTGTTACACTATTAGGGATATTTATGTTTGTTAGAGCAGGGCACTCGCCGAAAGCGCCTGAACCGATGCTTGTTACACTGTCGGGGATAATAACGTTCGATAGATTCATACAAATATTAAAAGCACTGCTGCCTATACTTGTAACACTGTCGGAGATATTTACCGTTGTAAGCTGTGAGCAAGCGGCGAAAGCCTGGGAACTTATGCTCGTAACTCCCTGTCCGATGTTTACCGTTTTTATGTACTGGCGCTGCCAGGTCCATGGGACATCCAAATATTCGCGTTCCTCCATATTTCCGCTGCCAGTGATATTCATAACACCGGTGTTGACATCAAGCGACCATGAAATATTGGTTCCTAACTGACCGCTGTATGTTAACGCTGAGGAACTGATTGTCAAAACTGACGCCGCTGTAATTGTTATTAAATATAATGTAACTGCCGTGAAAAATATTTTCCTCTTTTTCATATAGTAAATCCTTAGTTTAATATTTTTATCTCAATTTTACTCCGAAAGGGAGTTTTTCTTTTTATGCACTACTGCCGAGAAAAAATATATCATAGCGGACCAACCGCAGTATACTGTACTTTTACATCCCGAATCAGTATCGGGCTCTTTTGTTTCAGTTGTGATTATTGTGGTTTCAGCAGTAGTTTCAGAAGGCTCATGTGTTGTTTCAGCTGCTGTGGTTTCAGGTATGGTTTCGGATGGTATAAATATTACGGATGCAGAAATCAGTTTTTCATCTCCGTTTACCGGTAAAATAACCTTTAAATATTCCCACTCTTCCGCTGTGCCCTCATAGTATACCGTTTTAAGCCCGGTGCATTGTTTAAAGGCTTCTCTGCCTATATTAATAATACTGCCGGGGATAGTTACGCTGGTAAGACCGGTACAATGATAAAAAACTTCATCGCCTATAAATATGACACTGTCCGGTAATTTAATGTCTGAAAGCCCATAACAATAGGCAAAGACCTCATCGCCTATTATTTTGATTCCGTCGGGGATAGTTATGTTTGCAAGAGCATTACAACCTGAAAAGGCTGCATAGTCTATTCGCGTAATGCTTTCAGGGATGATTATTTCTGACAGTTTGGAGCAACCGCCAAACGCCTGATTACTGATATTAGTAAGGCTTTTTGATATAGTTATATTTGTCAGTCCTGAGCACCTGGCAAATGCCTCCTCACCCATGAATACAACGCTGTCCGGAATTTTAATGGTCGTAAGCTTTGAGCAGTTATAAAAAGCAGATTTTTTTATAATTTTAACTCCGTCGGAGATAGTCAGACTTGTAAGCTTGGAGCAATCGTAAAAAGCCTCTTCACCTATGCTTGTAACACTTCCGGGAATACTTATTTCCGTCAGTCCTGAGCAACGGTAAAACGCCTGAGCACCGATATTCATAACGCTGTTTGGTATATTTATTTCCGTAAGTCCGGTGCATTGTGAAAACGCAGCCACACCTATAATTTCGACTCTGTCGGGGATTATTATATTTTTAAGGTCAGAGCAATACTCAAAAGCATGATCGCTTATGCATGTTATGCTGTCAGGGAGGGTTACGCTTGTAAGCCCGGAGCTGTAAAACGCATCGTTGCCTATACTTAAAACACTAACTGGAATATTTATGCCCGTCAGCGCGTGGCACCCACAGAACGCGAAAACACCGATACTTGTAATGCTGTCCGGAATTGTTACGCTTGTTAGCCCGGCGCATTCGTAAAAAGCGTAACTGCCTATGCTGGTAACTCCATCACCGATATTTACCGTTTTTATACCGGTGCGTAGTACACGCCATGGGAAGTCGACATAATCATAATCATCCATATCTCCGCTGCCTCTGATGTCCAATACTCCCGTATCGGTATCAAGCGTCCATGAAACATTGGTTCCGCACTGGCCGCTGTAAACCGCCGCCGAGGTATTGATTGTCAGAACCGCTGTTGTTGCTACAATAAATAAACATATGTAGATTACCTGAAAAAACATCCTACTCTTTTTCAACAACAAATCCCCCTTCATAATATAAGTTACTTTCATGCAATTATCGCTTTTTAGTAATAATGATAATAACAGCGGCAGCTGTGCATAGAATTACAGCAATCAAAATAATCATAACAACAAGGTAATTGACATCTGTGGAAGAATCAGTGTTGGGCTCTGCCGCTGATTCGGTACTAATATCTGTTTTTTCAGAAGTTGTTTCGGCAGTCGTTTCAGGATTTGTTTCAGAAGTTGTCAGCGCAGCCGTATCGGTAGCCGGCTGTATGGAGGTTGTTGTTTCTGATATATTATCATTTAAATCAATAAATGTCCGGTTATATTTTTTCGCGTACTCCTGTGCGGTGGAATTCTCAAATCCATAAATCACAGCTGAAGACGGTATGGTACCTTTTGAGTCGTATATCTCAATTGTGGGATTAAGAATGATTACTTTAGCAAGATTGTTGCATCCGGAAAAAACATTGCCCGGTATTTTAGTGATTTTCTCCGGCAGTTTAACAATTTCAAGATTTTTGCAATCATCAAATATATAATCGCTGATATTCTGTACACTGTCCGGAATAACCATTTCTGTCAGCCCATCACAGAATCTGAAAGCAGAATCCCAAATATTTACAACGCTGTTCGGTATTATTATATTTTCAAGCGACGAGCAGCCGACAAAAGTAGCGCTATTTATTTCGGTAACACCTGCCGGTATTGTTAATGTCTTTAAGCCGGAACAGTAAAAGAATGCGTCATTTCCTATTTTACAGATACTGTCCGGCATAATAATTTCTGTCAGTGCACTGCATGATGAAAACGCAAAATCACAGATATCCAAGGTTCCGTCTTTAACTTTATAGGACCCGGACAGCGCAGGATCAGCTCTCAGCAGGTGCTTGCCTATATACAGAACATTGTTTTCCCAGTTGGATTTATCAGTATAATACTTGGTGCTGTAAAAAGCTCCGCTGCAAATGATCGCACTATCGGATACACTGACTTCTGACAATGATAAGCAGTAGTTAAAGGCGTCTTTTGATATATAGCAATTTTCACCTGTTATACAGAGGCTGGTCAGACTCAGGCAGCTTTGAAAAGCTTCTTCACCAATGAAGGAAACACTTTTGGGAAGAACCAGTGTCTTAAGACTTGTGCAGACTTCAAAGGCTTCTTTGCCGATTTCCGACAGCTCACTGTTTTGTTCAAATATAATTTCAGTCAATCCGTGGCAATCCTTAAAGGCCGATTCATGAATGACTTTAACACTTTTTGGAATTTTAATTACGGTTATCCCCGAGCATTGGCAGAACGCCTGAGTCCATATGTCAGTTACTCCATCTTCAAAAGTAACATTTTTAATTCCAGAGCAAAAGACAAAGGCACCGGCCATGCTTTTTACGCTTCCGGGAATAACCAGATCGGTAATAGCAACACATTTCTCGAATGCCAGAGATCCGATTGTTTCAACTCCGTCTGCAATTATTAATTTCTTCAGCCCGAAGCATTCGGAAAACGCATACATACCTATACTTTTAACGTTACCTGGTATTATTATTTCCGTCAACCCGCCGCAGCCTTGAAAAACATAATCTTCTATTGATAAAACATCCGATGGTATAACGCTTGTGCAACATCCCGCGATCAGCTTGCCTGAAGCTATTTCAATAAGACAGTTTCCGGCAGCCCTGTATTTCGTGTTACCCGTGCCGACAGTTATTGTTGTCAGTTCAGTACAGCTTATCAACACACTTGAACCGACATAGGAGACATTACTGGGGATATTAATGCTTATCAATCCTGATTTGCAGAAAGCGCCTTTGCCAATGCTTGTGACACTGTCCGGAATTGTAATCTGAGTAAGGCTATTGCAACCGTTGAAGGCGCTGTTTCCGATTTTGCTTACTCCGTTTGGAATTGTAATCTGGGCAAGACTTTTACAACCACAAAACAGCAAATCGTTTATAACCTGCAGGTTGGTTGGCAGTGTGATTTTTTTCAGGGACGCACAGTCGTAAAAAGCGCTTGCTTCAATTGTCATAACGCTGCTCGGAATTACAATTTCCTCAATATATGTACAGCCTTCGAAGGCTTCATACGGTATATTTGTACATCCGTCAGCGATAATTACTTTTTTCAGCGATACGGGAACATCCTCACTTGTGCCGAAAATATACCCAAAAGACGTTTTGCCGGTATTGCCGCCAATTGAGGAAATTGTCATACTTTCGAGTGCGCTGCAGTATTGAAATGTGCCCCTTCCGATGTTTTTTACATTGCCGGGAATCGTAACATTTATCAGTGATGAACAATGTTGAAACGCTGCTTCTCCTATGCTTGTGACCGACCCGGGGAAAGTTATGCTCTCAAGACCGGTACAATAAGCAAAAGTCATCACTCCGATTTCTTTTAAACCCTCGGGGAGCGTGACCTCGGCAAGTTCAGAACAGCTTTGGAACGTACTGACTCCCAAACACGTTATACCTGCCGGTAAAACAATTTTTTTCAACTTGCTGCAGCTGCAGAATGCGTACTCACCCAATGTATTAAGAGAGCTTCCCAGAGAAACCGAAACCAGTTCCGAACAGTTCATAAATGCACCATAACCAATTACCAATAAACTGTCAGTGGAACTGACCCCGGTTAATGAGGAACAATTATAAAAAGCGCGATCATTAATTTCAGTGACTCCGAAAGATATTGAAATATTTTTAAGAGTAGTATTATCGGCAAATGCGTATATGTAAATTTTATAATTTGATATTATCTCTCCGTTATATGCTGTGAAGGATGCCGGCAAAGTCAGCGATGTTTGATTTCCTTTATACCCAACCAGATAACCGCATCCTTTCTGGTATAAAAAAATATATCCATCCTGAGTAACAGTAAGGTGTGACTCTCCGGTTGTAAGTGAGTAACTGTTATATGGACGGCTGTAATAACTGGGAATGCATGCTTCTGCTTTTTGTTTTGAAAGGTTGTAAACTTCAACTAAAACTCTGCAATCGGCAAATGCGCCTCTGCCGATACCGGCTAAGCTTTCTCCCAAAGTAATCCTGAAAATATTACAGCAACCCTGAAAAGCATTTTCACCTATATATGTAATACCGCTTCCTATATTTACTTCACGTATAGTGCTGCTATATGGAATCCACGGAGCTGTCTCGGATGTAATGCCCCGAATATTATAATTATAAATTGCTCCGGTTCCGGTAATATCCAATATTCCTGTCTCTGTATTAAGCGTCCACGATGCGTTATCTCCACATTTGCCGCTGTATTCTGCGGCACCAACTGAAATTGTCAACATAATACAAAAAGATGCTACAATAAAAATAATGAGAAAGATTAATTTTTTACCCATTGTGTTCAACTTCCTAATTAAAGAAAAATTTGCATAGCATAAAGACATTATAGCAACAAATAACGCTGATGTCAATTATTACTGACGAATTTATAGCAACCACCACATGATCTAAAATTATCGAGTCTGTAGATTTTATTTGGATATTCCAGCTCGGTATTAGTATGGATTTTTATTTTTCCTTTTATAATAAAAAAAGTGCCCGATTTAATCGGACACTATTTGGGCGCTGTGTAAAATATAAATGTATTCTGTTTTAAAAATGCTGAAAAAGTTTTTTGCACAAATCCCTGATTGCCGACAAATAGGCTGTTCTGTCAGACATCAATCCCATCTCAGTGAGTTTTTTCAATGTGCTTTCATTAATATCGGTAATCTCACCATTTCCGATTTTCATACAGAAATAAACTCCTATATACCCAGGATAACTTTGAGCAATAGCACCATGAATAATCAGGATTTTATCTCCATCAGTCAGTTTATCAAATAGATTTTTACTTTTTGTTAGGTTTGTCATAATATTCGGGCCAAGCCGTTCACCCGTTATGATATATCGACCGTCTCTGGTAATAAGAACTCGACCTGATGTAACAGAAAGACCGTTAGCTTCAATTATTATTAAAGCAGCTACGAGCAATAGTAATATTGATGATATGATTAAAACAGGAATCAGAATTTTAATTTTTTTCTTCATCAGTTCAGTCTCCTTTTCGTTTATTTGCCGTTGAAAATATCATTGCAGAGACATTTAATGAGTCGTCGTTTCTGGAGATGATGTGACCTCGTCGGCTGGATGACTTTCTAATTTTGTATATGTCGTGGCTATTTTAACGCTTTCACCATCGTATACCCCGTCAATCGGTACAAGGTAAATATACCCGCCTAAGTCACAAGAGCTAACAGCTGGGAGGGTGCCATGTAAATTCACAATGATTTCGCCGTCTTTTTTGGTCGCACCGCACTCAAAAGTATAACTGCCGCTTTCGGTCTTTGTAAGTGCAGCAATAATATACCCGCTTTTAAAATACTCCTCAGGGTAAGAGTTATTAATACGGGCTTCATACACATTGCCTTGAATGTGTAAAATATATGACCCCTTAGGTCTTTTGCCTGCATATACTTGAGCATATCCGTAAATAAGGCACAGGTCGGCATAACTCTCAACAACGATATACGGCGTCCTGTAAGTCCCGGAAGGTTTATCGGCAAAATAGGTATCCAAAAAATTGATAATCTCAGAGTTTTGCGTCAGAAAATCAGGCAGTGTTTCTTTCGTATATGTATCGACTATCTTAACGCTTTCATTAGCATATAATCCGTCAATCGGTACAAGGTAAATATA
>JAEAME010002065.1_pt1 | contig 12292 bp, 11 predicted proteins | sample 8958731 | NCBI WGS metagenome assembly JAEAME01 (sample SAMN16933194, study PRJNA681113) | bioreactor sludge metagenome | isolation source: anerobic bioreactor sludge (Control) | place: India:Bengaluru | collected 2018-10-24 | reverse complement strand
TTTCGGATGGGCAGTGCCAAGCCTGATACCTTCTTTCAAGGCATTCAATTCTTCCAGTGTAATATCGCTCAGGAGCTCATAGTATTTAATCATCAACTCGTCCGATATGGACATAAGTTTCCCGAACATCACATCAGGCGGTTCATCTATGCCGACATAGTTTCCGTAGCTCTTGCTCATCTTATTCACGCCATCAGTGCCTTCGAGGAGCGGCACAGTGACGATACACTGTGACTCCTGACCGTAGGCTCGCTGAATTTCACGTCCCACAAAAAGGTTAAAAATCTGATCGTGTCCACCGAGTTCCACATCGGCGTTGAGTGCCACCGAATCATACCCCTGAACCAGAGGATATAAAAATTCGTGTATGCTGATAGGGAGATTGTTCTGATACCGGTTGCGGAAGTCTTCCCTCTCCATCATGCGCGCCATTGTATATTGAGCGCAGAGACGGATCATATCGGCGGCATTCATTGCTTCAAACCATTCGCTGTTGAACCTCACTTCCGTCTTGTCGGGGTCAAGTATCTTGAAGACCTGTTTTTTGTACGTTTCGGCATTAGCGAGGAGCGCCTCTTTCGATATCTGCGGCCGTGTCTCAATCCTGCCCGTGGGATCGCCGATCATACCGGTGAAATCACCGATGAGAAAAATGATGGTGTGTCCCAGTTCCTGGAATTGTTTTAATTTCTGGATAACGACCGTATGGCCGAGATGGAGGTCAGGCGCGGTAGGATCAAGACCAAGCTTGACCCTGAGAGGTTTTTTATGTTCTTTTGATCGGGCCAGTTTTTTTCTCAGTTCAACCTCATTAATCAGGTCAACTGCTCCCCGTTTGATTACCTCCATTTGTCGGTCTATATCCATCCCTGGCTCCATTTTTTAATCTGTTAATTTATTTTTTCCCGGATTCTCTCTATCTTAAGACATTTGCCGGTCATTCTGTCAATGGTAATTGAAACACCCTGAACCTCATTATCATCCTTTCCGACTTCAAACTTTTGAGGCAACTGCGTTATGAACCTTTTCAGGACACTCTCCTTGGCCATACCGATCACAGAATCAACCGGACCTGTCATACCGGCATCAGTCAGGTATCCTGCCCCTCCCGGCAATATCCTCTCATCAGATGTCTGGACATGTGTATGCGTTCCGATGATAGCGGAAACCCTGCCGTCAAGAAACCAGCCCATGGCAATTTTTTCTGATGTTGCCTCAGCATGAAAATCAACAATTATGGGCATTTTATTATCCTTATTAAGAAAATTCTCCATGGCACGGAATGGACAGTCAAGAGCTCCCATAAAGATACGTCCTTCAATATTGACAACACACAGAGACAAACTGTTTTTTTTCAGTATTGTGTACCCTGTTCCCGGTGCGCCCTGCGGATAATTAAGGGGACGCAGTACCCTTTCTTCTCCCATCAAATAACCGGCCATTTCTTTTTTTTTCCACACATGGTTGCCTGTTGTAATGGCGTCAACACCAAGTTCAAGCATCTCCATGGCTGTTGTTGGAGTGATACCGATGCCACCGGCAAGATTTTCACCGTTGATTACGACAAAATCATAGCTGACAGTCTTTATATAATCAGCGACCGCCCTTCTCCCTGGCTTCCCGATAACGTCCCCCAGGAATAAGACCTTCATGCTACTTGGCATATTCAACCGACCTTGTCTCTCTGATTACGACAACTTTTATCTGGCCGGGATAAGACAGATCTGTTTCAATTTTTTTCGCTATATCTTTAGATAATATAATAATATTCTCATCACTTGTTTTTTCACTGTTTACAACGATGCGTATTTCTCTTCCCGCCTGGATGGCATATGATTTTTCCACCCCCTGGAAGCCATTTGCTATGCGTTCCAGTTCATCGAGCCTCTTAATATATGTCTCCAGCATCTCCCTTCTTGCTCCGGGCCTTGCTCCGGAAAGCGCGTCTGCCGCCTGGACAATAACATCGAGCAGACCGGAAACGGGGACATCTTCATGGTGCGCAAGTACGGAATGAACAATTACCTCAGATTCACCGTATTTCTTTGCCAGATCAGCGCCGATCGTGGCGTGAGACCCTTCGACTTCATGATCTACTGCTTTACCGATATCGTGAAGGAGACCGGCCCTTTTCGCTTCTTTCACATTATAACGAAGTTCCGCGGCAATAGCCCCGCAGATAAAGGCAACCTCCAGTGAATGCTGATATATGTTCTGAGCATAACTGCTCCTGAACTTCAGTCTTCCCAGCAGTTTCACCAATTCAGGATGAACATTATGGACACCAAGATCAAAAACAGCCTGTTCCCCGGCATCTTTGATCTTTTCTTCCATCTCCTCGGCAACCTTTGAAACAATCTCTTCAATTCTGGCGGGGTGTATCCTGCCGTCGCCAATGAGTCTTTCAATGGCGATGCGGGCAACCTCCCGCCTGATCGGATTAAAACAGGAGAGGATTACGGCTTCAGGCGTATCATCAATAATAATGTCAACACCGGTTGCCGCCTCAAGGGCGCGGATATTACGTCCTTCACGGCCGATAATCCGCCCTTTCATTTCCTCATTGGGGAGTGCCACGACTGACACGGTATCTTCTCCCACGTAGTCACCGGCATATCGCTGAATTGCAAAAGCAATGATTTCCTTTGCTTTTTTGTCCGCTTTTTCCTTCGCTTCTTCTTCAATCTTTTTAATTATTTTCATTGCTTCATATTTGGCTTCATCTTCCATGGCCTGCATGAGCATCTTCTTTGCTTCTTCGGCTGTCATGTCCGATATCTTTTCAAGACGGGTCTTTGCCTGAGCGATCAATAAGTCATGTTCTCTGATCTTCGTGTCAAACTGGGATTGTCTGGCAGAAACATCTCTCTCTTTTTTTGCCAGTTCCTCTTCCTTTTTTTCGAGAGCATCTATTTTCTTATCAATATTCGATTCTTTCTGCGAAAGGCGTCGTTCCGAGTTCTGCATCTCGAGCCTTCTGGCTTTCATCTCCTGCTCGAGCTCATTTTTTGCCTGAAGGACAATGTCCTTGGCTTGAATCGACGCTTCCCTGGTCATAACATCGGCTTCTTTCTTGGCATCTTCCAGTATCTTTTTGCCTATCTTTTCATACTCACCTATTTTTCTCTTCTGGACAAACCATGAAAGCGCAAAACCGGCGATAACCGCCACGGTAAAGCACAATATCATTATGATTGTTATTACGATTGTATTCAAAGAATACCCCCTAAATCTATGACATTAAGGGGTCAGAATTACAAGAAAAATGAGGAGGAGGGCTTATATCCACTATACATAGATTATTGTATACCTCCAAATAACATAAAATATATATGTTAAACCTCTGTTTTCTTAAACACTGCCCCGCACAATAAAAAACCCCGCAGGTGCCGTGTAAACGGTATGTCTTGAACCTCGATGTTAAGTGGGCGCCATTTTGTCGTATCAGGCTTCTCGCTTAAACGAGCATGCACACCACAACAAGATACAGCTCCCGGCAAAGAGGTGTTGGCTCTAAGCCTACCATTTATCACGTACACTGCAGGGAACATCTATGGCTTCTATATCTTCGAACTTTTTAATAAGTCGAAGCGTTCTGCCTTCAAATTTCTCTGCTTGCTTTTTCATCTCGAGATACTCATCGGTTATCTCCATCATAGCCATAATAACAGCATTCAACGTATTAATAATCCCGTAACGATCAATTGCGTTGGCAATTTTTTCATCTACATACCTGGCATCTCTCTTGATTCTCTCTTCATCCTCTCCAACAAAGCTGAATGGCTGTTTCAGAATCGTTACTTCAACCTTTTTCTCCATTGTTTTTCCTATCCTCTTTAAATTTCAACCTTTTCAACTTTTTCCAGTATCTTTGTTACCTTTTCGATAAGGAGTTCTCGCTCGTTAACCATATCAGCCATTTTCTTCTGCGAGTCCTTATCATTCACCTCTACAGACTGGAGTTTGGCCTTTAGTTTCTCATTTTCCTCTTTCATTGCTTTGTAGTTATTAATGATCCTGTCGATCTTTTCTTCCAGTTCTTCTATACGGTTTTCGCTAATTAGTTCTTTATTAATGCTGAAAATTTCCATATCTTATTAATTATCCTCCTTTTTCTGTTCAAAAGTCAAGTATAAAAGGTATGATTTTATAAAATCATCAATATTTCCATCAAGTACAGCCTCGGCATTATGCTCTTCATGCTTGGTTCTATGGTCCTTAATAAGTTTATAAGGATGAAGCACGTAAGACCGGATCTGACTCCCCCAGGCAATGTCTTTTTTCTCTTTATTGAGCGCATCTAACTTCTCTTCCTGCCTCTTTTTTTCAAGTTCGTATAATCTTGACTTCAAAATTGCCATGGCCATAGCCCTGTTTTTATGCTGTGATCGCTCGTTTTGGCACTGAACAACAATGCCGGTAGGGGTATGGGTGATACGTATCGCCGAATCGGTTTTATTCACGTGCTGTCCTCCCGGTCCGCTGGAACGAAAGGTATCCACGCGTATATCCTCTTCTTTAATCTCAATGGGAATATCTTCCGAAACCTCAGGATACGCGTAGACCGAAGCAAAAGAAGTGTGACGTCTATTATTCGCGTCAAAAGGGGAGACACGGACAAGCCTGTGGATGCCGGCTTCGCATTTCATGTATCCGTACGCGTGTTTCCCGTTCACCATGAAAGTCACGTTCTTAATCCCTGCCTCTTCACCAGGAAGCAGATCCACAATTTGTGTTTCAAATCCTTTTCTTTCCGACCACTTAAGATACATCCTGAGAAGTATTTCTGCCCAATCCTGGGCCTCGGTACCGCCTGCGCCTGAATTGATATACACAATGGCGTTACTATCATCATTTTCACCACTGAACATCTGCTGGATTTCATAATCTCCAAGCGATTCATCAAGCGATTTTACACGAGAAATAAGTTCATTTATGTCATTCAAGTCTTCGGTTTCTTTGACAAAATCACTGAGAATGAGAATCTCCTCAAGTTCTTTCTCTTTTTTTTGCCAGTTTTCTATTTCTCCCTGAATTTTTGATCTTTCTTTAAGAATTTTCTGGGCTTTTTCCTGATCTTCCCAGAAAGTGGCTTGAGAAATCTCGGCGTCTAATTTCTGGAGTTTGTTATTTAGACCCGGAAGGTCAAAGATAACCTCTGAGAGAGTATATCCTTTCCTTTAAATCGTCTATTTTCCCTTTTATTTCATCTATCATAATACTATTCCTTCATATTATAGATATATATTATAACATATATCTATAATTTTCAATATTTTTTAAAACTTCATTTCCAAATTTTAAAGTGCCAACCGGTGTTACATTATTCATCTGTCTCGCCAGATCATAAGTAACAATATCATTCTGAATTGTTCTCTCAACGGCTTTTTCGATGAACGCTGCCGCTAAATCAAACCCCATATAACGGAACATCAAAGCCCCTGAAAGGATAAGGGAAGTCGGATTAACCATGTCTTTGCCTGCATATTTTGGGGCGCTGCCATGAGTCGGCTCGAATATCGCGACATCATCACCTATATTCGCGCCGGGGGCTACCCCGAGGCCACCAATAAGCGCTGCACAGGCATCAGAGAGGTAATCACCGTTCAGGTTAGGACAGAGCAGAATATCATACTCGTCAGGTCTGAGTATTATCTGCATAAACATATTGTCCGCAATCCTGTCATTAAAGATAATTTTCCCCTTATTTTCTTCAAAACTTATTTCATCGGGGTATTCTTTCGCTGTTTCATATGCCCATTCCCGGAAAGCACCTTCGGTATATTTCATGATGTTGCCTTTATGGACAGCGGTGATGGACTTTCTATTGTTCCGTATGGCATAATCAATGACCCATCTCGTAAAACGTGTTGTCCCTCCCCGGCTGATCGGCTTAATTCCAATCCCTGTATCGGAAGCAAGCTGCACATCCATTTTTTCTTTTAAAAAACCGATAAGCTCTTTTGCCTCTTCTGTCCCCTCTTTCCACTCGATTCCTTTATAGATGTCCTCTGTATTTTCTCTGAAAACGATAATATCTATTTTCTCCGGCGCCTTGAGCGGACTCGGCAGGCCTTTGAAATAACGTACAGGCCTCATACAGACATAGAGATCAAAAATCTGCCTGAGATAGACGTTAACGCTCCTGAATCCTCCACCGACAGGAGTAGTGAGAGGGCCTTTTATGGCAATTTTATGTTCCTTAATGGTTTCCAGGGTTTCTTGAGGCAAAAGTTCGTTCCCTTTCTCAAGGGACTTGGTCCCCGCCATAAGGGAGATCCATTCGATCTTTTTCTTTCCCCCTGACCCTTTCAGGAGGGCTTCCTCAAAAATATCCTTCGACGCGTTCCAGATATCTTCTCCTATGCCGTCACCGGCTATATATGGTATCACAACTGTTTCAATCAAATTCTTAATGCTCCGTATTTTTTAATATAGTAATCAAGTCCGCCCTCATTCAGGATTTCTCTCATGATTGTTGGTAACGGAGAAAAATGCTTTTCCTTCCCGGCAGTAGTGTCTGTCAAAATTCCTTCATCAAGTCTGATTTCCAGCAGATTTCCTTCCTGAATATCGGTCGCAGGACAGATGATTGCCGCAAGGCCGACATTTATGGCATTTCTATAAAAAATCCGCGCGAATGATTCCGCCACAATAGCGTCAATGCCAGCCATTTTAATGGTGAGCGGCGCGTGTTCTCTGCTCGAACCAAGACCAAAATTCTTGCCGGCAACAATCACATCACCCTTTGTGACCTTCCCTGAAAAACCGGGCGATATATCATCAAAGACATGCTTTGTCAGTTCTGCCAGATTTGACCTGAGATGGTAAAACCTTCCCGGTATGATATGGTCCGTGGAAATATCGTCTCCGAATTTCCACGCTCTGCCTTTAATGATCATGGAGCATCTCCCTGGGGTCTGTCAGTTGCCCTGTAATAGCACTGGCTGCTGCTGTTGCCGGTGAGGCGAGTATAATCCCGGCTTTCGGGTTTCCCATTCTTCCAAGGAAATTTCTATTCGCCGTAGAAATACAAACATCACCGTCGGCAAGAATACCCTGATGGACTCCTATGCAGGGGCCGCAACCCGGAGACAGAATGACCGCACCCGCTTCGATGAGCACGCTTATCACGCCTTCGCGGACAGCACGGCTGTAAACAGCCTTTGACGCGGGACATACGATGAACCGCACATCCCTGTGCTTCTTCTTACCCTTCACGATCATAGACGCGATACGCAGGTCTTCAAATCGTCCATTCGTGCAAGTCCCGATAAATACCTGATTCACGGGCTTGCCCGCAACACCTTTTTCCTCAACATCCCTCGTATTATCAACAAGGTCAGGCATGCTCACCATCGGCACAAGTTTTTCCGCGTCAATCTCATAAACCTTCTCATATCGGGCATCTTTTTCGGACTTGATTTCCCTGTATGCCATCTTCCGGTTTTTTTTTTCAAGATATAAAGCGGTCATCGCGTCGGAGGGGAAAAGCCCGCATTTTGCGCCTGCTTCTACAGCCATGTTCGATATGGTTAATCTGTCTTCCACATTAAGCCGGCCAACAGTTTCACCGGTAAATTCCATTGCCTTATACGTCGCTCCGTCAGCTCCGATCATTCCGATGATTTTGAGAATCAGGTCTTTGACAAATACCCCCGCAGGGAATTTTCCATTGATGATAAACTGAAAGCTCTCCGGCACCCGCATCCAGGTCTTGCCAAGTCCCATTGCAACAGCAATATCCGTGGAGCCCATACCTGTCGCAAAAGCGGAAAGCCCTCCGCCGGTACACGTATGGGAATCCGCCCCGACAAGGACCTCCCCGGGTTGAAGAACAGATTCCGCCATGACCTGATGACAAATCCCCTCCCCTATATCACTAATCTGCGCCCCGTAATTCCTGACGAATTCCCGGATAATCGCATGATCATTGGAAAGCTCCATTCTGGGACTTGGTGATCCGTGATCAATAAAAAAAGTCACCCTCGTGCCGTCAAAAAGTTTGTCGAATTTCATGTCCTTGAACTTCTTTATAGCGAGAGGCGCTGTGCCATCCTGGAGGAGAACCCTGTCCACATTGACAATGGCATACTGTCCTTGCGATAAATCCGACTGCGTATTAATACTCAGTATTTTTTCAGCTAATGTCTTACCCATATATCTATTCCACTTCCGCTTTCGTGAGATCTTCAAAACGTATATCAAAACCGAGAACACCCACGATTTCTCCGACTTCGTCCCTTATGGGACCGGAGACTGTCACGCACAGCGCGCCGGTGATCCTTGAAGAATATATATCGGTAACTTCAATTTTTCCGGTCTTCATCGGGTGTATAAACCAGTCTCTGTCTGAAAAATCCTCATGGAGACCGATTTTATGGTACTTTGCCCTGTCTGCCGCCTGTGTGATATTTCTCGTTGTTTTTATGCCGTCACTGTTAACGATATAGGCAAACTGGATAAAAGGGAAATCCCGCACGACATTTTTCAGGACCAGTTCCTGTTTTTCCGGTTCCATACTCTTGATAGAGGGATCTTCAATATAACGCTCAATGAGGTGGGCGGCCATTTCGTATGCCCTGTTCTTCAGAATAGCAAATTCGGATACAAAAATACCCGGTATGTGGAGTCTGGCCTGATGTTCAATCTCTTCTTCGGATATCGAGGTCACCCGGCCTTCATCATACTGTTTTGTAATCCATTTGTTGATTCTCGCGATGCCCGGATCTGTCTTTTCCACCCTGTCTTTGCCGACAAGTGCGAAATGAGAATTAATCCAGTGCGCGATACCTGCAAGACCCGATTTATCTGTTATATTAACGGCGATAGGCCTGTTCAAAATTTTATTTGTATCAAAAGATGAATAAATTTCTTCATTCTTGATAATACCGTCAATATGAACTCCCGCAGAGGTAGCGTTGAAATCAAGACCAATCAAAGGCTGGTTTTTGGGTATGTGATGGTGCAGTTCTTTTTCAAAATAGTTCCTGATCTCGGTAATCACTGTCGTATCTATTCCAGCGTCTTCCCCCATAAGGGCAATATATTCCATGATAAGGCTTTCTATGGGCGCGTTTCCGGTCCTCTCTCCGATACCGAGCAATGTGCCGTTTACAAAGGCGCAGCCATAAAGCCAGGCGCTGACGCTGTTAATAATCACCTTATAAAAATCGTTGTGTCCATGCCATTCAAGATATTCCGAAGGCACACCGGCGTCATCGATCATGGCGCGAATAATCTTTCCTATTGATCTCGGAAGCGCCGACCCCGGATAGGTGATACCGAGGCCCAGAGTATCGCAGAGCCTTATCTTCACAGGAATTTTTGCCTGTTCGGACATATTCATGAGCGCCTGTGCGAAAGGGACGCAAAATCCATAAATATCAGCCCGCGTGATGTCCTCAAAATGGCATCTCGGGATAACCCCGTGCGCAAGCGTGCTTTCCACAATCTTCAGGTAGTCATTAAAAGCCTGTGACCGGTTCTTGCCCAGCTTCATGAAGATGTGATAATCGGAAACACTCGTGAGAATACCTGTTTCCCTGAGGCCCATATCTTTCACAAGCTGCAGGTCGTTTTTATTGGCCCTGATCCAACCTGTTATTTCCGGATAGCGATATCCTTTCTCAATGCACCTCCTGACAGCCTCTTTGTCCTTGTCGGTATAGAGAAAGAACTCTGCCTGTTTGATTATCCCGTTCGGCCCGGAAAGACGGTGCATAAAATCAAAAAGGCTCTCTATCTGCCCCACGGTAAAGGGCGGTCTTGACTGTTGTCCGTCCCTGAAGGTCGTGTCGGTGATATAGATATCTTCAGGAGGATCGATAAGCTCTATTTTATGATCAAATTTGACCTTGCATATTTCATTATAAGGAAAAATATCTTTGTAAAGTTCGGGCTTTTCAACGTCAATAAGGGGGTATTTGGCGTTTTTTACAACATTTTTAAAGATAAAACCCTTGCCTTTTTCTTTCTTTTTCAAGGTAGCCTCCCGCGCCTGAGTCAGCGATTTTCACTGCTCGTTTTAATTTTCAGTTCGTTGAGCTGTCTCTGTCCGATCTTCGAGGGAGCGCCTGTCAGAGGACAGGTGCCTTTCTGTGTTTTCGGAAACGGGATCACATCGCGTATGCTGTCAAGACCGAGAAACATCATGAGGAGTCTGTCAAAACCAAAGGCAATACCGCCATGTGGCGGCGCGCCCATTTCCAGCGCTTCCAGGAGAAAACCGAACTTCTCCTGTGCTTCTTCTTCTTTAATATTGAGAAGCCTGAACATCTCCATCTGTTCATCCATTCTATGGTTCCTGATACTGCCGCCGCCGATCTCCACACCGTTTAACACCATATCGTAGGCGTTGGCGAGGATGGACTCGTAATCGCCCTGAAAATCCCGAACGCTTTCTTTCGGAGACGTGAAGGGATGGTGTCTTGCCACATATCGTTTATCTTCCTCACTATACTCAAGAAGAGGAAAATCAATGACCCAGAGAAATTTATCAATGCTTTTATCGATGAGACCGTATTTTTCTCCTATATAGAGTCTGAACCTACCCATCATATCGTTTACTTTGTTTCGTTTATCAGCCATGATAAANTCAAAAAGAGGAAGATCGAAACGAAGGTCCGGCTTATCAGTACCATAACGTTCCATCGCCTCATTGTAGCTTATCCGCGGAAACGGCATCTCCTGTGGCTTCTTACCCTTCAATGCCTCATAAAGGGCAATAACGAGCCCCTCACTGAGTTTCATAACATCTTCACGATTCACAAAACTCATCTCAATATCAATCTGGGTAAACTCCGGCTGACGGTCTGCCCGCAGGTCTTCATCCCTGAAACAACGGGCAATCTGAAAATAGCGCTCAAAACCGCCCATCATCAAAATCTGTTTATAGAGCTGCGGTGATTGCGGGAGGGCGTAGAACATTCCCGTATTAAGCCTGCTGGGCACAATAAAATCCCGTGCTCCTTCAGGTGTGCTTTTTGTAAGAAAGGGCGTTTCAAATTCATAAAAGCCTTCAGCCGTGAGGTAGTCTCTGGTAATTTTGTACGCCCTGCTCCTTTCGATAAAAACCTTTTTGACTTCAGGCCTCCTCATGTCGAGATACCGGTATTTGAGCCTTGTTGTCTCATTGACATCTTCTTCGTCAATCTGAAACGGCAGAGGCTTGCAGGTATTGAGCACCTCAAAAGACTCGGCGCATACTTCGATATCGCCTGTAGGCATTTCAGGGTTGATTGTTTCTGGTGTCCTTTTCTGCACTTTTCCGATGACCCTGAGGACAAACTCCTGTCTGATACTGCCCGCCAGTTCGTGTGCTGATTTTGATATCTCAGGTGAAAAAACAATCTGCACGATACCCGTCACGTCACGGAGGTCTGTAAATACGAGTCCACCGTGATCTCTGTAACGGAAAACCCAACCTGTGAGTGTCAGTTCTTTGCCGATATCATCTTTTGTTACGAATCCACAATATCTATTTCTCACTGTTTTCCCCTTTAAAAAAGTCTTTTATTATATATGTTTGCGCCCTTCAAGTCAAGGTCTGCGAGTCAGTCATGTAAGACAACCGAAGCCGAATGATGATGCTTCATGGGCCTCACACTTTCAAGGCTTGTATAATGATTTATGACTGTGTCCGGGGATAATTATTTTTTTGGAAAGTTAAATAAACGTCAGCAAAGGTTATCTGTCAAAAGTTATTTATATAATTATAGACGTCCCTCTTTTCTCCTCTCTCGCTTAATCTTTTCAATAAAACTTTTTACAGACCAAGTACCTTCCTCCCCCTTAATATTGTATATCTTTATTTCGTCTCCCTTAATTTTTATTCAACCGGCATACCCTTGGACAACTGTATAGTAATTAGCATTATTCTCTTCTTTTAAAAATAGAATATATTGTACACCAAGTTGAAATGCAGCAGAATCGGCAAAAAAAGGATAATATTCAACAGTAATCTGCCTATAATCATAATTTCCCTTGATAATTTGATCAATCTTAATTTTTGCTTTACCCGAACGATAATGGGGCACATTCCCAACTTCCTGAAGATCGATTACTTTTCCAATTACAATAACTGACGACATATGTATCATTGCACTCAAATCATATTCAACCAATTTCCCTACGCAAAAAGAATTCATTACAGTTAAAAAATATCACGGTGATAGATAGTACAATAATGATATATCTCATAGGAATAGGGACTTAGGGACGCTCATAAATATATATGTATCTTTCTTCATAGCTCAGAAACATATGAAATAATTCCCCCCGGAATAATCTA
>JAEAME010002090.1_pt1 | contig 12294 bp, 16 predicted proteins | sample 8958731 | NCBI WGS metagenome assembly JAEAME01 (sample SAMN16933194, study PRJNA681113) | bioreactor sludge metagenome | isolation source: anerobic bioreactor sludge (Control) | place: India:Bengaluru | collected 2018-10-24 | reverse complement strand
TCCATGTGCAATGGTAGATTAATCTATAAAACTTATAAAAAAAAGTCAAATATTAACGCTAACAATCATAACCGAGCGGCAGCAAGATTATCCCCATAATAATTATTGAAAAAAGTCAGATATTGGCATATAAAAACCGTGAATGGATAACAAGCCCTATATTTCAGTTCTTATTCCCCTTCTTAATGAACAAGATTCCCTTACCGAGCTTCAGCAGAGGCTTCATGATGCCCTTGAGGGAATTGGCAAGCCTTATGAGATCCTCTACATTAATGACGGAAGCACAGATAACACGCAGAGGATTCTTGAGGACTTTCATGAACGCTTCCCGACCGTCAAAGTGATTGAGTTCAACAAAAACTATGGACAGCACATGGCTCTTTTTGCAGGTTTTCAGGGCTGCCAGGGAGATATTATCATTACTATAGACGGTGACCTCCAGAACCCTCCCGAAGAGATTCCGAAGCTTGTCAGTAAGATGGAAGAAGGATATGAGGTTGTAGCAACATATAGAAAGAATCGCCACGACTCCCTCTTCCGGAGATTCGCATCAAACATCGTCAACAAGATAACATCGAGGCTCGTGGGTGTTAAACTGAAAGACTATGGGTGCATGCTCCGTGCGTATTCGCGTCCCGTCATCGACCACATTAACATGTGCACAGAATCATCGAGCTTTATTCCCGCCCTTGCAAACACTTTTGCTCGAAAGATCGTTGAGATTGAGGTAGCCCATGAAGAGAGAAAGAAGGGCCAGTCGAAATACAGTATTTTTCGTTTGCTCCGCCTCAACTTTGATCTCATGACAAGCTTTTCCCTTCTTCCTATTCAGTTCATCGGCGTCTTGGGTAGTATCATAGCCGCTTTAGGCCTTCTCTTCGCTATCTTCCTTTTTATCCGAAGGCTGGTCGTGGGCCCGGAGTCAGAGGGGGCCTTTACCCTTTTCGGAATCCTCTTCTTCTTTATAGGGATTCAAATCTTCGCTCTTGGCGTAATTGGTGAGTATATAGGGAGGATATACCAGGAAGTCCGGAAAAGACCACGGTTTATCATTAAGAAGGAACTATTTTGAGGGCGGTTGTTTTTGCCTATCACGAGATTGGGTATGTCTGTCTCGAAGAACTAATTGGCTTTGGTACGGATATAGTCTGCCTGTTCACACACGATGATGACCCGAACGAAGAGGTATGGTTCAGAAAGCCTGCTGAGTTCGCCGAGCAAAAAGGCATCCCAATTTATACCCCGGACAACCTGAAGAAACCTTCATGGATGGCAATGATTTCAGATATGAAACCGGATGTCATTTTTTCCTTTTACTACCGGAACTTGATACCCGTAGAAATCCTCTCAATCCCATCAATTGGCGCCTTCAATCTCCACGGATCCCTGCTCCCAAAATTCAGGGGGAGATGTCCGGTCAACTGGGTGTTGATTGAAGGTGAAAAAAGAACAGGTATTACCCTTCATTCTATGGTGGAAAAACCTGATGCCGGTGATATCATCGCTCAACGGCCCGTGGATATCTCATTTGATGATACTGCCTATACATTGTTCATGAAAATGGCGGGCGAAGCAAGGATACTTATGAAGGAAATCCTGCCACATATAGAGAATGGGTCTTTCGCCGGTAAGCCGCAGGCTGACCTGGGACAATCATCCTATTTTGGCGGAAGAAAGCCTGAAGATGGTTTCATTTCGTGGCAAAAGGATGCGATCTCAATTTACAATCTGACTCGGGCGGTCACCCATCCGTATCCGGGTGCGTTTACTTTTCTTGACGGAAAAAAATTCTTTGTTTGGAAGGCCTACCCGTTGCAAGAACACGTAAACGCCCTTCCCGGTTCTGTTGTTTCGACAAAACCACTCATTGTTAATACAGGCAAGGGGACCCTTAAACTCCTAACGGTACAACTGGAGGGTGAGGACGAAATAGGCGGCGAAGTTTTTGCCGCAAACCATATCATAGAAAATAAAATCCTTGGAGGGAACACGTGAAGTTACTGGTGCTCGGCGTGAACGGATTCATAGGAAATAGCCTCGTAGCAAAGATTCTGAACGATACAGACTGGGAAGTATACGGCATGGATATCAGAAACGATAAGCTTGATGCATGCCTTGGAAATAATCGTTTCCACTATGTAGAAGGGGACATCGGTATCAACAAGGAATGGATTGAATACCACGTGAAGAAGTGTGATGTTGTCATGCCTCTTGTTGCTATTGCAACGCCCGCCACCTATGTAAGAGAACCATTGAAGGTGTTTGAACTCGACTTTGAAGAGAACCTGGCCATCGTTCGCCTCTGCGTAAAATATAACAAAAGGCTTCTCTTTCCCTCTACGTCTGAGGTTTACGGCATGTGCACCGATAAGGAGTTCGACGAAGACGAAAGTCCTCTGGTTCTCGGTCCGATTAAAATGCAACGTTGGATCTACAGCGCTTCAAAACAACTCCTCGATCGGGTCATCTGGGCCTATGGATTTGAACGGGGCCTCAAGTTCACGTGCTTCAGGCCCTTCAACTGGATTGGCCCGAAGCTTGACGAATTGACATCCGACCCGGAAAAAGAAGGCAGTTCCCGTGTGGTAACACAGTTTATTAGCAGCCTCATTAAAGGAGAACCTATCCGTCTTGTTGACGGAGGGCTTCAGCGCCGTTGCTTCACCTATATTGATGATGGCATTGAATGCCTCGTCAGGATCATTGAAAACAAGGACAATAAGTTCAACGGTGAAATCTTCAATATTGGTAACCCGAACAACGAAGCCACCGTAAAAGAACTTGCCCACAAATTAAAAGATATTTTTGTAAGTCATCCTTCAACAAAACACTACAAACAACATTCTGAAATTATTGAGGTGTTTTCAAAAGACTTCTATGGAGAGGGTTATCAGGATATTGATTTTCGGGTACCTTCAATCAGAAAAGCCCGGACACTCATTGGCTGGGAGCCAAAAGTCAACCTGGACACTGCTCTCAGGAAGACCCTTGAATACTATCTTGATACAAACGTCAAGGCAGGATGCTGAGAGACAGTTTACAGCTGTAAGCTGATAGCTCATAGCCAAACTGCAGTTATCGGTAAACGGTAATCGGTAATCATTGAAAATCTGTCACGCGTTACAGCATCTAAGCTCTCTGCCCTCTGCGGCTTGTCACGGCGCCAGCTGAACCTGGTCGCCAAATCTTTCCTTCAGCGCCGCAGATAATGCCTCGGCAGCACTTTCGTCTTCAAATTCCACCATCAGTTCTCCACCATCGCCGACAACGAGGCGGCCGTTCTTCTTCACAACCTCTGCAACCTCAGTTGGTTCTACGGTCCACCATCCCCTCGTTCTTTTGAGCAACTCCTCGCCTTTGAGGGGTTGAGGGGTTACAAGATCTATTGAACGAAACCATGCATCCCATCCAATCTGCGCCGGGGCACGCAGGACGGGAGACACCGGGTCGTGGTATATCCGACATCGACCAAAAAGGCGTAAACGGATCATTTGAATACCTCAGCGACAACATCATTGATCTTAGCGTTTGAAGGAAGCAACTCGCCGGGAACACTGATACGGTTTCCGGAAAGAATCCTTGCCAGGCAAAGAACGTAGAGGTCTCCAATTTCATCCTCGGTTTCTACAACTCCTTTTCTACTGGCAAGCATCCAGGCCTTCTCGAAATGCTTCAGCGTTGCCTCCCGAACCCTTTTCAGCCTGTAATCGGTCTGCACAACTCCGATTCGCTCTAATAGCTCGCTTTGCTTCTGTTCCATTCGAGCAAAAACCCGCCTTAAGTATCTGACCTGCGGATCCCTGCCAAATTGATCTTCCATCAGTCCTCTCGGACCCCGCATAGCGCAGAAAGCATAGCGCACGGAGTGTGGTTCCTTTTTCATGTATGTTATCAGCCAAACCTTCCTCTGTCAATAATTACAGACCTGGAAAACTTTTTTTGATGTGACAATATCCCCTTTACACAAAACCAGACATTGGGTATATTTAAATCCATGAAAAAATCAATTGATATCTCTCTCGCCACAGCAGTCATCATCTTGTTACTTATAGTCTCCTTCTCCTTAACTCCCTGTTCTCTTTACGCAAACGGTGTGCTTCTTCCCTCTTATGGCCAGGGCAAGATTGCAGTCAGAGTCTATACAGATTATTTCTGCGGTCCGTGTCGTGCCGGCGAGCCGAGAATCGAGGCCCTCCTTTCGGAACTGGTTAAGGCAAATAAAATTAAACTTATGTTTGTTGATACCCCTGCTCATCGCGAAACAGTTCTTTATGCACAATATTTTCTCTACATACTCAACAACAAAAAAGACTTCGATCACATCCTCACAGCAAGAAGAGCACTTTTCGATTCAGCAAGTAACAAGATTGTTACCAAGGAAAGGCTCGAGGAATTCCTTGCCCAGAAGGGTATCGGATTTCGGACATTTGATGCCAAATCTACGTTGACTGCTATGAATCAATTCATTAAAGACGATAAAATAAGAGCAACCCCCACCGTCGTTATCGATAATGGAAAGCAAAAGGAGCAGTTCAGCGGCGCAGACGCTATCGTTAAGGCCCTTGAACTGCTGAAATAGCTAGTAGCTATTTTGGTTGATTTCATCTACTTTTTCGAACTCTCCTTCATGTCTTCCCAATCCTCTTCAGCCTCTTCTTCCATCTCGATCAATCTGGTGTAATAGTCCGGAATTTCTTCCAGGTGATCCATTGTTATCTCCAATGCAATCATCTTATTTGTGGTATGCTCCTGCTCAATCTTAATCCCCATGAGAATCTGCTTCAAATCGTATTTTGTGATATCTTTTCCGTCAGCTCTTCCGCCTTTTAGCTGATCCTTAAACTCTTTAATATCGATACCGTAATCCTTCTTGATAGCGGTCCGATATGTTTCAAGCTTAATTGCCTTGCTGGTTGCCTGAGCGCTTGCCATAGCAGGCCCAAGTAATATACCCAAAGCAATCCATAAACCACATACCAATATCATATGCCTGTTAAACTTAACTTCTTGCATACATGCACCCTCCTATTGAATTTTGTTCACCTATGCGTATATTAGAGTATAATTCAAGGTATTGCTTTTTCAAGACAGAAAAAATGAAATTAACGGCCATGCAACTTTGGAGGGTATCATGGAACTTTCCGATGAAACAAAAAAAGAGCTTCTCTTGTCCTCAAAAATTATCGCTGTTGTTGGTCTTTCACCAAAGGCTGACAAACCAAGCAATCGTGTCGCACAGTATCTGATAGAACACGGCTATAGGGTAATCCCTGTTAATCCGAAGTATAAGGAGATCCTCGGAGAAAAATCATACAAGTCTTTATCGGAAATACCGGACAGAATTGATGTTGTGGACATTTTTATGCGTCCGGAAAACGTCGTTCCCATTGTGGAGGAAGCCGTCAAATTAAAACCAAAGGCAATATGGCTTCAGCTTGACATAATCAACGATGAGGCAAAGGCAATTGCCGAGAAAAACGGAATAGATTTTGTTCAGAACCTGTGCATCAAAGTGGAGCACGGACGGTTATCTAAAAAATAAGACGGGCAGAGTGGCAGTAGCTAAAATAACTGGAAGAAGATCAGTTCGACTTCCCTTCTCTGGACTTTTGGCGGGCCTCCACGACACAGCTCACCCCTTTTCCTTCAAAGCCAGGTTTGAAACACCCGCTGTCTGAAACGCACAAAGCCGGCCTCCTGTCCCCTGACTTCCAGCGATTTACAAGACCAGGCTCTCTGATAAATGGCCTGCACATGGCGATGTAATCTACCACACCATCTGTAACCAGTTTTTCTGCCGTCTCAATGGTTCGCAGACCGCCCACAAGCATGAGGGGGGCTTTAACTGTCTTCTTGTATCTTCTTGCAGCAGGCTCGTAGTAAGCTTCTGGCTTTCCTGGACCAGGCTTTCCCTGACGCGACGGAGAGTTTTTTCCTGAAAGGAAAGTTCCACCGCTCATCTCAATGCCTTCAATACCGGCTAGTTCCAGCATCTCACAGGCTTTGATCATGTCGTCAACCGTCAGCCCGTTCGGCAAAAAATCCTCAGAGTTAAGCTTAATAAAAATCGGGAAATCCTGTCCGACTTTTTTTCGTATAGCTTTAAGAACATCTACAGCAAATCGTGCCCTGTTTTCGATACTGCCCCCATACTCATCCTTTCTTTTATTAAAAAAGGGTGAAAGAAACTGGCTGACGAGATATCCATGAGCCCCGTGAATCTGTACCGCATCAAAGCCAGCGGTTCGTGCTCGCTGTGCAACAGCAGCAAACGCCCGGGCAACCTGCACAATATCCTTTTTGGTCATTTCGCGCCCAACCTGTTTGCCCTCTATGTCTGCAATTGATGGGCCTATTGGTTCGAGCCCGCTCAATCGCGTCGCTGCCTTGGATCCTGCATGGGCAAGTTGCATGGCAATCTTTCCTCCGCTGTCGTGAACCGCCTTTACCATCTCGGCAAGGCCAGGGACAAGTTCGTTCGAATATGCTCCAAGCTGCCATGACCCTGCCTGTCCTTCTCTGCTTACATATGCATGACCGGAAATAATCAACCCTACCCCACCCTGGGCAAGCTTTACCGCAACATCAATAAGTCTCGGAGTAACGGAACCGTCATCAGCTGCCAAACCCTCCCACGTTGCCGAACGTATAAATCGGTTTGGCAAAGTTAGACTTTTTATGGTTGTTGTTTCAAACAGGTGCGGCATACACAATCTCCTTTTCTCGGTCAGACTTCCCTCTCATTCTAACACGTATCAAGGTCGCTTGCACACCAATGATTTTGAAAACGTTTGGCTTTCTTTCGTCTCTCATCCCAGTCCCACTTCAGCGGGACAATCTTCGCTCATCCCTCGGATATTTTCCCCCTTCCCTTTTTTCTGCTCTCTGAATATACTATATACTATAAAGTATTCTTTACGAATGGAGGACAAAAGACCATGCCAATGTATGAGTACGAATGCAGAAAATGCAAGGAAAAATTTGAGGTGCTGCAGAAGGTTGGAGAGGACAACGAAGGACTGTGTTGTCCAAAATGCAATGCCGATAAACCCGAAAAACTGTTCTCTGCATTTTGTTCAGGAAGCTCCAAAGGTGCATCGTTAGGTGGCTCTGCGCATTCGGCGCCAGGACACAGCTGAAGTCACTGTTAATGGAGTCGTGAACTCCTGGATATATGAATATTCAGATTTTTGGCACCCTTAAATGCCAGGAAACCAGAAAAGCCCAGAGGTATTTCAAGGAGAGGGGTGTACCCTTTCAGTTCAGAAATCTGTCAGAAAAAGGGTTGAGCAAGGGAGAGTTGAATTCTGTTAAAGCAACTGTGGGCATAGACAACCTCGTTGATAAGGCAGGCAAGGAATATGTACGGCTGAATCTAAGATACATGACCCATGACATCGAGGAAGAAATGCTACAACACCCTCTCCTCCTTAACACTCCCATTGTAAGAAACGGCAGCAAGGCAACGGTCGGTTATAAACCGGACATCTGGAAGGAATGGATGAGTCATCCAGAGGGAAAATGAATCGTTATAACCCGTTAGGCTGCCGTTAAGTTGAGGAACATCTTTGATATACTTGCACACCAATTCAGAATAAGAAAGGTGGATTCTATGTCATGCAAAACATTGAAGCGTATACTTATTATTTCGATGATCATGTTGTCATGGGCATGCTCACTCCCCGTAGTGAGGACTGAAGACATTCCTGACTCACATATCCCGCTCAACACCGGGGTAAAAGATGCATCCTTCCTGACGAACATGGAGAAAGAGATCATTGTAGAATTGAATGCTATCAGGACAAACCCCAAGCAATACGCGCAGTTCCTTAAAAGTTTGAGAGGAAGTCCTCAGTGGAGTGAAGGCCTGGAGGAGACAATACTTCTTGTTGAAAAAAAGGAACCCATGCCGGCCTTCAGGGCATCGAAAGGATTGAGCCTGGCAGCCCGTGACTTAGTGTATGACCGTGGGCCAAAGGGCCTCACCGGTCATACGGGTAAGGATGGAAAGACCATGTTCGAGCGAATGAACTGCTGCGGGCAACTGGAAGGCAGGTTTGGTGAATATCTTGGATACGGGTATCTGGAAGGCGCAGCCCTCGTGGCAAAAATGGTTATCGATGAGGGTGGTTCCAACAAAGAAAACCAGAAATATATCTTTGAAAAAGACTTTTTCGTCGTCGGTGTCTCATGCGGCCCCCATAAATCATACAGGACTATGTGTGTCGTTGATTTCGCGAGTTCATATAAGGAATAGCCAACCCACTCGCTAAAATTGCTTTATTTAAAAATACGTTATGAATCAATACAACATTTTTGCAATGACGTTCTTCTGTATCTTGTTGGTACCCTCATATATTGATGTTATCCGAATGTCCCTGAGTGCCCCCTCAAGCCCCTGGTCGCGCATGTATCCATAACCGCCAAAAACATCAATACACCTGTTCAATACCGCTATCGCACTCTCAGGTATTGTAAGCTTTACCATGGAGGCGTATTTATTCGATTCCGGGTCCTTCCTGTCATAGAGCCAGGCTGCTTTGTACAGAAGGTTCCGGCATTTTTCTATTTCTACGTACATGTCCACCAGGTCATGCTCGATTGATTGGAACTTTATTATGGGGCTTCCGAATTGCTTTCTTTTCTTTGCGTAATCTACTGCCCTCTCATAGCCGTAAAGCATACCGCCGAATGCCTGCCCTGCAATCACTATCCTGCTCAGTTCGAAGCCGGCAAGTGCGGTTTTTTTGCCTTTGCCCCTCTGACCGAGCACACACTCCTTTGGTATGTGAAAATCACTCAAGACAAGCTCTCCTGAAATGGTTGTGTTGATCCCCATCTTCCGGCCAAGGTCATTTATTTCAAAACGCTTGGGGCCATTGTCGTCGATTATCGTTTTGTCGAAAAGCAAAGCCGTGAAGCTGTTTCCATCCATAGCCAACAGCGTGTAGAAATCTGCGTACCCCGCATTTGTTGTGAAAATCTTTGAGCCGTTCGCAACAAAATAATCACCTTTTTCCTCTATCCGCGTTTTTAAGATCCCAATATCGCTGCCGGCATCCGGCTCCGTAACGCTAAAGGCGGCTATGTATTTGCCTTCTATGAGGGGGCTGATATACTTGTCTCTTTGTTCTTTTGTTCCGGAAATGTCGGCAACGAAGCTTGGTATGTAAGCAAGGCTCATGGCCATTCCCATGCCAGGCAGATTTCGGCACATTTCTGTAACGGCTATTACATGGCCAAGCGCTCCATATCCTGCGCCACCCACGTCCTCAGAAAATCCCACACCGATAAAACCAAGCTCACCTATTTTTTGAAGAAGCTCTCTCGGATAGCTGTGCTCATCCTCACATCTTTGGAGGTATTCCTGGTCAAACTCTTTTTCGCAGAATTCTCCTACCGCCCTTTCTATGTCTTTCAGGTCATTGTTAATGTATAAGTCCATGGTCAAAGCTCTCTTGAAGGTTGTATTAAATCAAACCGCTATTGCTGAACAGTTCATATTAACAATATCAGTCTATCTTTTCTATCAAATTTTTAATTTCGTTCCAAGAAGCAATCAAGTTTTCAAGCGTGAAACACTGTTACCGAGGCTCACTCCATTCACCGGTTTTATTCCGTTGATGATGTCTTAGAACTGCCATTCTTAGATTTCTTGACTTTCAATTCCTACAATGATTTAACTTTACAACTTTTCATGCGTTTTCCGGACGACAGCTACGGCACGGGCTCACTTCAATGCCGCCTTTGGAAAAGTTTTTCATACAGGGTGGTATGTATTATAATAAACGCTGCTCAGGGAGGGCGTTTTTCTATAAATTCTGGAAAAGTACAGAACGAATAAGAACAAATCCACGGGGGGGCAATACCTATGTTGCTGGAGAGAAAAAGGAGTAAATCAGAACTACTAACCGAGCTTGCATCGCTGCGCCTGAAAGTCGCCGATCTCGAACATTTCAAGCTGCAACACCAGCAGACCATCCAGGATCTGGCAGGGACGAAGAAAGATTATAGGTCAATTTTTCATTCAGTGCCCGCCAGGGTCATATATCTCAATCCTGAAGGGAAAATCCTTCGGATAAACAAAGTTGACACCCCTATCCTGGGCTTGTCTCCCAAAGAGTTGATCGGCAAGTCCATCTACGACTTTTTCCTCCAGGAACAGGCAGCCCACCGTATAGCTGAGAATAAAGAGATTGTCCGCTCCGGGAAAGAAAAGATTGGTATTATCGAACAGATTAACGATACCAATAATAAAACAAGGTGGGTTCGGGTAGACAAGATCCCTCACCGGGATATGGATGGAAACATCATAGGCATTGTAGCCTTTGCAGTGGATATCACAGACCAGAAGAAGATCGAGGATACCCTTCAGGAGACCGAGGAAAGGTTCCGGCATTTTATGGAACACGTTCCCATCTATGTCTTTTTCAAAGATGATAAGATCAGATCCATTCATCTGAGCAGAAACTACGAAAAGATGCTGGGAAGGCCAGTAGAGGATCTTATCGGCAAAACCATGGATGATCTTTTTCCTTCCGATCTTGCCAAGAGTATGATCGAGGATGATAAAAGGGTTCTCCGTGAAGGAAAGCCTATAGAGGTAGAAGAGGAATTCAATGGACGATTCTACACCACCACGAAGTTCCCGCTCGTCCGGGAGGGAAAACCCCCTCTTCTGGCAGGCTTTACCATGGATATTACCGACCGGAAACTATCCGAAGTGGCAATGCAGGAAAATATTCGAAAACTTCGGCAACTTCTCAGCAGCACCATCCAGGTTATCTCTTCGATGATTAGAGCAAAAGCCCCCTTCACCGCAGATCATCAGATAAGGGTTGCCGACCTTGCCCGAACCATTGCTAAAGAAATGGGCCTCTCTTCTGACGAAATCGAAAGCGTCAGGGTAGCAGGTTCTCTCCACGACCTGGGGATGATCGGAATTCCCGGGGAGATATTGAGCACACCCCGCAGACTCAATAATTATGAATTTGAACTCGTCAAGACCCATCCTGCCATGGCCTATGATATCCTGAAGGATGTTGACTTCCCCTGGCCAATAGCCAATATCATCGTCCAACATCATGAACGCCTTGATGGTTCAGGTTATCCTTACAGCTTAAAGGGAGAGGCAATAGTTCAGGAAGCGTGTATTCTCGCTGTGGCAGACGTAGTCGAGTCTATTGTTTCCCATCGTCCTTACCGTCCTGCCAGGACAATCGACGAAGCCCTTGAAATCATAGAAGCCGGCAGGGGAAAGCTCTATGATCCCGCTGTGGTGGACAAATGTGTGTTGCTGTTCAGGGAAAAGGGATACCACTTCAAAGAGGCTTGATACTTGAGGAGTATTGACTGGATCGGTTTTGTCATTGCCTCAATAGCAGTAGCGCTTGCACCGGAGCCCGGGTCTTTATTTTTAGCGAAAACATCAGCAGCTTCAGGTTTACGGCCTGCATATGCCGCCATGCTTGGGATCATGGCCGGCGACACGTGCCTGATCGTTCTATCGGTACTCGGTCTATCGGCTCTTTTTCATGCATATCCTTCCCTGTTTTTTATCCTGAAGCTGTTGGGGGCAGGCTACCTGGTGTTTCTCGGTATCAGAATCATTACCGGAAAAGCAAGGCTCGAGTCACCCCGTCCGCGCGATCGTGAACATTCATTCGTACGATTGTTGCCGGATTGAACATCTTTCTGATATCACCCATAGGCCACCCTTTGATAACTCGATTGCCTAATTGTATTGGGTGGTCCTGGTTTTGACAACTGATTGCATAAGTGAGTCATTACCCTCGCAAATCCTTGTCTTGGTTTCTTCCCCTGCCTTGTGTTAAGATGAGATGCAATACAAAACGAAGTGGAGGAGGCACAAGAAGATGGCGTTAAAAACGAAAGTCTACGTGGAGAGGATGCTTGATCGTGGACCGGAATATGGGTTTCTTGAGGTACAGGTAAACTTTGAGGAGGAACCATCGGCTGCGAAAGGCGCAAGCTTTGCATTTGTGGTTGTTTCGTTGGCTAAGACAGAAGTGGGAAGTATGTCGCTCGACGATATTAGAGCCCTAGCCCTGTCTAAAGCCCTCTCGTTCATGAAAGACTGCACAAAAGGCTCTGATTCCAACTAATGCACCTTTTATAAAGAAAAACCTTATATAATATTCAAGCAGTTGTTTAGTTTTTTTGATACGGTACCCTGGTCTTCCATTGTTCTCATAGACCATCGCTCCGATTGGATTGAAATGAATTCGGGTGATGGAACGGGCAATAGGGCCAGCAAGATATCCGTATTCCTCG
>JAEAME010002088.1_pt1 | contig 12301 bp, 8 predicted proteins | sample 8958731 | NCBI WGS metagenome assembly JAEAME01 (sample SAMN16933194, study PRJNA681113) | bioreactor sludge metagenome | isolation source: anerobic bioreactor sludge (Control) | place: India:Bengaluru | collected 2018-10-24 | reverse complement strand
AAAATGTATGAAGCAAAGCGGATTATACTTAAGGAAGACATGAACATTACACAGATATCCGAAAAACTGATGTTTTCCGATATGCATTATTTTTCCGCAGTGTTTAAAAAATACACGCAGATGACACCGACACAGTATAAAAAATCATGTAAGTTTGATTGAAGGTCGTTATTATTATTTTAACAAACCATTCTTCTGCTGAAGAATCAGGAAAATAATTTAAGGAGAACGAATGCCATGAATCAGAAAATTGTACGTTTTGCCGTTATAGGCCTGGGCATTGGAAGTGTTCATATCGAGGAAATGAAAAAAGTGCCCCAGGCACGTCTTTGCGCAATATGCGATATCGATGAGCCATTCGCGGCAGAATGCGCCAAAAAGTTTGGTTTGAATAAGTATTACACCGATTATCGTGAAATGTTTAAGGACGGCGGCTTTGACTGCGTGATAGTAGGGACCCCCGATCAGGTACACAGAGAACAGGCAGTTGCCGCTCTTGAGGCAGGATATCATGTCCTGTGCGAAAAGCCACTGGCAATGAAGATGGAAGATTGCCGTGCAATTGTTGACGCCGCAGAGAAATCGGATAAGAAGTTTATGGTCGGCCAGGTCGCAAGGAAGACGCCAGGTTTTATTATCGGCAAACAGCTGGTGGACAGCGGTGAAATCGGGGATCTGTTTTTCATTGAGTCTGAGTATGCTCATGATTACTCTTTGCAGCCCAAGGGCGAATGGAGAAAGGATCCCGTGAATCTTCGCTATCCCGTGGTTGGCGGCGGCTGCCATGCGATGGATTTGCTGAGATGGATTGCGGGCGACCCGATTGAAGTGTTTGCTTATTCCAACCACAAGGCACTGACAGACTGGCCTGTGGATGATTGCACAATTGCCGTCCTCAAATATCACAACAATGTCATAGGTAAGGTAATGACATCAATCGGCTGTAAGCGGCCATACACGATGAGGACCGTTCTGTACGGTACAAAGGGCACCATTATCATGGATAACACATCAGCTTCCATTACTCTTTATAAAGCCTTCACCTACCAGCAGACCGGGAAGACCAAGTATCTTCCCACAGAAATACCGGTTGTGGCAAACAGCCATAATATGGCGTCTGAAATTGAAGATATGTGCCATGCGATTCTCAACGATGAACCTGTTGAAACCAACGCTGTTGATGGCGCAAATACAGTAGCGGTTTGTATGGCAACGGTTCAGTCCTCTGCTGAAGGCAGGCCGGTGGCCCCTGCTTATTTTAAATAAGAAAGCATTTGCTTCCTAAATTTACACATCGATTATTATTGACAGGAGAAAAAGATTGAAAAAACACATTGATATTTATATGTCTTCTCAAGATCCGGCAATTGTATTTGCAGCAGCAGAGCTGAAAAAATACCTGCGTATGATGATGCCGGAAAACGGTGAAATACATATTGGGTGCGATCCTTTGGGCAAAGAAGGCTTCAGACTTGGAATCATGTCTGATTTCGGAGTTGCCTGCGACGTGGACGACGTTGAGCTTGACGATGTAATTTATATTGAAACAACCGGGTGCGGCGGAGTAATTGCAGGCAGCAATCCCCGAAGTGTTCTGCTTGCAGTTTACAGATATCTGCAGGAAAACGGTTGCCGTTGGCTTTTTCCGGGTGTTGACGGAGAGCATATACCCGTCTGTGATATTCATCCGGTTTCCTATTTTCATAAAGCTGATACCCGATTCCGCGGACAGTGCAACGAGGGGGCGGAAAACCAGCAGATTATGATGGACGCCATAGATTTTACCCCTAAAATCGGAATGAACACATTTATGCTTGAATTCAATAATCCGCGGGTTTACTATGACAAATTCTATAGACACAAATTTAATCAGGGTTTAAGGGAGGAAAAGCTTACCGACGAAGTCTTTGTCCAGTGGAAGCGTCAGTGTGAGGATGAGATCAAAAAAAGAGGCCTTGTTTATCACGATATGGGACACGGCTGGACGGCCGAGCCTTTTGGCATATCATCCACCAGGGGCTGGGAAAAAAATACCGACGAGATTCCAAAGGAAGCGATAAAGTATCTGGCTCTGGTCAACGGAAAAAGAGAGTATTTCGGAGGAGTACCGCTTAACACCAACATTTGTATGTCCAATTCCGAAGCAAGAGCCATTGTCGCCAGGGGAGTGGCGGATTATGCGGAAACCCACGGCTGCGTGGACTTTCTCCATGTGTGGCTGGCGGATAATCACAACAATCATTGTGAATGCGAAAACTGCCGGGAGAAGAGGACATCCGATTGGTATGTTATGATGCTCAATGATATTGATGAGGAACTGACGCGGCGCGGCCTCAATACAAGAATAGTGTTTATATCCTATTATGATACCATGTGGAAGCCCGTATCGGAGAGTTTTATCAACCCCGGAAGATTTTCGCTGCTCTTTGCTCCGATCACAAGAAAATACACAGAATCGCTTCCAAGCGAAACTACAGTGGCTATAGGTCCTTATGCGCTGAATAAACTGGTATTTCCCCAGGGTATGGACGTGACTCTTGCATATCTCAACGACTGGAAACAGATATGGAAGGGTTCGTGCTTTATGTACGAATATCACTTCTGGCAGCAGCAGTATTTTGATATGGGCGGGATGTTCATATCCAGAATAATCAGCGAAGATATAAAGGCGCTTGCATTGCACGGAATTCACGGAATTATCGAGGACGGCTCGCAGAGAAGCGCGTTTCCTACCGGGTTCCCGATGTATGTATATGGACAAACGCTTTTTGATACCTCAGCGTCCTATGAGGCGTTGAAGCAGGATTATTACTCTCATGCTTTTGGCGAAGATTACCGAACCGTTATTGAATATCTGGAAAAATTGTCTGCCGGATTTGATTTTGAATTTATTTCGGGTATGAAATCGGCCGATCCAGAAAAAGGCAAACATTATAACCCGGCAATGACTGAAAAGTTCTTGTCAATTAAGCCTGTTATTCTTGATTTCCGCCAGATGGCAGAGGAAAAAATGAAGCAGAAGATGCCGAGAGCTGCTTGTGTGTCCTGGGATCTTCTCATATGGCACGCGGATTACTGTCTTTTGATGGCTGACGCCTTCAGTCTGAAGGCAGGCGGCGATGATGAAAAGGCTTTGGAGGCTTTTAATAAGGCGGTTGAGTTTATGTCGCCGCTTGATTACATAAGGATAAACTGCTATGACCATTATCTGAATTGCCATATTCTTAATGAACGGATTTTTAAAATACGCAAAAAGGTCTGAGTATCACAGCTTAATATTATACTGCAAATAACTTAAGGAGATAAAAAATGAAAGCAGGATTTTCCGAAGTAAATATCACACCGCCCCTTGGAACAGATATGCCGGGAGATTTTGTTCCTCATACTGCACAAAGCAGCTGGGGGGACCTGTATGCCAATGCAATGGCTATTTCAGTCGGCAGTAAGACAATAATTCTCGTGTCGGTTGATATTCTCAGCTTCAAGCCGCAATATGCTGATGAGATACGTCAGCGAATTACCGAAAGAACGGGGGTTCCGGCAGACCACATTCTTATTGCGGCAACACACATACATACGGGATCGGCTTTAGGCTATCAGCTCTGGCTCTGCCCGCCGAATATGGAAATTTCGGCTTTGTCGGCTGAAGGCATTTTCCGTGCCGCTGTTATGGCGTGGGAGAATATGGAGGACGCCTCTCTCGGTACGGGGCAATTCGAGGAGAAAAGGTTCAGTTTCTGCCGTGACATTCATATGTCTGACGGAAGCATTAAAATGAATCCGAACAAAAAGCATCCGGAGCTTATGGTAAAAACCGTTACGACCCCGGATTACTCTGTTGATGTTATGAGGGTGGACGGAGTAGACGGCAGTATAAAAGCCTTCATTGTGAACTATGCAAATCATCCGGACTGTCATAACGGAAACAAAAATTTCTTCAGTGCGGATTTTCCCGGAGCGATGAGGCGGGCCCTAAAACAAAAATATGGTGAAAACGTAAAGGTACTGTTTTTCAACGGAACGGCAGGAGATATCAACTGCATTGATTTTATTTACGGAACATCCGATGTATATTACGGTAAGGATAAAAATGCTCCGCTCACCATCGGCAATGGGTTAGCTGAAGATATTGAAAAAATAAATGATCAGATTATGGCTGATGTTAAAGAGCCGTATATTGATTCGGTATCACGCAGATATCAAACCGGCAGACGCTTCAAAACTCAGAAGGATTATGAGTTTGCGTTGGAAACAGCTAAGGATATGTCAACGCATAGCAACATGGATCGGGCTTTTGCCACCGAATACCTGGAATCGGATGAGGGAATCCCATCGACAGTAGATATTGAGATACAGACAATCCGTTTGGGACCATGGACAATTGTCGGATTGCCTTCCGAGATATTCACAGAAATAGGCCGTAAAATTAAAACGCAATCGCCTTATGAACACACACTTGTTTTTGAACTCGCAAACGGTACGCACGGCTATATTTCGACGCCGGAAATAATACACAGCGACGCTTATGAGGCAAAGGTCAGCAAATACAATGCTTATACAGATGAAACCACGGCGGATATGCTGGTCAGAAATTCCTTATTGCAGCTGGAGGAGCTATCAGCAAAAGAACAGGTGTGATATTTAAAGGAGACTTGACTGATGAAAGCAATTATCAATGCAAAAATCGTTATGCCCGATTATATTATCCCTGATGGCAGTCTGATAATTGACGGAGAGAAGATTGCAGAATACGGAAGAAATATTAAAACTGACGATATGGAAGTTCTTGATGCAGAGGGTGCATATGTGGGGCCCGGATTTATTGAATTACATACTCATGCGGCAAAGGGGACATTTTTAACAGAGGATCCCGTAGGCGGAGCAAAAAAGCTGTTGAAGCATGGTGTCACCGACGCCTTGGCGGCTCTTTATTTCAGTTCGACCCGGGATGAGCTCATTGAACAGATATACCGGATTCGCAATGCTGTGAGTTCGGGCAAAGCGCCTAATGTTTTGGGTCTATATATGGAGGCTCCCTATATGAACCCCAAGTTCGGAGCTAACCGTGAAAACAACCCGTGGAGATATCCCATCCGGCAAGAGAATTATTTGCCGTTGCTTGAGGCTGCGGGTGACTTTGCCAGGGTCTGGTGTCTTGCACCCGAACGTGAGGGGATTTTGGGTTTTGTAAAGGATGCTCTTATAAAGAATCCAAATGCGGTATTCTCTGTGGGACACAGCGAGGCAACGCCTTCCCAGATAGAAGCGTTGATGCCATACGGGTTAAAGCTCGCAACGCATCATACCAATGCAACCGGAACAATTTATAAATATCCGGAATGCCGCGGCGTCTGCGTGGATGAGACTGCGTGGTACAATCATGGCATTTATACAGAGCTGATTTGCGACAAAATGGGTATACACGTTGATCCGTATATGATCCGCCTTGTTCGTAAAATCAAAGGAGATGAGCGGGTGGTTCTCATAGCAGACTCATATGTGGATGACGGCCCGATACCTTCCGGGTATGACGGTGCAGACGATATAAATTTTGATCACGCGGGAGAAATTTCCGGGACAAAACTGACCCTCGATGACACCTGCCGTAATATGTTGTACAACGGAGGAGCGTCAATCCCAAACTGTTTCCGATATGCGTCAACCAACCCCGCAGATGTACTGGGGCTTGGAGACAGAGGTAGAATAGGCAGGGGAATGCTCGCAAACCTGGTAATAACAGACCACGAATTTCATGTCCGCCAAGTAATGTTGCGCGGAAAAATACAATAAACCGCAAAAGCGGAGAAAAAGAGAAAATTAATGAAAGATATTGTTTTTGACCCACCGACAAGCTTTAACTTCAAGCCCGGAAGTTATGTTCCATTCAAAGACAGGGAAGTATGCGAAAGATTGCGCAAAATTAGCGGCAAGGATCTGGAAAAGCACCCGAATCCGGATTTCAAAATAAAGGTAATGCAGAATCCGCATCCCGTTTTAATAGCTACTTTGTTCTCACGGATCAAGGAGGCATCGGAGGCCGGCAGAAAATTCACCATGATTCTCGGAAATCCCGAACCCGAAACATACATTCCGCTGGCGCAGCTGATCAACTACTTCAAGGTTGATTGCAGCAAGGTTCATGTGTTTGCTATGGATGAATGGGCAGACGAACAGGGTAACATTGCCCCCGAGACATATAAGGCGGGATTTGCCCATTCCATGCTTAAATATTTTATTTATCAGATAGACCAGAAGCTGAGAATGCCACTTGAAAATGTACATTATCCCACCAACAGAAACATCGATCATTATTCAGATATGATTACCGAGTGCGGCGAGGGCGGTGCTGATATATGTTCATCTTCTCCCGGCTGGACGGGTCACATGGCTTTCATTGACCCGGTGCCCGAGTTTCTTACGGATGATATGGACGAATATCTGTCCATGAAGGCAAAAATAGTCAGGCTGCATCCGCTGACTGTCGCGCAGAACTCGCTTCACGGTGTATTCGGTCAGTCAGGATACATAGCCGATGTACCGCCCTGCGCTGCAACTATAGGCCCGGTTGACGTAAAGAATGCAAGAGAGCGGATTGAGGTACACGCACTTCTGACCAACAACACCTTTTCATCCTGGCAGAGAATGACTTCAAGACTTGTGCTTCACGGCCCTGTATCGCCGTTAATCCCCAGCTCAATGCTTCAGCTGATGAAAACACAGGTTTATGTCAGTGAGGAAATAGCCGCACCCTTTGAATGCTGGGAGCAGATAGGGTATTGATTACTTAAGCGGCAGGCTATTTTGTAAAATAAGTGAGGGAATATTATGGCCAAAATTACCGAGTACCGGATTGTCATATCAGAGAATGCAGGAGCAACAGATAAAAGGGCGGCTGCATTTCTCTGCAATAACATAAAATTGGTTTGCGGCAGGAAGATTCCGATTGTGACCGACGCTACTGTACCATCGGCCCTCGAAATTGCAGTTGGAAAAACACGGCGTGAGGAAATTGACGGCGTTAAGCTGAAACGCTCAAGAGATAATATCTGGGAGTATGAGCTTTTTACCGCCGGAAGCCGTTTTTATCTGACAGGGCTGGGGACGGCACCCGATAATGTACCTTTCGTATCGTCGTATAAAACATACGATGACGGCCAGGTGGGAACCGCACATGCAGCGGCATACTTTACAGAGAAAATCCTTGGTTATAATTTCCTGTTTGAACCTTACTGCACATTTCCGGAAAATCCGGAGCTTGAGATGCCGGCTGAGTATCATTATTCCTATACCAAAGAGGCACGATTTGCCCAGATGCCCGAGAAAAAAGACGGTGCTGCGATGTATGTATTGCCGAGAACAGGGGACCTGGAATGGCAGATGTGCAGTATTATTTTCCGGACCAAGGCAGGCAAACTGATTGTTGTGGACGGGGGCGCCGGCGCAGATTCGGAGCATGTTCTGCGGGTTCTCGAGTATCTTTCCGACGGCAAAAAGCCGGTTATAACTGCATGGTTTTTCTCTCATATGCACGAGGATCACTTCGGTGTGTACTGGAACCTGTTAATAAATCCCGAACTGGCACGACGCATCACAGTGGAAAACTTTTATTGCAATCTTCTGAGTGAAGATTTTTATACCAAAAACTCCGCGGAACCGTCTGCTTTACACGGAGAGATAAGGGCGCTGATGCTGGATTCTGAAAAGCTTATCGGAGCAAAGGTTAAAAGGGTGGAAAAGGGAGATATAATTCCGGTTGATGAATTTTCCTTCGAGGTCCTGATAACGCCCGATGAGGGCTTCGGTAAAAAGATGAATATGAACGACTCAAGCGTTGTTTATAAGCTGAACTACAACAACGAGCAGACAATGATGCTGCTCGGCGACGCGGAATGGATTTGTTCCAATGCCCTGATTGAGCTATGCGCTGATAAGCTTAAGAGCGATATTGTTCAGGTTGGACATCACGGCTGCGGCAATGTATCGCAGGAATGTTACCGTCTGATTGATGCGGAATACTATATATGGCAAATATCTCCGCGCTTCTGGTACAGCGATGGCGGAGATGGATTGAACACAAGGAACACAGGTTTAAACAGGACGAGAACTTATATCGGCGAAATCGGCGGAAAGCCAGAAAACAATTATCAGGATATAGACGGAATTCTTTCCTTTTCCCTGCCAATCAATATCCATTAACTAAATTTTACGAGGAGGAACATGAAAATGAAAAAAATCACGACTAAGAGTATGGCTTTCTTCTTGGCGATTCTGACGATTGCTGTTTTGGCAGCCGCCTGCGGGAATTCAACAGGCAGCAATACATCGGATACTACCACTGTTCCTGATATCAGCGGGTCTGACATCACCACGCTGGATCCCTCCAAAGTTTCCAAGCTTCCTGAAACCTACGATTGGGGAGGAGAAGAATATAATATTCTGGGGCGTGACGGCGGCGCATACCATATGTTCACCAACTTTGAAATCTACGCAGAAGATGCTATCGGAGACGTAGTGAGCTCCGCAGTATGGACGCGCAATCAGACGCTGCAGGACAAATATAATTTTATCGTCAAGAGTAAACTGGTTTCCAGCGTGGCTAGCTATATAAAGACCTTATATGATTCAGGCGAGGATGCCTATGATCTGGTTATTTATCAGGCTTGTGATATTCAGGCCCATGCCATCAAAGGCTACTTAAACGAGCTTGAGGATATTCCCAATATCAACATTGATAATGAAAGCTGGAACCCCAACATAGTCGAACAGCTCAGGTTCGGCGGTAAACTGTATTACGGAACCAGCGATTTTCTGCTTCAGGATAAAAACCGTTATTATATAATGGTTTACAACCGCGAGCTTGCAAAAGATTACGAATACGGATATCTCGAGGAGATGGTCGATAACAACACATGGACACTTGAAAACATGGAAAAAATAATCAGAAATTATGCCCATGAGGTTGACGGTATTGAAGGAATTGTGGGCGCGGATGCTTACGGTATAGGAGCTGACTGTTATAATACATTCGCTGTTTTGGCTCTGGGCGCAGGCTTCCGCTGGTCTACCATGAACGAACAGGGATATCCCGAGCTTTTGGGAGCAACCGACAAAATGCTCAGCATTCTCGACCGTGTATTGAGCTTTGCTTCGGATGAATTACTGGTGCTGTATCCCGAGGAATTCACAGCAAAAGATTATAATTCCACAACAATGGTGTTCAAGGAAGAAAGATGCCTTATTCTTGCATGCTTCCTTAGCAACTTCAATCCCAACGGCGGTACTCTTACGGATACGGAGCTGGAATATGGATTCCTTCCTTACCCTAAGTATGACACCAACCAGGAAACTTATCTGACCGACCCCAATGTTCAGAACAGCTCGTTGTTTGCTATTCCTATTACTGTTGAAGACCTGGATGCGGCTGGATTTTTCCTTCAGGCGATTTCAGAGGAATCAAACAGGGTTACCATGCCGGCATACTATGAAACCAGATGCAAGCTGAGGAACGCTTACGACCAACGCTGCTCGGATATGCTGGACGTGATATTTGAGCATGTGGTATACGACACTGTTTGTATGTCAAACATCGGCGGTCTCCGTGGCATTGTCAACGATCTGATTCCTTCATTAAAGGCTAATGTTTATGCCAGAGCTTTTGCCCAAAATCAGAGTAAAGCGCAGACAGAGATTGATAAAATAATAGAAGCTTATAACGACCGATGACCAGACAGGGCGGTACATATTATTTTCAAATTGAGGAGTATAAAAGCTTATACGGGGAGTTTTCTGTGAAAAAATTTTTGTATTTGTTTTTATGTTTGCTTATGGTAGTAAGTGTGCTGGCTGCCTGTAAAACTCCCAGTGTCCAGGATGAGGGGCCAGTTGTCGAGATTGACCTCTCGCATTATAAAATCATATACCCGCAAAAATTATCTACAACCCTGCTGGCGGCTGCCACTCAAATGAAAAAGAATATAAACAGCCAGACCGGCGCCGCAATAATGCTGGAGGACGACTGGCTGAAAGCGGGAACCGAGCCGGACGACGCGGCGTATGAAATACTTATCGGCGTTACAAACCGCCATCAGTCTGCCGATGTGCAGGCAGCACTGAGCGGCGCCTGTTATGCCATTGAAATTGTCGGAAATAAGATAGTCATTGTGGGCACGAATGAGACCATAACAGCCGACGGAGTAAACTATTTCATTGAAAAATATATAAAAACGTCGGTTAATGCAGGCAACGGTAAAATAAAACTTCCCGAAACGCTGAAATACATCAGCGAGCAGTACAGAGTAGTCAGCCTCATTGAAGACGGTAAGTGCAAATACGAGGTTATATACAACGACGACCTTGACAACTCAGCCGACGGAAACGGCATAGTTGACTATCAGGTACAGCTTGCAAAGAATATCATCGATAAAATCGGCAATCTGACAGGCGCCAGGGTTACAATGACGACCGACTGGGTAAAGACGGGAACAAACACCGACGATAAGTATGAAATACTTGTCGGTACTACCTCGCGTTCGGAGAGCGTACAGGCAAGAGAGCAGTATGATGTTGACGAATACGGCGTAAGTATTGTCGGGAATAAGATAATAATTACCGGCTGGACCGAAGAAACCATCGGATACGCGGTGGATATATTCTGCACTATGTTGGAACAATCCCTTGTTCAAAATACGGATAAAGATAAGAACATAACATTTCTATACGACACAAAAATTATAAAGAGCAGGGCCGGCTGGAAGACAGATATACCGGAATTCGAGGGCGGCGAGCTTTACGGCTGCGTCACCTGCAATCACGATCAGATTGAATATTATTATAGTGGTACAACAGAGGCGGCGTTTACCGCGTACCGTCAGAAGCTGGCGTCAGAGGGATATGAGCTTTACTGCGAAAACATAATAGACGGAAATCTGTTTGCCACCTATACAAAAAAGACAACCATGATACATGCGTATTATGTCAAGAACCGCAACGCGGTCAGGATCATTACCGGATCCACAACCGGCCAGGCTAAGCTGCCAACAAATACTGACGGAAAGCCGGAGTATATTAAGATTACCGAATCTAAAATCACCCAGATGACTCATGACTACGATGCAGGAAGTTTTGGCAACTGCTATGTTATTACACTTGAGGACGGAAGCTTTATTATCATGGACGGTGGCGCGGATACCAGTAAAAAAGACAGCTTGCGACTTTTTAGTTTGCTTAAAAAGCTAAATGAACGACAAGACGGCAAAATAGTAATCGCCGCGTGGTTTATTTCACATTCGCACGGGGATCACGTCGGAGGACTTGTGAATTTGTGTGCAACCTACGGGACAGGTGTGGTGATTGAACAATTTATTGCCAACACGCCCGATAAAATTGTCTATTACAATTCACGTAACCCCGGTAATGCTGAATCTACGTTTGCAGCTGTTGAAAAATCTCTGGGAAGCTTTAAGCTGGTTAAGCCGCATACAGGTATGAAGTTCTGGGTCCGCAACGCTCAGATTGAGATTCTATATACTCAGGAGGATATTTATCCCGATTTTCTCCGTGAGTTCAATAACTCTTCAATGGTATTCAAAATGATGATCGGCGGTCAGACCGTTATGTGGTTGGGTGATGTTGAATATGAAGGCTCGGATATTATAACCGAGATGTACGGAGCTGCTCTCAAGAGCGATATCGTGCAGGTGTCGCACCACGGCTGGGATGGCGGTTCGCTGGAATTGTATAACCGCATTAACCCTGCTACCGCTTTCTGGCCCACCAGTATAAAAATATTTACCGACCATACAAGCGGCAAAAATACCACCGAAATGACTCGCATAGTTGATTATTACTTAGTAAAAAGCATGAATATTAAAGATCATTTTCTTGCCGAACCGGATAATATTCAGATAACCCTGCCTTATGTTGCAGAAAGCGGAAAAAAGGCTATTATTGCTGTTCCGGTGTCATAATTTATAATTTTTTGATACAATACAGATTATACTTATTAATACAATATAAGTAATAATAGCAAGTGCCAACCACAATATATTGTGGTTGGCACCCGTCATGGCGGAGAAAGATTGAAGACATTCATGTATACTGTTGACTTTACTGATCTGAACGCTGCCTTTCCCGAAGCTACCGTCTTGTTATTTTGCATTAGCATTGTTAAACATTTTTCTCATTGTTTTTCTCCATTCTTCTTGCATCAAAGGTACCGAGCTATTGGGAACGGCAAAGGTTGAGTTTATCATAGTCACACTTGCTCCGATTACCGCGCTTTTTGAGCAACAAGGACGAAGCC